>ENA-OQMZ01000041-OQMZ01000041.1-human-gut-metagenome-genome-assembly--contig:-NODE-41-length-44420-cov-3.691599_pt1 | contig 44420 bp, 52 predicted proteins | sample MGYA00242621_ERZ504862 | MGnify/ENA primary metagenome ERZ504862 (study PRJEB26092, sample SAMD00036393) | human gut metagenome | host: Homo sapiens | study: EMG produced TPA metagenomics assembly of...
ACCGGCTATCAGCTGGCCAAGGTCGGCAAGTCGGTCGACAAGGACGAATGCTGATGAATCCGCAGACGGTGAACGCCTACTACGAGCCGAGCATGAACGTCATCGTGTTCCCGGCCGCGATTCTGCAGCCCCCGTTCTTCGACCCGAAGGCCGAGGATGCGGCGAATTATGGCGGCATCGGCGCAGTGATCGGCCACGAGATCGGCCATGGCTTCGACGATCAGGTTCGCAGTACGACGGCGACGGCAAGCTCAACAACTGGTGGACCGACGAGGATCGCAAGAACTTCGAGGCCCGTACCGGCGCATTGATCGCCCAGTACAACAGCTTTGTGCCGCTGCAGCTGGCCGAGAAGTACGCTGACGAGCCTGATAAGGCACCGCACGTGAACGGCGCGCTGACCATCGGCGAGAATATCGGCGATTTGGGCGGCGTGAACATCGCGCTCAAGGCGTATGCATTCGCGCTCGGCAAGGCGGCAGGTAAGTCCGACGCCAAAGAAGACGGCTCCCCCGCCGCCATCAAGGCACTGCTCGATACCGCCCCCGAAATGGACGGATTCACCGGCCTGCAGCGCTTCTTCCTGAGCTACGCCTCCATCTGGCGCACCAAGAACCGCGACGAGCTGGCCGAACAGTACCTGCAGATCGACCCGCATTCTCCGGCCGAATTCCGCACCAACGGCATCGCCAGCAACGTGGACCTCTTCTACGATGCCTTTGGCGTGACCGAAGGCGACGCCATGTGGCTCGCGCCCAAGGACCGTGTGCGTATTTGGTAATCCCCGTTATGTAAAGGAAAACCGCTGTGTTTGCCTCGATTACAGGCGAACACAGCGGTTTTTCATGATGTATGGTTGGCACTCAGAATTCGGAATCACTGGGATTGAAGATTCGGCGAAACCGTCGACGTAGGTTTGTTGGGCCACGGGCTGTGGTTGATTGGTGTCGGCGTCCGGTTGCGACATGACGGCATCGGCCACGGCCGCGGACTCGGTTGATGGCGACGGCGATTGGCCGGAATCGGAGGTGACCCCAAATTCGACGGGGCCAGATTCCGACGAGGTCGCATACGGGTCAATACCCACACCGGATGCGGCACCGCCCGCGCCATATTGCGTTGGCCTAACGTACGGCGACGATGCTCGTTGCCCGTTTCCGCCATCCATACCTTCGACGGCACCGTTGGCATTGCCGTTACCGTTGCCACCATTGCCTCCGTTCCCATTACCGGCACGCTGTGGCTTGATCAGCGACGTGGTGCCGAAGGTCAGGTCATGCCCAATGTTGGTGGCTTCGAGAACGGTTCTACTGCGCGGTTCGCCTTGCTCATTGGTCCACTGCTCGGTGATGAGTGAGCCGACCACAATGATGCGGTCACCGCGGCGAACCGAACTGGCGGCGTTCACGGCCAAAGCACGGAACGCTTTGACGCCCACCCATGCGGTTCCGTAATCCTCCCATTGTCTGGTAGTCGGGTTGAGTCGACTGCGCGTGCTGCCCATACGGAATGTCAGCACGCGGAAGCTCTCGGTTCCGCCTAGTGTCGGATCACCGGCCACAAAGCCGGTGACGGTCACTGCTGCTTGTTGATTTGCCATGATCGGTCCTTTCCTCGGCCTGCTGGCCTGTTGTTTGGATGTGGACCGCCGGAGCCTGTCTCCGGCTTCATTGCCGGCTTGCACGCCCCAGCGGTACCTCCACTGTGAGGCATGACGTTTGAAGCGCACAAGGGCAACTGGCAAATGTGGATACTGTGACGCAGTTGAAATTTTAAGAATGTGGATAAGTTTCGGTTATCCACAACAAAGCGCATTCTGCGACTGGGCAGAATGGCGCTTGATGCGATTAACGCCGAGGCTGAGTAAGTGGGCCTCAGTTGAGGGCGGCGAAGCGCTCGGCAAGCGCGTCGGCGGCTTCGGCGGCGGGCACGGCGACCTTGTTTTCGCCGTTGCGGTCGCGCAGTTCGATGGTGCCGTCGTTGACGTAATCGCGGCCGACCACGGCGACCAGCGGCACGCCGATCAGCTCGGCATCCTTGAACTTGACGCCCGGAGACACCTTCTTGCGGTCATCGTAAATAACCTCAAGGCCCTTGGCTTCAAGCTCGGCGACCAGCTTCTCGGCACCTTCAAACGCCACGGCGTCCTTGCCGGTGGCCACCACGTGCACGGCGGCCGGGGCAATCACGGACGGCCAAGCCAAGCCGGCTTCGTCGTGGTGTGTTTCGGCGATGCAGGCCAGCACGCGGGAAACACCGATGCCATAGCAGCCCATCCACACCGGCACGGCCTTGCCGTTCTGGTCGAGCACCTTCAGGTCCAGTGCCTTGGAGTACTTGAGACCCAGCTGGAACACCTGGCCGATTTCCACACCACGCTCGAAGCTCAACGGACCGGAACCATCCGGGCTCATGTCGCCGTGGCGAACCTCAACGGCTTCCACCACGCCGTCGACCTTGAAGTCACGGCCGTACACCAGGTTGTAGTAGTCGACCTCGTTCTCATCGGCACCAGTGAACCAAGCGGAACCCTTGACCACGTGCGCGTCGATCAGGTAGCGAACCGGGTTCTTCACGCCAGCAGCCTCGGCCTGCGGGCCAAGCACCATCGGTCCGATGTAACCGGGCACCAGTTCGGGGTGCTGCTTCAGGTCTTCCTCAGTGGCTTCCTCAAGTTCGGCGGGCGCGAACTGGGCTTCCAGTCGCTTCATATCCACCGTACGGTCGCCGGGCACGCCGACGACAATCACTTCACGCCACGGCTCGTCATGCTCTTCATCCTCAGGGTGCTTGACGGTGATCACCACGTTCTTGAGGATGTCGGAAGCCTGCCATTCACGGCCATCAGTACGCGGGTGGTCGGCGTTGGCACGCTCGATCATGTTATCGATGGTCTTGGCATCCGGGGTGGCTTCCTTGGAAGCGGCGGGAGTGGTGGAAGCATCGATTTCCGGTAGTTCCGGAGTGCTCAGGGCCTCCACATTCCATGCCTTGCCGGAAGGTGCCAGCGCGAAGGTATCTTCGCCGATCGGCATCGGAGCCAGGAACTCCTCGGATGCGGAGCCGCCCATCGGGCCGGACATGGCGAACACAGGTACGTACTTCAGGTCAAGACGCTGGAAGATACGCTCGTAAGCGCCGCGCTCGTTATAGTAGGCCTTGCGCATGCCTTCTTCATCGATGGTGAAGGAGTAGGCGTCCTTCATGACGAATTCACGACCACGGATCAGGCCGGCGCGCGGACGGAACTCGTCGCGGTACTTGGTCTGGATCTGGTACAGGGTGACGGGCAGGTCCTTGTAAGAGGAGTACATGTCCTTGACCAGAAGGGTGAACATCTCCTCGTGGGTGGGGGCCAGCAGGTAATCGGCCTCGTGGCGATCCTTCAAACGGAAGATGTTATCGCCGTACTCCTCCCAGCGATGGGTGGCCTCGTAGGGTTCGCGCGGCAGCAGGGCCGGGAAGTGCACTTCCTGGGCGCCGATGCCGTTGATCTCCTCGCGGATGATGGCCTCGATCTTGTTCAGCACGCGCAGACCGAGCGGCAGCCAGGTCCAGATACCGGGTGCGGCCTTGCGGATATAGCCGGCGCGCTGCAGCAGCTTGGCTGAATCGACATCGGCATCAGCGGGGTCCTCGCGCAGGGTGCGCAGGAACATGGTTGACATACGAAGGGTATTGGAAGTCATGTGTTCCACGATATTCGCGTGAACCGACAAGCCCGCCTGCTATTCGCACTATTCCGACCTTCATCTTGGCATTCGGACTCACTCGTGCAACAATGACGGCTAGAAGGGTAGAAGGGCACGATGACGCAACCGACCGAGCAACAGGGGAATCAGCCGGAATCCTCGGAGCAGCCGGTGTATCAACCGGCCCCAGCATGGGCCCCGCAATTTTCTGCTGCAGCCCCCGCAATTCCCAACGGCAGTTCCACAACAAGCGGTATCGCAACAGCCAATGGCCATGCCACCGTTTGCGCAATCGCCTATGTCGGTCCCGGAACAAGCGGCCTGCCCGTATCAACCGTAACAGCCGGGCCGGGCCTATGCTTCTCCCTGCCCTACCCGAATCCGGCAATGGCCCAGCCGAACCAACCATCAGTCGCGCAAGAGCGATTCGGGCGTTCGTCGGGACGGCTGACCGCATCACAGGTTATTGAGACATGCGCCACCATTCTTGCCGGCGTAATACTCCTCGGTCTTGCATGGACCAACCCGCAACCGTATGCCCCGGTGGATCTTATCGCCGGCCTGTCCGGAGCGGCCGCGCTGATTGTGGGTGTGCGTTTGCCGCAAGTACGCCCGATGCTGCGTAGCTGGCCGGCATTGTGGCTTGCTTTGGGCGGCATCATTCTGATTGTGGCAGCCGCGCGCTATGAGGCGAGCTCAAATCGATGAGGACGATTGCCGCGCGTATTGGCGATCTGCGGTGAATCGCGCGGGCGACCTGAGGCAGATTACCAACGTCCGGCGATAGCAGTCCTGCATACGGGGCAGTGCCCATTGCCACCGTATCCGGCAGATAAACGATTGGCAATGATTCGATACCAATCGCGTTCCACGAGCTTGGCCCGGCATTCAGGGTTTGGGCAATACGTGGTATCGCCTTCACGATCATGCACGTTGCCTGTGTACACATAATTGAGTCCCTCTTCGAGGGCGATGTCTCGGGCGCGGGTCAGAGTCTCGTGCGGGGTGGGCGGTACGTCCATCATGCGGTAACTGGGGTGGAATGCGGAGAAGTGCAGCGGCACGTCCGGACAAGTGCTCGCGTATCCATGTACATTCAGCATGCAGCTGGGCGTCGTCATCGTTGAATCCAGGGATGAGTAGCGTGGTGAGCTCCACCACACGTGTTCGCCTTCTGGTGTGCGTGCCTCGTTGACCGCATAGTCGATGGTCTCGAGCACATCGGCCAGATGAGTGCCGGTCACTTTCCAATAGAACTCTTCGGTGAAGCCTTTGAGGTCGATGTTGGCGGCGTCCATGGCCGCGTAGAAGTCGGGCCGGGCTTCGGCGCTCATGTATCCGGCAGTCACGGCGATGGGATGGATGCCGAGCGCTCGGCAGGCTTCGGCCGTGTCGATGGCATATTCGGCGAACACGATCGGATCGTTATAGGTGAACGCCACCGAATCGATGCCCCGGTCGGCCGCGACCTGCGCGATTTTCTCCGGACTGGCTTCCATGCCGAGCCGGTCGAAGCTGCGAGCTTTGGCAATATCCCAGTTTTGGCAGAATCGGCAACCGGAATTGCAGCCAGCCGTGCCGAAACTCAGCACACTGGAACCGGGGTGGAAGTGGTTGAGCGGCTTCTTTTCCACTGGGTCCACGGCGAAGCCGGAGCTGCGGCCGTAGGTGTCGGAGACGATGAGTCCGTCGTGGTTTGAGCGGACGAAGCAAAAGCCGCGTTGGCCGGGCTTGAGGACGCAGCGGCGCGGGCATAGTTCGCAGCGAGCGCGGTTGGTACCGTCGTGGAATTGCGTTTGCCAGCGGGCTATGGCGGGGTTACGAACATCTGTGACTGACGCCGTATGACCGCACGATTCCCGATGACCACCCTCCGGCGCTTCGCGCCACCTCTTGCCAGCGGGAGGAGATATGGTTGCTGCGTTAATGCTTGGCATAGGCGGTCACCTCGTAGCGTTGACAGTCGATTTCGCTATCGGTCCAGTCGTAGGAAGGGCGGATACCGGCTTTGGCGAGCAGGTGAGCGACGAAATCGTGCGGATCGGGCAGCTCATCCCACACTTGTGGCAGGAATGTGGCGCTGCGGCCACGACGGTCGGCGAGAATCAGACCGTCTTTGCCGGGGCGTAATACTTCCTCAAGTTCAGTGCGCGAACGTACCGGGCGTTCGACGTTGCTGCCGTCCCGTTTGACGGCGTCGGTCTGAGGTCCGGATTGCAGCGATGCCAGAGTCGCGGTCTTCGAGCCGGTACCGCGCGAATCGGCGTCACAGGAGTTCACTGTAATCGGCTCGGGCTCACCCAAGACGGATACCTCCACGTTGAGCAGCGGGTATTCCGCGGCGGTGACCGGGGTGAAACGTGGGTCGCGGGTGGCGGCATCCACTGCGTGCTCGGCCACGTCCTTGCCGAGCGAGCGGTGGGCGACCAGCGAACCAATGCACCCGCGTAGCCGGCCACCCTCGGTCAGGGTGACGAAACAGGCACCGGGCTCGTTCAGCCATGGGTTTGCGGCAAGAATGGACGCGGTCGAATCAGCGGCGGTCGGATGCTCGATATGCAGCCGTTCCCGGATAGCGGCACGGGCAAGTTTCAGCAGCACCTCACCGTGGGATGGCGTACCCGATGTGCCTAAGTCATCTGCACCGGCTAGAGCATCTGCTTCCGGCTTGGATTCCCACGCGGCAAACGAGACATATCCCACTACCGGCTCGTCGGCGTCTCGCATTGCGGGGCGAGGTTGGCCGGCGAGCGCCACCACGCCGTCGTCGCCGGAAGTGGAACAGCCGAGCTCGAAGAGCCTCATGTCCTTGCGGCCTTTTAACACATCCAGAAGGCCGTTGATCGGGTATGCGCCACAGGCCCGGCGAGGGTGAATCGGCAGATGCAAAGCCGCAATGTCCGCAATGGTCTGGTCATCCAACGCGCGGGCGACTTCGTGCGGATGATAGTGCGAGAGATCCGAACTAATCACGATGACGGTTTCCGGGCCACCCCACAAAGCACGCAACACATCACCCACCTCTTGTGGCGTGGCATCGCCCGCGTTCAACGGCACGATAGTGAGGTCTGGGCCGAGCACGGTCTGCAGGAACGGAATCTGCACTTCTACCGCATGTTCTTGTGCGTGGGTTGGGGCATTGACGATCATTGCGGGAGCCGGCGCGCCCGGACGGGCATGTGTACCGGAGCGCAATGGCTCATTGACAGACAGGCCCAGAGCCTTACGCTCGGCTGCAATGTCTACCGGCACAGTGCCCAGCGGCGTTTCAAACGCCGCTGCCGTGGAACAGGCGACGCCTCGCACGGCCACGCGGTGAGTCGGCCCTACGATTACCGCGCGAGTCACGCTCCCCCGCCCACGCTCCAAGAGCGCGTAAGCGAGCGCAGCTGCCGTGCCGGAATATATGTATCCGGCGTGCGGCACTATTACCGCCCTCGGCACCCCCGCTGGAAGTGTGGGCTCCAACTGTTGCAGAAGCTTTCGGCCGTAATCGAGCTGCTGGTTGATTAGCTGTTTGAGCGCGGTGCGGTCAGCCGGATAAAACGAACCGGCCACCGCTGACGGACGTATTGCGCCAGTGATTTTGCCGCTGCCGTCTGCCGCGCTTGCTGCATCTGACGCACTAGCCACACTGACCGTATCGATTTGCACACCGGCTCGGGCGGCCTCGCGAACCTCATTGTTTCCACGAAATATCTCGGATAGCACCATAACTACCACCTCTTATTCCATGGTAGCTGCTACGGAGCGCTTCTAAAGATCAGAATAACGCGTCCTGGGCGAAGTCATCGTCGGGATTGGCACCGAATTCGTCCGGCTCGGCGGGTTTGAACGCGTTTGCACCTTCATCGGCCAACTGGTCGGAGGCCGCGGCCGAGGCTTCGCGCAGGTCGCCGTCGAGCACCACGGCATCGGGCGAGACGAGGAACATGCGTTCGTTGACGCCGGCCAAATAGAGGCCGCCCAGCGATTCGACTCGGGACAGCGCCACATATCCCATGCCTGGCGCGAAGGTGCGCTTCAGGTCCATGACCGCACGGTCAAGCGTCATGCCTTGCGACTTGTGGATGGTGATGCCCCACGCGCAGCGCAACGGCACCTGGAAGACGGAGGCGAGCACGGTGTCGCCGTCCATCATCTCCCATGTGGCCTGTTTCATGGTGACGATGTTGCCGTTCTCGAATTCCACGATCGGCCAGCCGCCCTTGTTCTCCTGTGCGAAGCCACGCACGGTGCCGAGCGAGCCGTTGACGTACTGGCGATCGGTGTCGTTGCGCAGGGCCATGACAGCCGCGCCTTCCTTGAGTATCAATCGCTCGGGGGCCAACATGTTCTTTTTGAGTCGGTCGACCAGGTTGGCAGGGCCTGCTGTCTCGGCGTGGAACTCGTGTGGATCAAGCATGATCTGGTTCAGGCGCATGTCGTTGAGATTGTCGGCCTGCCGGTTCACCGGGAACAGGTGGACGGCGACCTGGCCGGGCTCGGGCAGTTTGCCCAGACGAGTGACGAGCACGTCACGGTCGGACTGGGTCACGTCGCCTTCGCGAATGTCGGTGAGCACGGTCAGCAGTTCGCCGGTATCCTGACGGTGCTGTTCGGTCAGATAGCAGATCACCGGGTTGAGTTCGGGCCATACCAGCGATTCGGTGATGAAGCTTCGGGGTTCAAGCCGGCACGGGCATACCGTTCGCGACTGGCGATGAATTCGGGCGTGGGGGCGATGAGGTCGCGGTTGCGCCCGGACACCGAAACCGGCGGCAGCTGGAAGAAGTCGCCGGACAAGACAACCTGGATGCCACCGAACGGGCGTGGATCACGGCGTACTTCGCGGCAGACTTGGTCGACCATGTCGAACAGCCAAGCGTGCAGCATGGAAACCTCGTCAATGACGAGGATGTCCGTGGCCTGAATCTTGCGTTTGCGCCGGGATTTGATGAGTTTGAGCAGGCTGGCGCTCAGGGCGGTGGCCACGCCGACGCCGCTCCACGAATGAATGGTTTGGCCGTTGATATGCGTGGAGGCGATGCCTGTGGACGCGGTGACTGCTACACTGGCGCCGTCGGCCCGAGCCTGGCGGATGAACTCGTTCAAGACATAGGTCTTACCGGCACCGGGCGCACCGGTCAGGAACACGTTCGCGCCGGCGTTCAGAATGGCCAGGGCTTCGGTTTGGCGCATATCAACCTCTCTAGACTCCCCTCAGGAGGGGAGCCAAGTACGGCGGACTACTTATTGAGGATGCTGGTGGCTACGATGTCGGCGGCGATGGCCTTGGATGCGGCATCGTCCGGGCCGGGGGCGGGAGCCATAAACGCCTTACGGTAGTAGCGCAGCTCGTCCAAGGACTCGATGATGTCTGCGAGAGCACGATGGCCACCGTTCTTTGGCGGGCGGTTCTCGTACACGGCCGGGTACCAGCGGCGGGCGAGCTCCTTGAATGTGCTCACATCCACGCTGCGGTAATGCAGGTGGCTCATGAGGTTCGGCATGTAATGGTCGAGGAACTTCTTATCGGAGCCGATGGTGTTGCCGGCCAGCAGCGGGCGCACGCCTTCCGGCGTGAAGCGCAGCACGTATTCGGTGACCTTCTGCTCGGCCTCGGCAAGACTCAGGCCGGTCTTCCATTCGTTGATGAGCCGGAACGGGTGTGCATGGCACGCACGAAATCATTCATATGGTTTACTGCCTTCTCGGAAGGTTGATAACGTAATCCACGCCCTTGTCCAGTACGTTCAAATCAAAATCGGTGGGAACCACGGAGACTTCAACCAGTTCGTCGCCGCCGAAGATGTCGAGTCCGGTCATCTCGCAATCGATCCAGATCAGGCGCGAGCCCTTCGCGCTGTATGTTTCCGCGTCATGGCTGTCGACCATGGTATGCCTCTTTTCCTTGCATTTTCTTGCATGCCATTGCCTGACATGCGCATGCCTTCGCGTTTGCAGAACAGTTCAGACTACAGCGCAGCCACTACAAATTGCCCGCAGCCCGGAAACCGCCCCCGCAAACACCCAGTCATCAGACTCAGACTCGCAGCCGATGTTCCACGCGCCCTATCAGCTCACCGGCCAAGGCGCGCAGTGGTGGCACGCATCAGCAGCGAAGTAGGCATAACCGTATGAGCTCGTCCAGCGTCTCGCCCCGCATAAGAGCCATTGCCTTGTTTGCAGCCAGCCGCCCGCCACTCAATGGGTCCTGACGCACCGTGGTCAAATCGGCCACATCGCTCAGCGGTTCACCATCAAAGCCGACCAAGGAAACCTCTTCGGGGATACGCCACCCCAACCGGCGCAGTTCCTTGAGCAGCAGCACCGCGCATCGGTCATTCTCCACACAGATACCGGTGGGTTGTGTATCGGAACCGATAAGTTGCGCCGCGATATCAGAGACGGCGGCAGCCTCATTGCCCATCGTCGCCTGTTCCGCAGAAGGAATCACCAGCACATGCCCGTCGTCGTACCTCTGATCGTCAACTGCTCTGAGGAAACCTTCCATGCGCACCGAGTCGCTGCATACGAAAGGGGAAGGCTGCATCGGCTGCTCCACGTATGCCACGCTTTCATGGCCGAACGAGCGCAGCAGCCGTACCACACCACGCATTGCGGCGATGTCATCAATCCGCACCGAGGCGTCAAACCCATCAGTAGAGGGGGTATTGATGCCGACGACCGGTACCGTCAGAGAGGACAGCACACGTTGTTTGGCGACGTCCAACACGAACGAGACGATGAACACGGCATCGATGTTCTGCGTGCCGGGCAGGGTATGGAAAAACCGTTCAAGGTCAGCGTCGCCCCACATCACATAGGGCACCACGTCATATCCCTCGCGCGAAAGCACCTCGTAAATACCTTCAAAGGTATGCGCGTTGAACCAGCTGCTGATTTCGTTGGGCATAAGCACGGCCACACGCATGGATTTGCCGCTGGCCAGCGAGAATGCCGTTTTCGAGAACGAGAAATGCAGGCGTTCGGCAGCCGCCTCCACTTTGGCGCGAGTCTCAGGGTTGACTTTATCAAGCCTCGCAATGCCCGGGACACCGTGGAAACAGACACCCCCGGCTCCCCCGAACGCGACCGCTACATCTTCCGCGACGGCAAAGGCCCGAACGGCGACCAGCCGCCCACCAACTGGGAGAGCCACTTCGGCGGCCCGGCCTGGACCCGCGTGCCCGACGGCCAGTGTACCTGCACATGTTCACCAAGGAGCAGCCCGACTGGAACTGGAACAACCGCGAGGTACGCGACGACTTCCTCACCACGCTGCACTTCTGGCTCGACCACGGTGCCGATGGTTTCCGCGTGGACGTGGCCCACGGTTTGGCCAAGGATCTCGACCGCGACGACCTCGACGACTACGTGGTGTGGTGCACGTCCGACCAGCCGGATGACGGCACGCACCCGGTAATCGACCGCGACGAAGTGCATGAGATCTACCACGAGTGGCGCAAGGTCTTCAACGAGTACAATCCTCCGGCGTTCGCCGTGGCCGAGGCGTGGGTGCAACCCAACCGCCAGTACCTGTACGCCAGTCCCGACGATCTGGGACAGATCTTCAACTTCGAGTTCGCCAAGAAGGACTGGATTCGCGACGCCATGCACCAGGCCATCGAAGAGGGTATCGCCAGCGTCGAACACTCCGGCTCCTCCGCCACATGGGTGATGAGCAACCACGATGTGGTCCGCCACGCCACCCGCTACGGTCTGCCGCAGGTGCCGACCAGCGAATACCACCAGCTCGCCAAGGACTGGGTGCTGCGAGATGGCACCACCTGCCCGCTGGACAAGGAGCTCGGCACCAAGCGTGCCCGCGCCGCCGTGCTTATGGAGATGGCGCTGCCCGGTTCCGCCTACGTCTATCAGGGTGAAGAGCTAGGCCTGTTCGAGGTGGCGGATATTCCGTGGGATCGTGTGGAAGACCCGTCCGGCCACCGCACCTCGCAGGCCGCGTCCACCAAGGCCGCGACGGCTGCCGCGTGCCGCTGCCGTGGAACAGCGCGGATGCGCCGAATCTTGCCGACCCGTCCGATGAGTTTGGCACCGACGGCTCCTTCGGCTTCTCCCCGCGACTCGCGTCCGACGGTACCCTGCCGCCGAGCCGCATCTGCCGCAGCCCAAGTGGTACAAGGATTTCGCCGTTGATGTGGAAAGCGCTGACCCGGATTCCATGCTCAACCTGTACCGCCGCGCTCTCGCGCTGCGCCACGAGCTGCAAACCACCGATTTGAGCCTCGCTTGGTTACCCGAGGACCGTTCTTCTGGCAAACCTGACGGTGCCAACGGATTCACTGGAAGTACCATCGCCTACAAGCGCGCCAATGGCTGGGCCTCGATCACCAACTTCGGCGCCGATCCGGCCGCGCTGCCGCCGGCAAGGTGCTCTGGACTTCCGGCTCGCTCACCGAGGACGGCCTGCTTCCGCAAGACACGTCCGCTTGGATTCAGCTCCGCTGATGACCGCCTCGTGCGGGGCCCTTCCACACAGAGGCCCCCGCACGCACCCACATGAAATCCGAGTAATCCGTAATCCTCTCCATGTAATCCCTCAACGAAGGGAAAGCTGCAATCATGACAACTGCAAGCGTGGCCCCGAGCCCGTCCTCCAAAACCAACAAGTGGCGCTATACCGCGGCCTTCACGGCCTTCGCCGTCCTATCCGGCATCGCTTCTACGGCACGATGTCCATCCTGGTTCCGCAGCGTCTGCGCGATCTGGGCATCGAAAACTCCACCGCCGTGCTCGGCGCCATCAACTCCGCAGGCTCCGTCGCCTCCATTTTCATCGCCTTGTTCGTCGGCGCTCTGTCCGACCGCACCGCCAGCAAGTGGGGCCGCCGCACGCCTTGGATCTTCACCGGCGCTTTCGTGTATGGCATCTGCTTCTGGTCGCTGAGCCGCCCGTCCAGCGCTCTGATTATTGGCATCTGCTATGTGCTCGCCCTCACCGGACTCAACATGGTGCAGGTTCCGATCTACGCGCTGATTTCCGACCGTGTTGAAGAGGAATCCCGCGCCACGATCTCCGCGGCCATCGGCGGCGGCGGTGTGATCGGCCAGGGCATCGGCACGCTGATCGGCTCCCTCTTCATCACCAACATGGAAGTCGGCTTCGTGTGCACCGGCCTGTGCGCACTGCTCGCCGGCGTGCTTGCCGTGGTTATCGCCCCGCGTGAACCCTCTTCCAAGAACATGCACAAGGATGCCGGCAAACCGCTGTGGAAGGTCGTTGTTGAGTCCCTTACCCCGCCGCTGAAGGATTGCGGCGATTTCTACCGCGCCTTCATCTGCCGCACCTGTCTCATCGTTGCCTACCAGATGATCTTCAGTTATCAGCTGTATATCCCGCAAGACCACATCGGCCAGTCCAAGACCCAAGCCGCCGCCACCATTCAGGTCATTTCCGTGCTCACGATGATCGCCTCGATGGTTGCCTCTCTGATCTCCGGCCCGATCGCCGACGCCTCGGCCGCCGCAAGGCCCCGATCATGGTCGCCTGCGCCGTATTCGCCGTGGGTCTGGCCATGCCATGGATTTTCCCGACCGCGATGGGCATGTACCTCTTCGGCGGTATCGCTTCCTTCGGCTACGGCATGTATCTGTCCGTTGACAGGCGCTGAACGTGGATGTGCTGCCGAACAAGGAGACCGCAGGCAAGGACCTCGGATTCATGAACATCGCCACCTGCGCCGGCCAGGCCATTGGCGTGGCAATTACCTCCAGCATCGTCACGATTCTGGGCTCCTACAACTTCGTGTTCCCGACCACCATCGCGATGGCCATCATCGCCGCCGTTGCCGTTCTCGGCATCAAGCGCGTGAAGTGATCAACGAGTGGTCAATCCCGCGGAATGTTGCAATTTCAAAGATTTAAAAGTCCTTGAGATGCAGCATTCCGCGAAATTGTAGTCATAAATCAGACATATGGTTATTAATGAACCTACCAACGGTAGAACGGTGAACGTGGTATTTACGGGCAATGTCAGCCTTGGTACAGCCTTGCTCCAGCATGGCATGAATGTCTGCCTCATAGCCTGACAGCTTTACTGTTGCTGATAAGCTTCCCACTGGTCGCCCTAATCGCACACCCTCTGCTCGACGTCGTGCCAAGCCTCTTTGGTTCGCTGACTAATTAAGTTGCGCTCAATCTCAGCTGACAGTCCGAATGCAAACGCTAATACCTTGCTCTGGATATCATCACCCAAACGGTAACCATCCTTGATAGTCCACACCCGGCATCCTCTGTTCATACATTCCCCAAGCACGTCCATAATCATGAACAGGCTACGCCCCAAACGCGAAAGCTCTGAACAGACGATAAGATCACCTTCTCCTACTCTATCCAATAGTGGACCCAGTTTTCGTTTGTCTAGAGCTTTAGTGCCGCTGATGGTCTCCTCCACCCATTCATCTACTTTCAGTCCTTCGACACAGGTGAAACGCTCAATTTCAAATCGTTGATTCTCCAGTGTTTGCTTGTCACTACTCACCCGAACATAACCGTAAATCACAATTACCAGTGTCACAGATGCCGCAGGCAAAGGGGCGATTTTTCGCAACCGAAGATAGTGTGGGGTAACTTATGCCTGCGAGCCCAATACGCCATGGTGAAGGACGATGCTATTGTTTGCGCGCCTTCTCCGTTCATCGCCACTGATGACTGGTTCCTGCTAGGTGTCCTAAATTCTAAAGCAGCAGATTGGTACGTACATCAGGTCGGTGTTACTCGCAGTGGTGGCTATATGGAGTACAAGCCAGTCTTTGTGGAGCAGATACCAATTCCGCAGAACGTGCCGGAGAAGGAGCGAACTCGAGTTGCCTCGCTGGCTCAAGCAATACAAAGTGGACAACGCGAAGAGGTCCCCGAATACGAGGAACAGATAAACGACATAGTCTGCGACCTTTATGGGATCAATAACCGAGAAATTAGGATACTGCAATAAGCAGCAACGGCAGTGGTGGCGTTGTCGGTGCGTTCCGACAACGCTTGCTTGGGCAATCACCTTATCTGCTGTCTAATGAAATTACGTTCTTTGTCGACTAATCCCGTCGACGAATATATGCAATTATTGATTGCTTGACGGCAATCCTTCCACTTCTGAGTAGAACTTGACAACGAGCTAATTTGCTTCATCAATGATTTGAGATCCTCGCATACCTGTGGATTAAATTGAGGAACAGGAATAAGTTCCACCTTCTGCTTCTGCCATCGAACCGTTCCCATTCCGGTAGTGGTTCCCATAGTGGAGAAGGCATACTCAGCTAAATCAGAATTCAAATATGCCGTCAATTCCGGCAAGGAACTGCCAAGCAACATGAACACAGAATTAGGAGCTACAAATAGTCCCTCTTTGTCGAATGCGAACTTCGCCTTGTCGGAAATCTCTCCCCACATGATCTTCGGTTGCGAAAAATCGCCCATATAGGCGCACTTACGTAGATTATATGGGGTGTCTCCTTGATCGGCACGTTCGGAGAGCTTAGGCTCGAACGAACTCAGCCATTCCTTGACAGCCGGATATTTTTCTACATCCACGCGGGGAAAAACAGTGTCATCATACTTGTAACCATTGTGGGTTGCAATCATGTACTGATCCGCGAATTCATAGTGATAGCGTTTAATGTCGCGACCGCGTAGCACGGGACGGATGATCTCGGCGCTCTTGGGGTCAGCGGCAATTAACTCATCACGTTTTGCTTTATCGATGATGAAGGCATCGTTGAGGCCGGTTAGAACACCACGGTAAATACGTACATCAAGCTGCTTAAGCGGAGTGCCAACCTCTTCCATTTTGGCCTTGATATCACGCTCTATGTCAGTGAGAATGACCCATGGTCCACCGTCCGGCACCTTCTTGCCAACATCTGACGCAGTGTTACCATCAACAAACTTGAACGGTATCGTTGTTGCACGCTCCGCGACATATGCCGCAATGTCCGCCAACGAGTCGTCCGCATACTTCACGGCCTGAAACACCTTGTCCGAGCGACCCTTGGCGAGTAACACGATGTTCGTATCAACGGTGGCGCTGCTGAAGCGACCTGCGCCCAAATCGATGAGCGAAATCACCTCCGCATTCCGGGATAGTACTCGCGCAGCTCCTTGCCGTACCGGTTACGCATCCACTTGTTCGATGTAATGTAATTCAGTACTCCATACTTGGACAACAGTTCCAATCCGCGCTCATAGAACAACTCGTATAAGTCACCGGTTTTGTTGTATGATTGGTATCCCAATGATTCGTATGCAACACGTTGGTTCTTCATCTTCTGCAACTGCACATATGGCGGGTTGCCTATAATCACATCGAATGCATCGGTGCCGAACATAAAATCTGGGTCAAAGAACGGTGCATGACCGGTCTCGGATATAGTGGACGAATGAGGATGAAAATCGGCAATTTGCCGACCTCTTGAAGAGGATACACCGCCGCCCAACTGGTTTGAAATCTCTTCAAACTGATGCATTAGCTCGCTCTTACGCTCAGAATCGGTGGCGGCAAAGTAGCGTGAACGAATCTTCTTCAGCTGTTCAAGTAATTCACTCTCGTCGGCTAAATCGAAGGCCCCCTGATCCAGAATCCCTTTCTTCAACGACACGTCAGCAATCGTCATGCCTCTGACCTGATCAGTACCAGATACATCCTCGTTGGCCAATGGCACCAAGGAATCAGCACAGACAAACTTAAAGTCCAAATTCGGCAGCGGCTCGACTTGTCCAATCGATTCTCGTTCCACAATCATGGACAACCAAACACGCAAACGGGCAATCTCCACCGCCATCGGCTCAATATCGGCACCGAACACGTTGTTCTGCAAAATCTCCAACTTCTGCTGATAGGCGTCAACAGTAGCCGCCTTCCCCATCAGCCGGACACGGCACCTCATCAACAACTGCAGCATTCCCATGGGGAATGCGCCTGAACCGCAGGCCGGGTCCAACACTCGGACCCTCTCAAGTGCCGCGATGGCCTGTGGCAACATCGTGGCGGTATTCGAGTTCCACAAAGACCTGCGGGGATCGCTGTCACTTTCCCACTTGCCATCGGGAGTATCCAGCAACTTATCAATACCTTGATGGATACCATTGCCGCTGCCAAGTGTACGATACAGGTATTGGCGCAAGGCTTCACGGCACATGTATGTCACAATCTCACGCGGAGTGTAGAACGCGCCTCTGGCATTACGGGCCGTCTTGCCGGTGTCATCCATTTGCTCAGCAAGCAGCGACTCGAAGATACGCCCTAGCATCTCCGGGTCGATGGCCACTTGCTCGTAATCCGGAGTGGACTCGTCGGTAGTAAAATCATATTGGCCAAAATGTGTATACAGACCGGCAAAGAACCCCTCCGGAAATGGAATCGACTCATCCGGGAAATCAGTACATTGCTCTTCGAACAGACCACCATTCAGGAATGGCGTAAGCTTATCTCCGTCTTCTCCGCGACGATTCTTCGCCGTATTCAAAGTTGCGAAGAACAGACGCTTCAACTTTTGTTCGTAATACTCCGTAGAGTCCAGGTCCCCAATCTCCAAATAATGCTCATCTGGATTAATGAATTCCTTCTGGTTGAGGAACCAGACGAAGAGAATGCGTCCGATCAAACGGCTGGCGAACATCTTCGCGTCACCCTCGTCATGTCCGGCGGCAACAAGCGCCTTGACCAATTCGTTGAACCGTGCGGCGATACCAGCATAGAAGCGCTGGTTGACCTCGGCGACGTTGAGCGCATCCCACATCGCCGCATGCGCACGCGCCTTGTCCGATTCCTCGACGGACCCATCCGGCTCGCCTCCGGCCAGTACCCCATGCAGCTTGTCCAGGATGCGCTTCTGCGTGTTCGACAATTCACCGCGCAGCTCCATGGTACGCAAGTTGCCCGCTCTGGACACCACCATGACAATGGAGGGAACATTGGCTGGGGCAAAAAAACTCACCCCGACCGGCTCGTCCTCAAAGAGCTCACCGTCCTCCCAACGAGGGGACATCGCCACGCATGCGCTGATGCGTGCCTTCGTGGCGGTTCCCCTCAACGCGCTGAACGTAGCTTGGAACAGCTCGTTCTCATCGGCCAGATCACAGACGAAAGCTGTGCGCAGCATCTGTGGATGGGTGACGAACCATTCCCCGTGCCTGTCCACGGGCACCGGACGGAGCAAAGCCTCCTCGATTTCGGCGTCGATGTCATCGGCTCCGATGCCACGAAGGATGGCGAGCACCTGCATCGCCACGCGCATGGCCGCAATCTTGCGGTCAACGTCCTCCGTGTCGGTGGACGTGCGCTCGCCATACTCGTCAAGGGCCTGCTGCAGACCAGTGAACGTAATCATGCCATTCCTTCCGACTATGCGCCCAAAGCTTTAAGGATTGTATACCGACGCGCTCCCCGTGGCCACGCCATCATAGATCGACAGACATGCCGGCCATGACGGGGCGCCATTTGCCGCCATCTTTGTCGCCATCCTGGTCGATGTCCCTAAGGAAGGAACTCCAATCGGACAGCAGCTGTTCACTGATTTCCAGCGAGGCAAATCCTCCGGACATCTGGCTTCCTTCCGCAGCCGGCTCATCAGTGCATCGTACCGCTGCTTGGCCTGTACCAGGCTTTGCACGGGGGCCAGTGCTTTCCGCAGCTGTTTGACACCCAACTGCTTCTGCAGCAACGCCAGCGGTTCCATCTCGTTTTTTCTTGGCGTGAACTTCCCCGAGGCCTTGGAGGCCGCACGCATCCCAGCCATGGAGATTGCCAACTTCTCCATGACGGACCGGTCCAGCTGAGCATTGTCCGGTTTTCTCGCATTGTCCTCGGGGTTGGTTCTCAGCAGACCCAAGGCTTCCTCGCTCGTAATCGGTTCGGCCAAGAGCCGTGCCCTGGTCTCCACACGGATGAACCGGTAGTTCATCCCGTTGCCTATGCCACCGGCCTGCTCACACATCATCACCACCGATTTCTTCAGTTGCGAATCGGATGGCAGATAGTTCACTTGCCCCTTGCATCGCGTTGATGCGGTCGAGGTCTTTCTGCGTCGCATGCTGCAGGAACTCCCGCAGCGCATACACATGGGTGTTCCTCCACGACAGCATGTCGTTGTCCGCCTCGACGGTATCCATCACCTCCTGAATTCTGGCATCGTCACCGCTGTACAGGTCCTGGATGTATTCAATGGGGTTCTCGTCCTCGACAGTCAGCACGCCTTGGTCGGTGCCGATCGAGTTCTTGATGGTGTCGATCTTGCCCTGCAAGCGATCGATGAGCCCAAGTAATAGTCCAAATCCTTGGCGGGAGCCATGTTGCCGATGAGCACTTGGTCGAACCGGGAGCCCAGCCGGTTGATGCGTCCGTTGCGCTGCACCATGCGAACTGGATTCCAATGGAGGTCATAGTTGATGAGGATGGCCGCGTCCTGCAGGTTCTGCCCCTCCGACAGCACATCCGTCGAGAACAGGTAGTCCAATTCCTCCTCGGGTCCGGAAAGCACACGCTTCTTGGACACCGGAGAGAAGCGTCCCACGATATTGTTCAGGTCGGAGGAGGATGCGGTCAGGAAGGCCGCCTTTCTGTCGAAATCGGGAACGATGTCTTTCAGTCGCACCGGCAAAGCCATCCGCAGATAATCGATGGTGTCGGCGTAAGCGCTGAAGACCAGTACCTTCCCACCGAATCGTCCATCATGAAGGGCCTTGGCGAACTCCTCAGCAAAGGCATCAAGCTTGGCATCCAGCTCTCCCTCGATGCATGATTTCAACACATCGAGGATAACATCCGTGATGCGTTGGTCACGCTCCACGTCACGAAGTAGGCCACGCATATCAAAGGCGTCCTCGTCCGCCTTGGCATAAGATATGCCCCGACCCTTGAGCTCCTCCTCGAAATCCTTCACCGGTTCGTCCCAGAACGACAACCGCGACTGTTCCTCCTCGTCATTTTCCAGCAACGACAACGCGGACGACTCGATAACGTATCCCTTCCCCAAGCATTCGGCGAACCTGTTCAGACGGTACCGGTAGCGTTCCACGGACAGCCGTAGCGCCTGCAGCGAGGATTCGAGACGCTTCAGCCAGAGGGTCTGCAGGATGTTGTGGATCGTCATGGCGGAGCGCAACCGCATGAGATCATCGGAGGGAAGGTCCAGCAATCCGATTTCTTTCACGCCCATGTTCCTGTACTGCCAAGAATACAGCTCAGCTCGGTACATAGGGAATCCCAGCAGCGATACCAGGGAGAACACATCCCGCACCAGTGACGATGGCTCCCTCAATCCTTGGAATCTCCCCACGTCCTGCGAGATGATATCCAGAGGGTGTCGCAACCGTTGCGTCTCGGCGGACAGCTCGTCATCATCTACGGCAAGTGGATCGATGCCCTCGAACACGGCGGCATGACGGTCGATGGTGGATTCAACCTTCTGCACGGCCCGCGGGGGAAACGCATAATCGATTGTGACGAACACGTTGTCCGGAAAGCGCATCACCGGACCATTCCCATTCGCCATCAGCTCCGCCTCTTCCTGAACTCCCTGGCGGGTCGAGCGGACCACGAACCGGCTGATGCCCTGGGACAGTGGCTGACGATACGCTTCCCAGTCAAATGACTTTCCCTTGCTCTCGGCAACCTTCTTCTTGCCGTCGAGTTCCTCAAGGAACTCAAAGAAATCCTGGGATGGCACATATGCGCCACCAGGATCCTGATACGACACCATAATTCCGGAATGCATGCGACCGCCCAAGCCAAGCTCCAGCTCGCTGACCAAATCCCTGAACCCGTTGTTGATGGGAGTGGCCGTCAGCAGCAACACCTTGGCCTTGGGATTATCCCCGACTAACTTCAGAATGGCGTTGAACCGTTCGGAACGTTTGTTGCGGAGGTTGTGTGCCTCGTCAATGACGATCAGATCGGCGGGATACGACCTGCGGTAGGCGTCCCCCAACCGTCGGATGGCCTGGATATCCTGCTGCGACACCAAGCTATAGCTGGATTCGTCAAGGCCGAAAAATTCCTGCAGATCGGACTTCCATTGATCCTTCAGCTTGGCCGGAGGCAGGATGGCGATGTTCCGCCGGCCGTTCTTCCTGAAATGATTGATGACAGCACCTGCGGTGACTGTCTTGCCCAGGCCGACGGAGTCCGCGAGTATCACCGTACCCATCCTGTTGAGCTTGTTGATGAGTATGCCCGCATTGCGTTTCTGGTATGAATACAACACGTCCTCGCCATCGTCGTCATCGTCGCTCCCGTCCTCCAACGATGGGTCCATCTCGTCGGGGAACAGGCGCATCAATGCCTTGATGTATGCGTCATATGGGCCATAGGTTTTGTTGCCTACCGGAGAACTGCTCAAAATCTCCTGGAAGTCACCCGTCCATTCCTGGACCTCCGGCAGGTTCCACATCATGTCAAACCATGATAGGTGGCCGTATTGCTGTCCTTCAGTGGGGGCCGGATGGATGACGATGCTTCCTGGTCCTCCAGATAGTTCAGCTCGGCATTGCACCAGTGGTGATGTCGGACAATCCCCTTCCAGTGAAGTTAGAGGATCCGATGATGCCGATGGCACCCGCAGTGTCGTAGGAACCGAACACATACTCCTTTGCATGGATGAACGGCTTGCGGCAGATGCGCACCTGCAGGCGTCCCTCCTGAATCATAACCGCTAGGATACGTGCCGTTTCACGATAGCGGGCCACCTCATCGTCGGGAAGCTCCCCCAACTTGCGCAGATCCTCGGAGATGTCCGCATCGGGAAAGTCCTTGTACAGGTTCGTCAGGCCGAGATTGCGCCTGGAAAAGGGTTCGGCACCAATCAGAATCCTGACGGAACGGTAATTCTTGATGAGTCAATCAGCTCGAGGTACCAATCATGTCCCAATAGCCGGTGACGATGGACAAATCTTTATATGCCGGGTCGGCCGCGACCTGACGAAGCACATCCCCCAGGGACTGGTTCCTGTTGTCGATGAATCGAATCAGCTTCGACATCGTTGTCCTCCCTCGTTGAACTGATTACATGGCATCGAATGCCGCCCACGCTAAGGCATCATGAATTACGCAGGTATATAATTACTTGTTTTAAGAACCTCGGCGTGTCGTGGTCACCGTATGATGAGGCGCCCGGTGCTGCAGCAACAACTTGGTAATACGGCAACGACGCGAAAACGCAAAGGAGGAACCCTCCGAACAAGCGGAAGGCTCCTCCACTCACCTCAGTATGTCAAAGCACCTCGCAGTCAGATCAGTTGTTGTGGAAGCCGGAGTAGTTCGGGGCTTCGGCGGTCATCACGATATCGTGCGGGTGCGATTCGCGCAGACCGCGTCGGTGATGCGGATGAACTTGCCACGCTCCGGCATCTCGGCGATGTTGTGGGCGCCGATGTAGAACATGGACTGGTGCAGGCCACCGAGCATCTGGTAGAGCACGGCGTTCAGCGGTCCGCGGTACGGCACTTCGCCTTCCACGCCTTCCGGCACGACCTTGTCGCTGGAGGTCACGTCGGCCTGGAAGTAGCGGTCCTTGGAGTAGGACTTCTTGCCGCGCGGGGCCATGGCACCGAGGGAGCCCATGCCACGGTACAGCTTGTACTGCTTGCCGTGCAGGAGCACCTTCTCGCCCGGGGCTTCCTCACAGCCAGCGAGCGTGCCGCCGAGCATCACGGAGGAAGCGCCAGCCACGAGGCCTTGGCGATGTCACCGGAGTAGTGGATGCCGCCGTCGGCGATGCAGGGCACGCCAGCGGCACGGCAGGCCTGGGCAGCCTCGTACACGGCGGTGAGCTGCGGGACACCGACACCGGCAACGATACGGGTGGTGCAGATAGAGCCGGGGCCAATACCGACCTTGACGCGTCCGCGCCAGCCTCAATCATGGCCTGAGCACCGGAGCGGGTGCCGACGTTGCCGCCGATGATCTGCACGCCGTCGAAGGCGGAGTCGTGCTTCAGGCGGGAAATCATGTCGAGTGCCAGACGGGCCTCACCGTTGGCGGTGTCGACCACGAGCACGTCCACGCCAGCCTCCATCAGAGCGGAGGCACGCTGCCAGGCGTCGCCGAGGAAGCCGACGCCGGCGGCCACGCGCAGACGACCCTGCTCATCCTTGGTGGCGTCCGGGTACTGCTCGGTCTTGACGAAGTCCTTGACGGTGATCAGGCCGGTCAGGTGGCCTTCCTCGTCAACGAGCGGCAGCTTCTCAACCTTGTGCTGGGCGAGCAGACGGTGAGCGTCGTCCTTGGAAATGTTGGACGGGCCAGTGACCAGGTTCTCCTTGGTCATGACATCCTTAACCTTCAGGGTGTCGTAATCCTCGGAGGCGATGAAGCGCATATCACGGTTGGTGATGATGCCGACGAGCTTGTTTTCCTTGTCCACAACCGGCAGACCGGAGATGTGGAACTTGCCGCACAGCTTGTCGAGGTCGGCCAGAGTGACCTCGGGGTTGACGGTCAGCGGGTCGGTGATCATACCGGACTCGGAACGCTTGACCACATCGACCTGAGCGGCCTGGTCGTCGATGGACAGATTGCGGTGCAGCACACCGATACCACCGTTACGAGCCATGGCGATGGCCATCTCGGACTCGGTCACGGTATCCATGGCAGCGGAGAGGACCGGGGCCTTCATCGTGATCTTACGGGTCAGATGAGTGCTGGTGTCCACTTCGGAGGGAATGACATCCGTCTCGTTCGGCAGCAGCAACACATCATCATAAGCAAGGCCGAGCTTGGCGAAAATCGGAGGAAGGGGAGCATACGCCGATTGGGCGTTCAATTCATCGAGGTTTGTAGCCATACAAACACTATATGAACACGCGCTGACCTTCACGACACACGCTTGTGAGCGCTCACTTATCCGCTGCCGGGTCCTGCACCTCACCCGCCTGCGAGTCCCGCGAATCCGCAGGCGAATCAGTCATCGAATCCGCTGCCTGAGAGCCAATCGAATCCCGGCTCTCCCCTACTGCAGACTGCGATTTAGCCGTAGCATGCTGCGCGTTCTTGCGTGCGGATTCGAGCATCAGGTTCTCGGCTTGGATCTCGGGAATACGATGCCGCAGATAGGGGTACATAGTGGCTATGGTCAGCACCACCACGGCGATGGGCATGCCCACGGCCACATGCTGCGCTTTAAAGAACAGAATCGTCAACGAACCGAATGCGATCAGCGCGGCCCATCCCCACAGGATCAGCACGGCGCCACGCACCGAATGCCCGATCTTCAGCATGCGATGGTGCAGGTGCATACGGTCCGGATGCATGGGCGACTGGCCTTTGGCCAAACGCCGCACAATCGCCAGACACATGTCGAGCACAGGCAGGAACAACACCAGAATCGGCAGCAGAATTGGCATGAACACCGGCAGATAGATGCTGGCATGAATCGAGGCCGGGTCAAGACGTCCGGTCATCACAATCGAAGCGCAGGTGATGAGATAGCCAAGCAGCATCGAACCGGAATCACCCATAAACAGTTTGGCGGGATGCCAATTATGCAGCAGGAAGCCCACGCAGATACCCACCATCATCACGTCGATCAGCGTGGCCAACGAAGCATAACTCGGGGAAGACCGGGCGATGATATACGAATAGGCGGCGAACGCTATGCCACCAATCGCCACGATACCGGCCGCCAGGCCATCGAGGCCATCAACGAAATTGACCGCGTTAATCGAGGCGACAATCAGGAATGCGGTGATCGCCATGGACAGACTCGGCGAGGCGGTAATCAGCGAACCGCCCAAAGGCAGTGAGATGATCTGCAATCCGCCCCAAGCCACGAATACGGAAATCAGCAGCTGACCGGCAAGTTTCAGCATCCAATCGAGATCCCACAGGTCATCGGCCATGCCCAGCAGACTGATCATGATGCCGCCGGCAAGAATCACCCACATCTGGTAATTGCCGTTGAACAATCCCGAGAGAAAAGGCAGCCGACTGGCGAATACGGTAGCCACGGCAAAACCGATCAGCATGCCAAGGCCACCCATGCGCGGCGTGGGAATGGTGTGCACGTCTCGGGCACGCACCTCGCCAACCGCACCGATTTCGATGGCGACGTGGCGAATCAGCGGAGTCACCAGCCAGGTGACGCCACCGGCGATGGCGGCAATCAGTAGGTAGATTCTCATGCGCCGAGTCCACCGCCGTTGAGGTGGAGGGCCTTGCGAATCACGTTTTGGGCGATGACGCCTTCACGCAGGATCTCGATGCCGTCGCGCGCGTACGGATCGGCTTTGACGACGGTGCTGGAGACATGGCCTTGGGTGGGACCGCCGTCCAGATACAGGTCGACTTCGCTGCCGAACGCGTCAACCGCCTCCTGGACGGTCTGCGCGCTTTCGTCGCCGGAACGGTTGGCGCTGGACGCGGCCAGCGGGCCAGTCGCCTTGAGAATCGCGAGGCACAGCGCCGAATTGGGGATGCGGATGCCTTGCGTGCCGGGGCGACCATCGGCGGTGTCGGCCAAAGTCTCCAACGTGCAGTCGGGCCGGGCTACGGCAATCGGCGAGAACGCGCCAGGCAGAAACGCCGCCGACAAACGATTCAGCGGGGACGGCAGGTCGAGACCGAGCTCATCAAGCTGGTCGGTGGATGCGAGCAGTACCTGCAACGCCTTATAGCGCGGGCGACGCTTGAGCCGGTAGATACGGTCGATAGCGGCCTTATTACGCGGATCGCACGCCACTCCATATACCGTATCCGTTGGAATGACGACCAATCCACCATCCCGGATGACACGCGCCGCCTGTGCCAGCGATTCATCCGTGACTTTCAGCGTTGTTCCGCCTTCCACGCTCACGCCACCTCCGTTCGCTTGTGTATTCACAATCTACCATTGCACCATTGCGCCCCGACTTGCATAGTTCATCATCGCTCGTTTGCCGTACTGCCGTTTTCCGATTCGCCCCACACGCACAGACCGTAGATACAATGAGTCCATCCATGCTCTTTCGCGAATTACAGGAGTGTTCAATGAGCGAAATCAATGCTGAATCCACCACCATGCCTCCCGTCGAACTGCGTATGCCGCGCGCCAGCGAGCGCGAGGAGATGCTCGCCGGCAAACTGTACAATTCGGTAGACCCTGAATTGAATGCCCTGCGCGAGAAGGCCGGCGACCTGTGCGCGCGCTTCAACGCCGCGTCGCGCACCGATCATGCCGCCCGTGCCGCGATTCTCGATGAGCTGCTGCCCGGCCACGGTGCCGGCCTTGACGTGATGGGGCCGATTTTCTTCGACTATGGCTGCAACATCACCATCGGAGAGCGCGTGTTCGCCAACTTCAACTTCACTGTGCTGGATTGTTGCCCGGTGACGATTGGCGACGACGTGCTGTTCGGCCCGAACGTTTCGCTGCTGCCACCGATGCATCCGTTGCGTTGGCAGGATCGTAACGTGAGGCAGGCACCTGATGGTTCCGCATACGACTGCGAGTATGGCAAGCCGATTGTCATCGGCTCGAACTGCTGGTTTGGCGGCAATGTGACGGTAATCGGCGGCGTGACGATCGGCGAGGGTTGCGTGATCGGTGCCGGCTCGGTGGTGACGCGCGATATTCCGCCGCACACCGTGGCCGTGGGTAATCCGGCCCGTCCGATTCGCGAGATTACGGATAAGGATGCTTCCGCGCTACAGTATTACGCGCAGTGATATATGAATGCTCCCGCTGGCGAGCTGTCAGCGGAGCTGACTGAGGTGGTTGCCGGAATCTCCGATAACCACCCTCAGCCTCACTTCGTGAGGTAGCTCCCGCCAGCGGGAGCATAGTAATGTGAGACGTCACGCGCCGAGGTACGCCTTGCGCACCTTCTCGTCGTGCAGCAGGTCGGAGGCCTTGCCCTCATGGTGATCTTGCCGGTCTCGAGCACGTAGGCGCGATCCGCGATGGACAGGGCCATCTTCGCGTTCTGCTCCACGAGCAGCACGGTGATGCCACGCTTGCGCAGCGTGACGATGATGTCGAAGATCTCCTTGACCAGCAGCGGGGACAGACCCATCGACGGCTCATCCATGAGGATGGTCTTCGGATGGCTCATCAGGCGCGGCCCATGGCCACCATCTGCTGCTCACCGCCGGAAAGCGTGCCGGACAGCTGGCGGCGACGTTCCTTCAAACGCGGGAAGTAGTCGAACACCATCTCAAGATCCTTACCCAGACTGGACTGGTCTTTGAGACTGAACGCGCCCATCTCCAGGTTCTCCTGCACGCTCATGCGGGTGAACACGTGGCGGCCTTCCGGCACATGGGCCATGCCCAGCGTGACGATCTTGTTCGCATGCGTTTTGAGCAGATCGTGGCCATCATAGGTAATGCTGCCGGATTTGGCAGGCACCAGACCGGTGATGGTGTGCAGGGTGGTGGTCTTGCCGGCACCGTTGGCTCCGATCAGGGAGACGATCTCGCCGTCGTTCACCTTGAGGCTAATGCCCTTGACCGCGTCGATCGCGCCATAGGAAACGCATAGATCCTTGATTTCCAGCATCAGCGCGCTCCTTCCGTCAGTGTCTTGGCAATGCTTGGCTCCGGTTCCGCCTTGGTGGTGGAATCGCCGTCCGCGTCATCGTTGTTGTCGCTGCCCAAGTAGGCGGAGATGACCTGCGGGTTGTTGGCGATCTCCTCCGGCGTGCCGGATGCGATGGTGCGGCCATAGTCCAGCACCTGGATGCGCTGGCATACGCTCATCACCAGGCTCATGTCATGTTCGATGAGCAGGATGGCGATACCGAAACGGTCGCGGATCGTGTTGATACAGTGCAGCAGATCCTCGGTTTCGGTGGGGTTCATGCCGGCGGCCGGCTCGTCGAGCAGCAGCAGTTTCATGCCGGTGGCCAGGGCGCGTGCGATCTCGAGCTTGCGCTGCTGGCCGTACGGCAGGTTGGCCGCCTGGGTGGTGGCCAGTCCCTCGAGGTTGAAGATGCGCAGCAGGTCGATGGCCTTCTCGTGCATCTCGTTCTCCTGCTTCCAGAAGCCCGGGGTGCGGAAGATGGCGCTGCCCATGTGGTAGGTGAACGACTCATCGAAGGCGACGAGCACGTTCTCCTCGACGGTGAGCTGCTTGAACAGGCGGATGTTCTGGAAGGTTCGGGCGATGCCGGCACGCACGACCTGATAGGTCTTCTTGCCGTTCATCCGGGTTCCGTCCAGCCAGAACTCGCCTTCGGTGGGCTTGTACACGCCGGTCAGCAGGTTGAACACCGTGGTCTTGCCGGCGCCGTTGGGGCCGATCAGGCCAATGAGTTCGCCCTTGTTGATGGTCATGTTGAAGTTGGACACGGCTTTCAGACCACCGAAGGTGATGCCGAGATGTTCGGCTTTGAGGATGGGCTGGGTTGCGTCGCTCATCGTGAGGCCTCCTTCACGGTCTTGTCGTCGGACTGGTCATGCTGCTTGGCGCTGGCCGCGGGTTTCGCGCCCTTGCCGGCGGCGCCGCGGAACAGCATGCGGTTGACCAGACGCGGCAGTGAGAACTCCCAGGATCCGAAGATGCCCTGCGGGCGGAAGATCATGACGAGCACCAGCACCACCGAGTAGGCGAGCATACGGTAGTCGGCGAAGGCGCGCAGCAGCTCGGGCAGGATGGTCAGGCCGATGGCGGAGACGATCGAGCCGGTGAGCGAACCCATGCCGCCGAACACCACCATGATCACGTAGTTGATGGAGTTGAGCCAACCGGCCATGGTGGGGTTGAGCGAGCCGATGTACTGGGCGAAGATACCGCCGGCGATGCCCGCGAAGAACGCGGAGATCGCGAAGACGAGCACCTTGAGTACGTGGTGTTGAGTCCGGAGCGCCGGCGGCGATCTCGTCGTCGCGGATGGCCTTGACCGCACGGCCGTAACGGGAGCGGCCGAACATGAAGAGCACGACCACGGTGACCACCATGATCCAGAACACGACGTACAGGTTGGCGGTGCGTTCGATGCCGATCAGCGCCTGTCCGGCGGCGCCCTTGTCGAGGCCCATGCCGCCGGCTACCTTGAGGTTCTGGATGATCACGCGGATGATCTCACCGAAGCCCAGCGTGATGATGGCCAGGTAGTCGCCGTGCAGTCGCAGGGCAGGAATGCCGATCAGGATGCCGAACACGCAGGCCACCACGCCGCCGATCAGCGTGGTGAGCAGGAAGCGGGCGGTGGGGTCGATGGCAATGCCGGCGGCGACCATGTATTTGGAGGTCAGTGCGGCCACGTAGGCGCCGATGGCCTCGAAACCGCAGCAGCCCAGCGTCAGCTGGCCGAGCACGCCGATGGTGAGGTTCAGGGAGGTGGTCATGATGATGGCGATGCACGCGGTCATCATGATGCCCTTGATGTAGGAGTCGGCCAAGCCGGATTCGCACAGCGCCATCACGATGCCGAACGCGGCGAGGATGCCGATGAAGCACACCAGATAGGACTGTTTGGTGGAAAGCATTGTCTTCTTCATCTGATCAGACCTTCTCCCTTCGTTCTTGCCCATAATGCCGGACGGTTTGACGAGCAGCACGATGATCAGGATGGCGAACACGATGCGTCGGAGAACGCCGAGGTGATGATGCCCGCCGTGATGGTGCCGATATACGCCTTGGTCAGGCTTTCGATCAGACCGATGGCCAGACCACCGATCATGGCGCCCGGGATGGAACCAATGCCGCCGAGCACGGCGGCGACGAACGCCTTCAGGCCCAGCATGGCGCCCATCATAGGCGAGACCTGCGGGTAGGCGGCGCAGTACATCAGCGAGGCGACCGCGGCCAGACCGGAGCCGATGGCGAATGTCAGGGCGATGGTGGAGTTCACGTTGATACCCATGAGCACGGCGGCCTCCTTGTCTTCGGAGACGGCGCGCATGGCCTTGCCCTGCCTGGTGAATTTGACGAACAGCTGCAGGCCCACCATGATGACCAGGCCGATGACGATGGTCAGCAGGGTGTCTCCCGGCAGCTTGAGCTTGCCGAACGCGATGGACGGCAGGTGGAAGATGGTCGGGACGGTCTGGAAGTCGGCGCCGAAGATGGCCTGTGAGCCGTTCTCCAGCAGCAACGACATGGCGATGGCGGTGATCAGGCGGTCATGGAGTTGCCCTTTTCACGCACCGGCTTATAGGCGGCCTTTTCGACGATCACGCCGACGGCCACGCATACCAGGATGGCGGGAATGACCGCCACCCAGGCGGGCAGTCCCATGGCACGATGGCCGGAATGGTGAGCATGAGCACGTAGGCTCCGACCATGATGAAATCGCCGTGGGCAAAGTTGATCAGTCGGATGATGCCGTAGACCATGGTGTAGCCCAATGCCACCAGCGCGTACACGCTGCCGATTTTCAGACCGTTGAACAGCTGGCTGATGAACATGATGATCTGATCGGTCATAGCTCCCCCTTTCTATCAATGTTGTGGTTCTCTACCGCTGCGCGCGTAGAGATATTCGTATGTCTTGCGATTGATGGCGCGATACGCCCGCGCCTGGCGATATCCGCATATCGACGGCTGTCCTTATGCATCCGAGCCCATGAAAACACGAAAGGGAGAGGACCGGCAAAACCGGTCGCTCTCCTGTTCATGCGGAAGTCATGCTAGGACATCGTGATTATGCGGTGGGAATTCATGGAATTCACTTGGCTGCACGGTGGTGTTGTACACCGGCTTGCCATCCTTCATTTCCAGCACGATCACGGACTTGGTCGGCGAGCCGGACTTGTCCATGGTGAACTTGCCGGTCACACCGTCGAAGGTCATGCCGGCCACGGCGTTGCGCACATCCTCACGGGTGGCGTTCTCGCCAGCCTTCTCGATGGCCTGCTTGATCATGTAGATGGTGTCGTAGCCCAGAGCGGCGAACGTGTTCGGCTCGGCGTTGTTCTTGGACTTGTAGGACTTGATGAAGTCCTGCACCTTGGTGTTGGTGTTGTCGTCGGCGGAGTAGTGGGTGGTGTAGTAGGTCTTGTTGTACTGGGACTTGTCACCGGTGAGCTTGAGGCCATCGTATCCGTCGGGTCCCATCACGTAGCCTCGAAACCCACGGAGCGGGCCTGCGGGATGATGTACGGGCCAGCCACGGAGTAGTAGTACGGAGCGTAGAGCAGCTCGGCGCCGGAAGCCTGGATCTTCTGCAGCTGGGCGGAGTACTCGGTGTCGTCGGCGGAGGAGGAGCTTTCCTTGTCCACCACTTCGAGGCCGAGCTTTTCGGCGGCCTTGGCGAAGGCCTCTCCCACGCCGGAGGAGTACGGATCGCCGGTGCCGTAGAGCACGGCCACCTTCTTGACCTTCAGGTTCTCGGCGGCGAAGCGTGCAGCCACCTCACCCTGGTAGGAGTCCTTGAAGCAGGTGCGGAACAGGTAATTGCCGGTTTCGATGGAGTCGGAGGTGGCGGCCGGGGCGATGGTGACCAGCTTGGACTGGTCGGCCAGCGGGGCCACGGCTGCGGTGGTGGCGGAAATGGTCGGGCCGGCCACGGCGAGCACGTTGTTGTCGCCGGCGAGCTTGTTGTAGGCGTTGGAGCTTCGGTGGCGTCGCCCTTGTCGTCCATGGACTCGAGCTTGACCTTCTTGCCGTTGATGCCGCCCTTGGCGTTGATCTCGGAGACCGCCAGCTCGAAGCCCTTGACCTCGGCCTCGCCGTAAGCGGCGGCGGTACCGGAGTTGGTGGTCACGGTGCCGATGGTGATGGAGTCGCCGGAGGCTTGGCACTGGAGCTGGAGGAATCATCCATGCTGCCGCCGGAGCAGCCCGCGAGGGACAACGCCATAACAGCGGCCGCGCTGGCCGCAACGAACTTAGTGGAGAACTTCACGTTCATCCTCTTCCTTCTTCCTTGGGATATTTCAACATCGTTCATCTGTCAACCAACGCGCGGGATGTGCGCGTGAGACGTTCCACTCACATAATTCGCATACCACAGAACTACATCACACGGCTTGTGACCGTCATTCACGTCTCTCTCATCCGATGTTTGTCGCGGACTGTTATAACCAGACCGGCTTTGAACCCGCAATAAATTGTTCTTATTATGAGACAGCGCAATTACGGAAACGAGAATACAATCCCAAGGAAATGTGGGATTCGTGGGGCTTAGGACACTGCAAACAGGTAGCGGTCGCGACCCGTCCAGTCCTGGCCGGTCGATGCGGCAGCGAATCCGGTGGCCCTGGCAAAGGCCACGAGACGATCCCCCTGGGTCACGTCATGTTCCATGACAAGCACGCCCCCAGCTTGAGAAGACGGCAGGCCCGCTCGATAATGCGCTCGGGAATCAACGTACCGTCATCGAGCCGCCATACAAAGCCAATTCCGGATCCCAATCACGCACTTCCGGCTGCTCGGGAATATCGGTCTGCGGCACGTAGGGGGGATTGGTGATGACGATATCGACGGTGCCGTCCAATTGGGCCAATGTGGCGAAGGACGTGGCATCCGCGATTTCCAGATGGTAATTCGAGGCAATGGATGGGTACTTTTTCGCGGTTTCCGACAGATTCCTTCGCGTCCATTCGGCGGTGTTCGGCGACAGCTCCACCGCCCACACCTGGCTGCCGGGCACCTCGCTGACAACGGACAGCCCAATCGCGCCGGAGCCGGCGCACAAATCGACCACACAAGGATGGATCATGCCGTTTTTTGTCAGCCAGTCAAGGCCGGCCTGCACCACGGTTTCGGTTTCCGGACGAGGAATGAACACTCCGGGACCGACCTTCAGGTCAAGGTAGCGGAAAGGAGCATGCCCGGTGATGTATTGCAGCGGCTCGCGCTTGGCACGGCGGTCGAGCATGGCACGGAAGACGGCAAGCTGTCCGGTTGTGCCAAGTTCCTCCCCCATAAGCAGAGCCCTGTCGACGTCGCGCAGTTCAACGCCTGCCGCCTCGGCAAGGAGCAACTTGGCATCATGCTCAGGCGTCTCAATACCCGCTTCGCGCAATTGCGAAGAGGCTTGGTTGATGATGTCGGTAATAAGCACTGGCGGTCTCCGTTGATCGGACATTAGGCTCCCCTCAGTCAGCTTCGCTGACAGCTCCCCTCACAGAGGGGAGCCATCCGGCAAAGTCATTTCTGATTGGCCGAGACGGTCGGCTCGTCGGTTGGATGTCGGAATCGATGACGGCCTGCAGGTCGCCGTCGAGCACGGCGTCAAGGTTGTAAGCCTTGTAATTCGTGCGATGGTCGACGATACGGTTTTCCGGGAAGTTGTATGTGCGGATTCGCTCGGAGCGATCAAGCGAACGTACCTGCGAGTGACGCATGTCGGCGGCCTCGGCGGCCTCCTGCTCATGCTTCATGGCCAGCAGGCGGGACTTCAGTACGCGCAACGCGGCGGCACGGTTCTGAATCTGCGACTTCTCATCCTGCATGTTCACCGTGATTCCGGTTGGCAGGTGGGTCATGCGCACGGCGGAATACGTGGTGTTCACGGACTGGCCGCCGGGGCCGGAGCTCATGAAGATGTCGATTTTCAGGTCTTTCGGATCGATCTCGATCTCGTCGTCATCCTCGTCGGCCTCGGGGAACACGATGACGCCGGCAGCGGAAGTCTGGATACGGCCCTGCGATTCGGTGACGGGGATGCGCTGCACACGGTGTACGCCGCCCTCGTACTTCATCGAAGCCCACACGCCGTCTTCGGGAGCGGGCGTGCCCTTGGCGCGGATGGCGATCTGCACGTCCTTGACGCCGCCGAGCTCGGTGGTGTTCTCGGACTGCACGTTCACGCTCCAGCCACGCTTCTCGGCGTAACGGGTGTACATGCGCAGCAGGTCGCCGGCGAACAGTGCGGCTTCCTCGCCGCCGGTGCCGGCCTTGATCTCCATGATGGTGTCGCGCGCATCATCCGGGTCACGCGGGATCAGCGCGGTGCGCAGCTTCTCCTCGACACCGGGCAGTTCGTCTTCAAGACGCTTGGCTTCCTCGGCGAAGTCGGCGTCCTCGCCGGCCATCTCCTGAGCGGCTGCCAGATCGTCCTTCACCTGCAACCAGGCTTTGTAGGCACCCACGATGGCACCCAGTTCGGCGTGACGACGACCCAGCTTGCGCAGCTTGTCCGGGTTGGACACGACTTCGGGGCTTGCCATCTGTTCTTCGATGGACTGGTACTCCTCAAGCGCGGTTGCCGCCGCCGGGAACTGTTCGTCTGCCATAACACACTTTCTTCTGTATGGTGCTGTTCTGTTCGATTATTCGATTGCGCAGGTCAATGCTGCAACAAAACTTGTCAAAGAATACAAAAAACGCCAGTCCTCGATCGGGTATGCCGGAGCATGCCAAATCGAATCGGACTGGCGTGAAGTATGCTACTTGCTCTTCTTGCCGTAGCGCTTCTCGAAGCGAGCAACGCGGCCACCGGTGTCAAGAATCTTCTGCTTGCCGGTGTAGAACGGGTGGCACTGAGAGCACACGTCAACGAACATGTGATCTTCCTTGCCAGCGGTGCGGGTCACGAAGGTGTTGCCGCACGAGCACGTCACCTCAACGGGGTGATAATCAGGATGGATACCCTGCTGCATTTTACGTCTCCTATGGATTCGGGGGACCCGGGTCTCATGCCCCTATGGCAAGACGTGAACCGGAACCTAAGGGATTGTACGCGCCTATCTGGACGTGAAGACGCGCTACGCCGCCGCAGGAGACGACGCAAAAGAGTGGGGCCGCAGGGGCTTGAACCCTGGACCGGGCGATTATGAGTCGCATGCTCTAACCGACTGAGCTACGGCCCCACGTTCGCTGCGTAAAACAGCCAACTTGCCAAAGTGTAGCACGAGCCCGCTAATGCCGGCACGCGCGCCATGCACCCATACCATGCACCCGCCAGCAACAAGCAGCATCTCCCGGCGCTACTTCTCCCCCATGTACCCCAACGGTTCTCGATGAACCGTCGCAAGCCCATTTCGGCCGCGCCATATAGCGAGGGATGCAGCGCCACCGGCGGCACAAACACGCGAATCTTCACATTCGGGTATCCCAGAATTTCCGAACGCAGCCGGCCTTCAAGCACGGTGGCCAGCTCGTCGCCGAAGTGCGTCCACAGTCCGCCCAACAGCACCGTATCGACATCCACCAGATTCACGGCGGAAGCGATGGCGGAAACCAGCGCATCGGCGGCCTGATCGACCACTTTGGCCACATCCGAATCCCCGGCTCGCCAACGCTGGAGGAACATATCGATGGCCTCGCTGCTGGTGGCATCCCCATCCTCGGCAATGCCGGCAGCCTCGACCAAAGCGCGACGGCCCGCAAACGCCTCAAGACACCCGTGACGCCCGCAGCTGCACAACGGCCCATCCATCGCCACGGACAGATGGCCGATCTCGCCGGCGAATCCGTGCGAGCCCATCACCACTTCGCCGTCGCGCACCACCGCGCCGCCGATGCCGATATCGGTAGACAGGTAAATAAAGGAGTCCGTGCGGTCCACCACATTCAGGAAGGGCGCACGTTCGGTGGCATACCCCGGAATCTGAGCGATGGCGGCCATCTTCGCCTCATTGCCGGCCACCACATCCAGCCGGCGCACCACGTTGAACCGGGTGAGGTTGACGTTTTCCCAACCCAGATTGCGGGCCACCAACAGCCACATGTCGTCGGTGACGATGCCCGGCAGCGCAAACCCGGCTCCCACCACCTTGCAGCCGCGTCGTTTGAGCCGGCTTTCCAACGGGAAAGTCATCGCATCGAGCTTGGCGAAGATCTCGTACGGGTCAGTGCCGGTCATATCCTCACTCACCCACTCCCGGCCGAGAGTGTCGCCGTTCAGATCGAGTGCCAGGCAACCGTAACCATCGGTGTTGATCTGCAGGCCGATGCCGGCGATGGATCCGCCGCGAATCTCCAGCGGCGTGCTGGGCCGCCCATATGTGGTGGAAACGACCGGCTCGCCTTCCTGCACCACGCCGCTTTCAATGAGCATCGAGGCCAACAGCGAGAGCGTGGCCTTGGTCAGGCCCGTCTCCTTGGCCAGATCGGCACGACTCATCGGTTTCTGCGCACGCAATAAGGTGTCGAGCGTCACCGACAGGTTATGGTTGCGCAGATCCTCCTGATTGATCCTGCGTAGATTTGCCATTGGCCCCTACCTCCTCGCACCCCTAGTCTCGAGCGCCGCACAGGCGCTCACATCCGTCTATCACACCATGATATTGTGCGTCAAACGATTGAATCGGACCGCACCTTCGCGTGTTTCCGTTTGCAATCGAACGTTGAGATACAGTATAGTTTAATCGTCTAACTTATTGGCTATGGCGCGCCGAAACTTTTGAGCGCGACCCTCATCGAGGAGGAATGCATGACGAGAGTACTGGTTGCCGGCGTAGATACGTCAACCCAATCAACGAAGGTCCGCATCACGGACGCCGCCACCGGCGAACAGGTTCGGTTCGGGCAGGCCAAGCACCCGGATGGCACCTCGGTCAACCCGGAATTCTGGTGGGAGCCTTCACCAAGGCCGCCGAGCAGGCCGGCGGGCTTGACGATGTCGCGGCCCTCGCGGTTGGCGGCCAGCAGCATGGCATGGTCATTCTCGACAAGCAGGGCAACGTGATTCGCGATGCGATGCTCTGGAATGACACCAGTTCCGCCCCGCAGGCCGCCGCCTTGATCGACAAGCTCGGTGCAGCTCCGGCCGAGGGCGACGAACCGGACGACGTGACCGCCCGCGGCAAGCAACGCTGGGTCAAGGCCGTCGGATCCTCCCCCGTCGCCTCCTACACGCTGACCAAGGTGGCGTGGGTGGCCGAGAACGAGCCTGAGAACGCAAGAAGATTGCCGCCGTCTGTCTGCCGCACGATTGGCTGAGCTGGCGTATCGCCGGCTATGGCCCGGTGGCCGAGGGCGAGGACGCTCATCTCGAAGCCCTGTTCACCGACCGTTCCGACGCTTCCGGCACCATTTACTACGATGCCGCGCATGACGAGTACCGCCGCGATCTCATCGCCATGGTGCTGGCCCCTGCCGAGGGCAGGAAGCCGCCAAGGCCCACGCCGACGCCATTGTGCTGCCCACCGTGCTGGCCGCGTGAGGCAGCCGCCGTCAAGGCGACCCCGCCATTGCCGGCAAGGACGTTGAAGGCGGCTGCATCATCGGCCCCGGCGGCGGAGACAATGCCATGGCCTCGCTGGGCCTCGGCATGGCCGTGGGCGATGTGTCCGTATCGCTCGGCACTTCCGGCGTGGCCGCGGCCATCGCTGAAAACCCGGTGTACGACCTGACCGGCGCCATTTCCGGCTTTGCGACTGCACCGGCCACTATCTGCCGCTCGCCTGCACAATCAACGGTTCGCGCATTCTGGACGCCGGTCGCGCCGCCCTAGGCGTGGACTACGACGAACTGGCCGAACTGGCGTTCAAGGCCGAGCCGGGTGCCGGCGGCATCACCCTGGTGCCGTACTTCGACGGCGAGCGTACGCCGAACCGTCCGGACGCCACCGCCTCGCTGACTGGCCTGACCCTACACAACACCACCAAGGAGAATCTGGCCCGTGCGTTCGTCGAAGGCCTGCTGTGTTCCCAGCGCGACTGCCTCGAGCTGATTCGCTCGCTGGGCGCCGAGATCAACCGCATCCTGCTCATTGGTGGCGGCGCGAAGTCCGTGGCCATCCGCACGCTGGCCCCCTCAATCCTCGCATGGACGTGACCCGTCCGGCCACCGACGAATACGTGGCCATCGGCGCCGCCCGTCAGGCCGCCTGGGTGCTGTCCGGCGAGGCCGAACCGCCGACCTGGCAGCTCACCATCGAGGGCGTGGAGACCGGCGAGCCCACCGAAGCCGTGTACGAGGCGTACGCCAAGGCCCGCGGCTGATACGCTGCCAGCAAATCCATGAGATAACAACTGAATAACGATTCCTGATGAATGCCGCCATGGCGAGCATCGCGAAGAGCCGCTGTTATACCGCGCTCCTCGCTGAAGCACACATGGCGGCATTTTTCGTTTCCCACGCAATCCACAAATACGGCTATAATCAAGTCGTTTGAACAAGTCTGGAGATGATCCTATGAACGACCGCTCCCGTATGATGCTGTACGCCCTGACCGCCGTCGCTGCGTGATGTGGATATGGCAGTCTGTCAAAGAGTCGATGAACGACGGCACGATCATCAGCACTTCGAACATCATTTTTCTGGTATGCATTGGCATCGCGGCCATCTACTGCGCGGCCAACGCGCTAATCCTGTGGTGGCGCCAGCCCGGCAAGGATGACGCGGCTGATGACGACGAAACCGACAGCACGGACGCCGAGGCCGAAGCCGAACAAGCCGAAGAAAACGAACACGACGACGTTGCCGACACCGCAGACACCGACACCGCAGACGCCAAAGAAAACCACAACCCACAGCACTAAAGGAACATCATGGATGCAACCACATTGTCAATAACCCTCAGCGCGATATTGGCCGTCATCTGCACACCTTGCGGCCTGTTTCTGGGGCTTGTTCCCATGAAGGCCGACCTGGTGACCGCCAAGCAGTCAAAGGCCTCGCAGATGGTGAGCTTCATCGTTGCCATAGTGTTCATCGGCTTGCTGGTCGCAGGCCATGATCTGGAGACCTGGGCCATGGTAATCGGTCTGGTCATCGGCTTCGCCGTTGCCAAGATCCCCGCACTGCACGCCTGGGCTTTGCACAAGTGGCCGTTCTTCGAACCCAAGAAAATGGCTCCCACCCCCAAGCGCGTCAAGAAAGCCAGGAAGAAGTAAGCTCTGGCCTTACCTATTCGCTGAAAGCGGGATATCGACATCGGTATCCCGCTTTTTCATTGGCCGCACATATCCGCTGAGGCACATCGCCGAATCATATTGTCGAAATACACCCCAAGTCGGTAGGCCGTTGTCGAGAACACGGCACCCCCGACACGAAAGTGCCCATAGCACACCCTTCCCCACTTCGACCTCGGTCAAAAGAAAAAGCCCGGCGAGCGGCCGGGCTTAAAAGGAGAAGAGAGGAAGAAGATTCATCAAATCATGCTTCGTTGAATAGAGCCAGGAATTTGGCGCGCCACGCATAGCGCGTCGAGACCAGCACCAGACCAACAACGGTTAGCGTGACGCCAATCGGCGCAGCGGCTGGTGAAACGAATAGCAGTACGGCGTAGGCTGCGGCCAACAGGCAGAGCGACAGCAGCAGAACATGATGTGCGCGCATAGCAGTATCTCCATTGACGTTGCGTAGGTATGCATGGACTTACAGTATTTAGTTTAATGATTTAACCATATATCATATTTGTTACCAATGCAAATCGAAAAGGGGCCGGCCTGCCAAATACTGGCAGCCCAGCCCCACTCAGTGCCACACAAAGGCCGAGGCAGAGGCAACAGTCGAAACCGCGATCCCGTCACTTCGACCAGATGAGCACTTCCCCATCGCCATACGCCGCCAATGGGCCTCGAGCCGAGCATGCGCCGCGCGCAGCACCGGTGATATCCCGGTCCACAACAATCGGCGAACCGTCAGGATTCTCGAAATACTCCTCGACAATACGCGGTTGGCCAAGATCAGCAGTGGAGATCACCGGTCCAGTTGCCGACGAATCGATTCGGGCAACGAAACGGTCATCCATAGCTCATCATCGGTTTCGCGCAATGCCAACGAAGAGCCGTCACCACTCACCACGGCCTCGGCTTCGCCGGAAGCGGCCTTCGCGCCCGAAACATAGGCGTTCGAAGCCAGCAATACCGGCTGCTTCACGCTGCGATACAACTCCTCATCGCCAAGGCCAGCCTCTTCAATCAGCTGTTCATACTCCTCAAGCGAGCGCGGATAGCCGTCAAAGAACGCGGTTCCAGCTTCCGCCATACCGGCCGCACCGGCGGCATCCGCGGTACACAACGGTTTGGCGGAATCGTCCACAGCCAAGAACAGGTTGTTGACGTACCGATCATCGCCACCGTAGACGAATGCCTCGCCGGCCACATCGGTGACGTGCGGGAAATGGTATGGCGTGGATCGGTCCAAGACGGCGGTGTGACGAATGCGACCGGCGAACAGATTGTTGACGAACGCCGCGCCTTGCGCATAATCGTCGAAACTGAACTCGGAGGCAAACACGTTGTTCATAAACGTAATCGGCCCGTGGGTCACCTCGGTCATCACATCTCGCGTGTTGCGGTAGAACACGTTCGAATCCACCACGGTGCCCTGCGCCTGCCAGTCGAGCCACATACCCAGCACCGAATCATGCACCCGGTTGCCGCGCACCACCGTGTCGACGGCTGCGTGCATTTTAATGGCGGCCACTTCCCAGCCGAAGAACTCGCGCTTGGCGCCGATGCGGTATATGTGGTTGCCTTCAATCAGCGAGAAGGCGCAGCCCATATGACCAACCACACCATTCTGGCCGCAGTCGTAGATTACGTTGCCGCGCACCACGTGCCCGCCGACTACGCCTTTCTCCCAGCCGGCATGCAGCGCCTTGTAGACGGCCTCTTTTTGGTATTGGTACCCGGACTTACGATGGGTGCGCGTCGATTCGTTGTCGCCGGTGGAAATCTCCTTGCCCAGCGAGATCGCCGAACATTTCGCGTCATGAATGCGATTGTTTTCGATAACCCACCCGCGGGACCAATGCGGGCCCACCAGCCCGACCTGATCGGCAGTCGGCGGCGTGTAAGGGCAGGCCGCCTGCGCCATTTCAAAGCCGGAGACCGTAATGTAATTGACGAACGGGCGGCTCGGGTAGAAACAGGTCTCGCGCACGTTGATTTCGGTAAGTTCCGCATTCGGGTCGGCTTCATGGAAATTGGCCCAAATGGTTGTGGCCTCATCATCGACCGCACAGCACCACACGTTCACGGTGGCATCCGGATCAATCAGCGGCACGATGGAATCGGTGGCGGCGTCACGGCCGGTATCCCAACGCTGTGGGTTGCGCACCTTGTCCAGCGAGGCGACTTCGTAGAAGGATTTGCCATTCAGATACACATCGCCCAGGTGGCGTACCTCACCTTTGGGTCCGGGTATACGGTCCAATCGCCGAATACGGTTTCCACGTACGGGTTGTATCCGTTGAAGAATGCGTTCGGGATTACGGCTTTCCACACGCCATCGCCTTCGGGCTGCCATGTGTCGATACGTTCGGAGCCGGTGATTACCGGGCGCGGTTCGCCCGCGGCCGCGCGGTAGACGATGCGGTTCGTGGCGCTCTCTCCGCCGAATCGGGGGTCGACAGATTCCCGATAGGTGCCGGCATGCACAACCACCTCATCGCCGGCTCGGGCGATGGCCGCCGCTTGGCCGATGGTCAGAAACGGGTCGGCCGCGCTGCCGGCGCCGTTCGTCTTCGCCGCCTGCGCGGAAACATGATATTGCGTCATTGCATTGTTCCTTTCTCTCCTGTATCCCGGTTTCGCCGTGACAGTTGGCCAGAGCAGCAAACCTACCGACCCTCGGCAGCGGCCCGCTCTTCAGGAGTCCAGTCATCCGGGACTTCGGCAATCACATGGCACGGATTGCCCACAGCGATGGAATCGGCGGGAATGTCGTGGGTGACGACTGCGCCCGCACCGATAATCGAGTTGTCTCCGATGGTGACGCCGGGGCAGATCACCACATTGCCGCCCAGCCACACATTGTTGCCGATGGTCACGTCGGCGTTGTGCTGCCAGCCTTCCAGTCGAGGCTTGCGGGCGATGGCGTGGTTTGGCGTATAGATGCTCACGCGCGGCCGATCAGGCAATCGGAGCCGATGGAGATCGGGCCGCCGCCCACAATCAGCAGGTCCATGTTGATGAACGTACGGTCTCCGATTTTCAGGCCCAGCCCGTAATCAAGCCGGATTGGCGGGCGGAAGTCCACGCCCTCGCCGGCCTCGGGCACGAGTTCGCGGAACAGTCGCTCAGCTTCGGCGGTGTCTTCAAAGTAGATGCGATTGATGCGGTCGCACGTGGACTGCGCCTCGCGCGTAAGTTCCGGCAAAATCTCCGACTTACGGTACTGCAACCAGTCATCGGCGAACAGTTTCGCCACATCCGGGTGATCTTGCTTGAGTTGTTCGAGATCGTGCGCCATCGATTGCCCCCTTGCATTTGTTTAACGATTAAACAATATGATTGCACAATATTGTAGAGCGGGCTGAGATCATTACCGCCGTTTTACGCCGATCAGACAACCCACGAATCCGCCGGCCCATTCGGTACTGAGGAATCGCGCATCACAATCTGCCATGATACGAGCATAAGTAACGTCCGCATGCGCAATTAGTGCAATATCAGGCATTGTTCCCTCATCAATACTGTCAGGTGCAGGCTGCCCGGCAAGGAATTCCAAACGATTGCCATGCAAGCGCAATCCGAACCATTCGTTGGCCCCAAGCGCTCCAAGCGCAATGCACCGCTTATCTCCCTATCGGTGATTTCGGCCGTCAATTGGCCGGATTCCGCTTCCGCCATGACCATGACAACATGGGTGGAATCCTGATGCGTCATCATCGTGTATTCGGGCCGGGTGAACGCGGCATATTCCTGCCCGTCGACGCGCAGGAACCGGTAATCGTCACGGCCTCGAACGCCGACTAGGCGGGTATCGTCGAGCTGGATGAGCTCAGCAGAGCATGCGGCATTATCACCAGCAGCGCAATCACACCTCGCAGAGTCCACACCCCTCACTGCACATGGCAATCCATCCTCGTCAACGTCCACGACCAACTTCTCGGGAAGCCGGCCAAGCCCCGGAGCCACGACAGGCCAACCGGGATCGACGATATCGATACGCTTATTCGGCTCCCCACCGTCCAGCTTCCACGAGACCGGATTGTGCTGCCATACGACCGGTGCCACGAACGTTTCCCGGCCACAGTAGCTGAACGTTTCTCCGGGTTCCTCGCCCGGAGTCTCGCGTACGCCAAGACACGCGAGCAGCCAGCCGACGGTCGGATGCAGCAGCAGATCGGCGTGCCCAACGCATTGGACTGGCTCCCCCGCTCCCAAATGACGGTGTGTGAGGATCGGATTGCGTTTGCAAGCCTCAAACAGCCGGTCATCGCGGCCCACCACGCTTCGTTCACCGTCACGCGCCGGCTCAATCCAGATATCTTGCGCAGCAAGGTTCTTCTCAAAACCGGCGAGCGCCGCCGCGAATCCGCGCGGTGCGTGCGTGCGCATTATCATCTCACTGTGCTCGAAGCTGGTGCCGCCCTCGGCGGTCATCAGGTAGAGGTAATCGCCCACCCGGTACAAATGCGGCCCTTCAGCCATACCGCATCCATGCCATAGCCGCGCCAAATCACGGTTTTATGGTCTTGCAACGTCCACGTGCCTGGGGCGATGGGCTGCGTCCAGATTTCGGTTTGACCATCCCACTGCGGGTGTAATGCCGGGCGCGTTTGCGTCCACCACACTGTGCCATCGCCGTCTTCAAAGATGTCCGGATCAATGCCTTCGGCCCCGGCCACCCAGTACGGGCCGCGCCATGGTCCGGTCAACTCATCGGCCTCGATGACGAAATTGCCTTGGGCGTCACGGCAGTTATCAATATCCTTCTGCGAGCATCCCGCAGCGAGCGCCTTCACCTCATTCACGCGGGCCACGGTGCATACGATCACATATCGCCCGCCGATACGGCGAATGGTCGGCGCGTACAGGCCGCCGGAATCCTCGACGCCATCAATGAGCAGTCGATGAGACATCGCCTCATCCACCGCATTCGCCGTGTGCGTCCACGTCACAAGATCACGGGTCGTATGAATGGGCAACCCCGGCACCAATTCAAACGAGGAGTTGACCAGCACGATTTCCTCGCGCGTCGCATCCCAGATCCAGGACGGGTCCGGGTACATGCCGCGCAGCACCGGGTTGGAGACGGTTATGGTACATTCGCGGCCACGGTCGCCGCAATGTTCATTGTCGCTTGCACAAGTGTCGCCTTTCATTCCCCAGTGCCGAATAGTCAGGCGACTTTCCCTGATTATCAGGAAAGCCGCCTGGCGTCATCATATTTCCATGTAATCGAAATGGCTGAAAATGGCTTCTTTGCCGTATCCGGAAAGGTCCACGGCCACCAACCCGACGAACGCGCCGGTAAAGAATCCGCCATAACGTTGGGCCACATGATCATCGGAGAGCACGGCGGCGTCCAGCGTCACCGGAATCTCATGCCATGTCTTGCCATCGAACGAATACTCGTAGGTGTAGGTACGAGTACGCACTTTGGTTCGCAACCATACGGATTCGATGTCATCAGGAATGGCGATGGCTGTGTCTTTGAGGAACGACGTGTACGTGTCGAAGTCGTTCTGAGCCACTTCAATTACACGTTTGTTGCGCTTCTCGTCCCAAGTGACGAACACCCACGACCAGCATAGGTGGTTGTAGAAGTTGGTCAGGCCGGCCATCTGCATGTAGTTGCTCGGCTCGAACGTCACCTTGGTTTCGGCGTTGAAATCGAACGCCTGCCAACGGCGTCCTACCAGCGACAGTTCAAACAGGTTTGCCAGCGACCCTTGACCACGCAAGGTCAGCGAGCCGCCGCCCACGCGGCCCATGGTCTCGGTGAATGGTACGCGCAGGGTGTTCCAGTTGAGGTCGAGTTTGTTTGATTCGAACTCGTCATGCTGGCTATGATTCGTAGGGGCCTCGGTTGCGATGGCGTCGGCTGGGGCTTCGACGTAACGCTCTCCCCCATGGCCGCCGACCACGTACGGCCAACCGTCGCCATCCCACTCGACCTTCTGGATCGAAGTCTCTCGGCCGAGCGTGCACCAGCCGCGCACACCCATGAGCCGGCTCGTTCTCGTGCCGCCAGGGCCTGCCGCACAGCGAAGCGTAATCACCATTCGCCGCTAGGCGTATCCACG
>ENA-OQMZ01000042-OQMZ01000042.1-human-gut-metagenome-genome-assembly--contig:-NODE-42-length-43684-cov-4.454026_pt1 | contig 43684 bp, 53 predicted proteins | sample MGYA00242621_ERZ504862 | MGnify/ENA primary metagenome ERZ504862 (study PRJEB26092, sample SAMD00036393) | human gut metagenome | host: Homo sapiens | study: EMG produced TPA metagenomics assembly of...
AGTCTTTTGACAAAACCGTCCTCTACCTGCGGATCTGTTCCGGCGGTATTCTGATCATCATCGCGTACAACGTCATCAGCAGCGTGCTTCGCGGAATCGGTAATGCAAATCTGCCGCTTTTATTCGTCGGCATCGCCTGCGCAGCCAATATTGCCGGAGATCTGTTCTTCGTCGGTGTGCTGAAACTGGACGTTGCGGGAGCAGCGCTTGCGACGGTTCTGGCGCAGCTGATTTCTGTCATCGCCTCCATGGGTGTGTTGAAAAAGGCAATCTGCCGATTGAATTCAAAAAGAAGACTGCCGCATCGACCATGACGAGCTGAAGAAAGTCCTGAACGTCGGTGTGCCGATCGCGCTGCAGGAGACGACCGTACAGATTTCCTTCCTTGTGATCAACTCGATCATCAACGGCATGGGTCTGATGCCGTCCGCCGGATACGGTGTGGCGCAGAAGCTGACCTCATTCATCATGCTGATCCCGTCCTCTGTGATGCAGTCTGTGTCAGCATTCGTGGCACAGAACACCGGAGCCGGAAAGAAAGACCGCGCGTGGAAGGGCTTCCTCACCGCAATCGCAACGGGCTGCTCTCTTGGAGTTGTGATTTTCTGCATCGGTTTCTTCGGTGGAAGTGTCATCTCCAGAATCTTCACGAGCGATCCGGCCGTTATCGAGCAGAGCGCCGCTTACCTGCGCGGTTTCGCACCGGAATGTATTCTGACCTGTGTGCTGTTCAGCAGCATCGGATACTTCAACGGCCGCGGCATCAGCATCCCGGTTATGATCCAGGGAATCACCTCCGCCTGCCTGATCCGTATTCCGCTGGCGCTGTTCTTCTCACACCTGCCGAATACGAACCTGACCTTCGTCGGCATGTCCACCCCGATCACAACCGTATACGGCATCTGCTTTTTCATGATCTGCTTTGCACGGTTAAAGAAAAAAGGGCAGATGTAATTGAATCAAACATAACAGAACTGCCTGGGAAACGGCACGGAGCGATCCGCCGTTTCCCAGGCAGTTTTTGGTATTGTTTGTCCGGAACTTTTTTGATACAATACAGACAGAAAGAGCGGAACCCTGTTCAGAAGGGACAGAACAGACGGAAAGGGGAAGAGGAGTGGATAACAGAGAAATCATCAATGAGACACTGGTCCATCTGTTTCACGAGATACAAAAACTGGAAGAAGAGGCGATCATTACCGAGGATTTCAAGGATCTGACGAACAACGATATGCACATCATAGAAGCCGTCGGCCTAGAGGGCGGCAATATGTCATCGATCGCGGCAAAGCTCGACATCACGGTCGGATCGCTGACAACGTCGATGAACAGTCTGGTGAAAAAAGGCTACACCGAGCGGGAGCGCAGCGAGAAGGACCGCCGGATCGTCTACATCCACCTGACCGGAAAGGGACGGCAGGCATTCCATCATCACGCAAAATTCCACGAGCAGATGACGGATGCCGTGATGGCGGAACTCGGAGAAGGGGAAGTGCAGGTGCTCGGGAAAACGCTGAAAGCGCTGACGGACTTCTTTCGGTCGTATAAAAAATAGAAACAAAAAGGCTTTTGCAGCCGGGACAGAATCAGAAAAATCTGTCCGGTATGCAAAAGCCTTTTTCGCATGGAAACGCATAGAAAAATGCTATTTTTCTACGCCGTTCTTCTCACAGATATCCGCGAGCACACACCGTTCACAGTGCGGTGTCGTCCGCGCAGTACAGACCTCGCGTCCGTGCTCCACAAACCGGTGGCAGAGCGAGCTTCCTTCTTCCGGCGGCACAATTTCCAGAGTGCCATCTCCACCTTCTTCGGATCCTTGCAGTCATGCACGAGCCCGATGCGGTTGCACAGCCGGATGCAGTGCGTATCCGTCACAATCGCAGGCTTTTTGAATACATCGCCCATAATCAGGTTCGCACTTTTCCGTCCCACGCCCGGGAGCTTCAAAAGTGCGTTAAAGTCATCCGGCACCTGGCTGTGGTACTCGTCGCGCAGCATGCGCATGCAGGCGTTGATGTCGCGTGCCTTGCTCTTTCCAAGACCGCACGGCCGCACAATTTCCTCGATTTCCTCCGGTGTCGCGTTTGCCAGCGCATCGATATCAGGATACTTTGCGTAGAGATCCTCCACCACAACATTGACCCGCGCATCGGTGCACTGTGCGGCCAGGCGGACACTGACGAGCAGCTTCCACGCCTGGTCATAGTCAAGCGTACAGTCGGCGTCAGGATATTCTTGTTTCAAACGTTCAATGACGGCAAGCGCCAGTTCTTCTTTTGTCATCGTGTTAAACTCCCATTCTCAAAGATATTAAAACAGCGAAAGCTATCAGGATCCTTTCTCGCGTGCTGCCTTCCGAAGCTGCAGCGGCGTCGTGTGAAACCGCTCGCGGAAGAGGCGGTGAAATAGCTTATCGTTTGTAAAACCATGCTTTTCCGCGAGCGTGCCGACCGGCAGATCCGTGGCGATCAGGTCGCGGTAGATGCGGGAAAGACGGTAGGAATTCAAGTATTCCAGATACGTCGTTTCCATGTTCTGGCGGAAGAACCGGCAGAAATATTCCGGCTGCAGCGAGACAACATCGGCAGCCTCCTTCAGCGTAATCGGCCGCTGGTAATTTTCCTGCGTGTACGTCAGAATCGTATCGAGCCGTGTCTGCGTCCGGGAGCTCATCGGGTGGTGCGCAAGCGGGCTCTTCTCGGAAAATTTCGTGTAGAGCAGATCGAGAAACGTAAAAAGCTCCCGCTGGAACGTCAGCAGATAGCCGTCGGGCATTTCCTCATGAAGCTGCATCATCGAAAGCAGAAGACGCCGGAACTGGCTGATATTTTTCTGCACTTCCGGATTCGTACTGTCGTAGTCAATCGAGAACCAGAGCTGTGACGGATCAGGCAGATAGTTCGCAAGGAACGCATCCGGAATCTGCATCAGAATCGAGCGGTTTCCCGTGGACGGACAGCGCGCCGTGTGGATACGCCCGGAATTGATCAGCAGAAATTGACCCGGAAGGACGGTCTTTGTGCGGTCCGAGAGCGTGACAATGGAGGAACCCTCCAGAATATAAATAATTTCCAGCGCGTCGTGCCAGTGCGGCGGCGAAAAACTGCCGAAATCGTCGGTTACACGAAATTCGATGCTGCGGTTCGGCTGCAGCGTGATGTGTTCCTGGCGTGTCTGGCGCGGCAGATGATCTTTGCGTGGCATAAAAAACTCCTTTTTTGTTCAACTTAGTGTATCACTATCTTATCACGAAACCCCCGAATTGGGTATAGCAATTTTTTGTATGAAGTTGTTATAATAAATGAACACAAAGCCACGTCACATACGGCTTCGTGCAAACTCAATCTAAAGAAAAGTGAAGGAAGAAAACGTATGTATCAAGTATGGAGTAACTTTTTAAATCCCGGCCAGATCGCCATGCTGGGAATCGTGGTCACCTTTCTGCTGACCTTTCTGGCGTTAAAGCATCCATTTTCCTTTCTGCCGAGCGATCACGGCAGAGAATTTGCCGTAAACGGCGCCTCTCCCGCGGAAAACTGCGCGGCGTCGGCCTCGTGATCGTCATCTGTTTCCTGATCGGAAGCGTTCTGTTCCTGCCTCTTGGTGCCGAGTATGTGATCTACGCGATCCTGCTCGTCTGCATCATGCTGAGCGGCTACCTCGATGATGCATCCGAAACCCCGTGGAGCGATTACAAAAAAGGCGCGATTGACCTCGTCATCTCCATTGTGACCGTCATCACCTTTGTGAATTACAATTCCACCACGATCTACTTCGGAAGCATGTCCCTTACCATTCCGAAAGTGGTCTACATAATCCTCGGCATCATCCTGATCTGGATTTCGATCAACGTTACAAACTGTTCCGACGGTGTCGACGGACTCTGCGCGAGCCTTTCCTGCGTGGTCATCTTCGCGTTCAGTATGATTTTCCACGATGTCCTTGGAAGCTTCACCGTAGCCAATTACCTGTTCGTGGCAGCGCTTCTCGCGTACCTGTATTTCAATACCTCGCCGAGCAGCATGCTGATGGGCGACGCCGGTTCGAGAGCACTTGGCTTCTACATCGCCATCCTTGCCATGCAGTCCCGCCATCCGTTCTTATATCTGCTGATGGCAGGCGTGATGATCGTCGACGGAGGAATCGGCCTTGTCAAAGTATTTTTACTCCGTTTCCTGAAAATCGCGATCCTCAAAAATACAAGAACACCGCTGCATGACCATGTCCGCCTGAAATACAAATGGTCCGACAGTCAGGTTGTGATCCGCTTTGTGATCCTGCAGATCCTGCTGGCCGTCATTGCGTATCTGATTGCAGCATAAGAAAAAACAGAAGAGAAACGGGAGTGTGTCTTTTGCAGACGTCTGCGGGGCACACTCCCGTTTTGCATCCCAGCCCCCCGAATACACCAAAAAGATAGAAAAAGATAATATCGCCGTATTTTTTCACAGAATCCGCCCTGTTTTCGAAAGCAAGAGTGTGGTAGTATAAAATTACCAAAAAACGTCAGCCTAAAACAATAATTCTGTAAAGATTGATGAAAAGAAAGTGCTTTCGGCTATCTGTTTCAGGCTCATCCAATCAGGAGGTAATGAAAAGATGAAATTCACAGAAGGTTACTGGCTTCCGAGTGAAAAAGCAAATGCATCCCATGCAATGCAGGCTTATGAAGTAGAGCAGATCCCAGGCGGTATGCGTATCCTGGCTACCACCCGCCCGATCGAGCACAGAGGCATGACCCTGAACCTGCCGACCATCACCGTTGAATTCGTAGCACACACACCGGATACCATTTCCATGGAAGCATGGCACTATGAAGCATACGACAACAAAGTTCCGTCCTTCGACAAAACAGAGAGCGTATATGAGGACGTAACCGTAACCATCAACGAGGAGGAAGCGGTTCTCGATACCGGAAGCGTACTGGTACGCGTACAGAGAAAAGGTATCTTTGCTTACACCTTCGAGGCAGACGGAAAAGTTCTGACCGGAAGCGGCTTCCGAAACCTTTCCTATATCAGATGGGATCGCAAGCAGAGCACCATGCTGCCGGCACCAAACTACATGACCGAACAATATCAGCCATACATGGTAAGTGAGCTGTCCCTTGGAGTAGGCGAGTGCGTATACGGCCTTGGCGAGAGATTTACTCCATTTGTGAAAAACGGACAGGTTGTAGACACCTGGAACGAGGACGGCGGTACTGCATCCGAAATCGGCTATAAATGCGTACCATTCTATATGACAAACAACGGCTACGGTATTCTCGTTGACAGCACCGACAACGTTTCCTTCGAAGTAGCAAGCGAAAAAGTTGAGTATGTCGGCTTCTCCGTACCGGGCGAGAGAATCAAATATTATCTGTTCCACGGCCCGTCACCGAAGAAGATCATGAACGAGTACACTGCACTGACCGGCCGTCCGGCACTTCCTCCGGCATGGTCCTTTGGTCTGTGGCTGTCCACATCCTTCACCACCAACTACGACGAAGAGACCACCACATCCTTCATCGAGGGAATGGAGAAGAGAAATATTCCGCTGAGCGTATTCCATTTCGACTGCTTCTGGATGCATGAATTCCACTGGTGCGATTTCGAGTGGGATAAGAAATGCTTCCCGGACATCCGTGCAACCTTAAAGAAATATCATGACAAAGGCCTGCACATCTGCGCATGGATCAACCGTACATTGCACAGGGCACAGAGTTCTTCAAAGAGGGCGCAGCAAACGGTTATCTTCTTCAGAGAGCAGACGGCAGAGGCGTATGGCAGACCGACAACTGGCAGGCTGGTATGGGTCTGGTAGACTTCACCAACCCGGATGCCGTAAAATGGTACACTGGCAAACTGAAAACCGTTCTGGACTGCGGCGTAGACTGTTTCAAGACCGACTTCGGCGAGAGAATCCCGGTTGACGTTGTTTACCACGACGGAAGCGATCCGCAGGCAATGCACAACTACTATACATACCTGTACAACCAGGCAGTATTCAACCTGTTAAAAGAAGTAAAAGGCGAGAACGAGGCAGTTCTGTTTGCAAGAAGTGCAACAGCAGGAAGCCAGAAATTCCCGGTACACTGGGGCGGCGACTGCTCCGCAAACTATCCGTCCATGGCAGAAACCCTGCGCGGCGGCCTTTCCTTCGCCATGAGCGGCTTCTCCTTCTGGAGCCATGATATCTCCGGATTCGAGAGCACCGCAACACCGGATCTGTACAAGAGATGGTGCGCATTTGGACTGATGTCTACCCACAGCCGTCTGCACGGATCCACAAGCTACCGTGTGCCGTGGCTGTTCGACGAAGAGTCCTGCGACGTAGTAAAATTCTTCACCAACCTGAAATGCTCGCTGATGCCGTACATTTTCCAGAAATCTGTAGAGGCACACGAGGAAGGAACCCCGGTTATGCGCCCGATGGTATTCGAGTTCATGAACGACCCGGCCGTTCCGTATCTGGATCAGCAGTACATGCTGGGTGATGCCCTTCTGGTAGCACCTGTCTTCCGTGAGGACAAGGTAGCACAGTACTATCTGCCGGAAGGCACCTGGACAGAACTTCTGACCGGCGAGACAAAAGAAGGCGGCAGATGGTTCCAGGGAACCTATGACTACTTCTCCATGCCGCTGTATGTAAGAGAAAACAGCATCGTAGTCAGAGGAAACTGCGACACCAAACCGGATTATGACTACGCGGACCATGCAAACGTATGCGTATATCAGTTAAAAGACGCAGCTGAGACAAAGGTTTCGGATATCCACGGAAACACCGTATTCACCGTGAAAGCAGTCAAAGACGGCGATGCAGTGAAAGTATCCGTAGAAGGCGCACATACCGAACTGAAAGTAGAAGTATTCGTCGGAAACGAGAAGAAAGAGGCTGTGCTGGCAGCAGATGCGAACGAAGTTGTTGTTGCATAAGCATCGGAATGTAAGAATATAGGGAGGGAGAGGCACGGAAAAGCAAATTTTTCTGTGACCTCTCTTTTCAAAAAGGAGAATAAAACAATGCGTTTTCAGACAAAAAATGGTGTGTTAATTGCACAGGCAAACGGAGAAACACTGCGGATTGAGCCGTGGGGAAAAGATTCCTTACGTGTCCGCGCAACGATGCTTCCGGGATTTCCGGAAAGGACTGGGCGCTGACCGAAGTGCCGGAAAAAACAGAGGCAAAAGCAGAGCAGTTTGCGGTCGATCATCTGGAAATCGACGGATCGATGGGAAAAAGAACCAGCGCATCCATCACCAATGGAAAAATCCGTGCTGTGGTCAACTTTGCAGGAGTTATCACCTTCTACAAAGAAGAACAGGAAATTTTAAGAGAATATCACCGTTGCTACGACGGAACGATCAGCAAAGAGAGCCGCTGCTTAAAAACGGTCAACCGTGAGTGGAAAGGTGTGATCGGCGGAAGCGAATACAGCCTGAACCTGAAATTTGAGAGCAACGACGAAGAGAAGATTTTCGGAATGGGCCAGTATCAGCAGAAATACATGGATCTGAAGGGATGCACCCTGGAGCTGGCGCAGCGGAACTCCCAGATCAGCGTACCATTCGCCGTATCCAGCTTAGGATATGGTATGCTGTGGAACAATCCGGCTGTCGGACAGGTAACCTTCGGAAAGAACTACACCGAATGGACTGCACGCTCGACCAAAGATATGGACTACTGGCTGACCGCAGCCGATACACCGAAAGAGATCCTGGAAAATTACACCGCAGTGACCGGCCGCGCGCCGAAATTCCCGGAGGACCGTATGGGCCTGTGGCAGTGCAAGCTGCGCTACCGTACGCAGGAGGAAGTGCTTGAAGTGGCACGCCGCTACCAGAAGGAAGGCATCAAAATCGATCAGATTGTCATCGATTTCTTCCACTGGACCGTACAGGGCGACTGGAAATTCGATGAAAAATACTGGCCGGATCCAAAAGCCATGGTGGACGAACTGCATTCCATGGGAATCAAAGTTATCGTTTCCGTATGGCCAAGCGTAGACCGGAAGAGCGAGAATTTCTGGCCGATGCTGGACCGCGGCCTGCTGATTAAAACAGAGCGCGGCGCCCTGCAGACGTATGATTTCCAGGGGGACTGTGTGGAAATCGATGTGTTCAACCCGGAAACCAGAAAATACGTCTGGGAAGTCTGCAAGAAAAACTATTATGATTTTGGAATCGATGCCTTCTGGCTGGACAACTCAGAACCGGATTTCGGCGTTTACGATTTCGATCATTACCGCTATATCGACGGACCTGCTCTTTCCTGCAGCAATATCTATCCGCAGCTGTACAGCCGTGTCTTCTATGACGGCATGAAAGCAGAAGGAGAAGAAAATATTGTAAACCTGCTTCGCTGCGCCTGGGCCGGAAGCCAGAAATACGGAAATGTTGTATGGTCCGGCGATGTGCCGAGTACCTTTGAAGCCTTCTATGATCAGCTCCAGGCCGGCCTTAATATGGGTCTTGCCGGCATTCCATGGTGGACAACCGATATCGGCGGCTTTATGACAGATGATGTCAACGACCCGGATTTCCAGCAGCTTCTGATCCGCTGGTATGAGTTTGCCGTTTACTCTGCTGTTTTCCGTATGCACGGCGACCGCGGACCGCACAACATTCCACCGCTCGATGACCGTGATTTTGGCGGCGGCTACCTGTATACCGGCCAGTCCAATGAACTGTGGAGCTATGGAGAAGAAAATTACCGGATCATGAAAAAATATTACGACATCCGCATCAGCATGCACGATTACATCAAACAGCTGTATGACGAAGCATCCGAAAACGGTTCTCCGCTGATACGTACCATGTTCTACGAGTTCCCGGATGACAAAAAATGCTGGGAGCTGCAGGATCAGTATATGTTCGGAAGCGAATACCTGGTAGCGCCGATTTTCCATCTGAACGAGTTCGAGCGTGAAGTATATCTTCCGGCAGGACGCTGGGAAGACACCAGAGACGGAAAAGTGTACGGAGGAGGACAGACCGTTCTTGCCGCCGCACCAATCGATTCGATTCCGGTATTCAAGAAAATAGCATAAGATCGTGTAAAAAGGTCAAAAAAGAAAACAGTACAGAAGACACACACAGCGTGGGGACTTTTCTGTACTGTTTTTACTTTGTCTCTAACTGCGCATCAGATATCCATATTTGCGCATCTGTCGGCGTATGATTTGCTCAACACGCTGGCGGATTTCCAGAGGGTAGTAATCGGCCAGAGAATCCAGTTCCGTGCAGACATCTTTTGGCGTAAAGGAAAAGTGAAGCTGGATACCGTATAATTCCTCCGCAGCATCCAGCTGTGTATCAAAATCAGAGCTGAAAGGTTTGGCTTCGATGCGTTCCATACAAACATCCATCGGCAGATCCAGAGGGTAGTCATTGCTGGTGTCTGCAAACAGGCATAAACCCTATCGAACAGGGACTTAGAGAATATTGCGCTGTTTCTGTATCATATAGAACAGCGATGTTGTTGGTGTGCCGGTCTTCATTCAGAAAGAAGGCATCAATTTCCAGCATAGCGGTCAGATATGCACCGAAATTCTGAATTCCCGTCATGTGTTCCATCTGATCTGCCAGAAAACGAATGCGTTCCGCCGGTTCTGAAAAAGCAGCAAGCGTGATTGCCAGACTGTCTCCGGTATTCTGGCGGTACAGTTTTTCCAATGGGATCAGCATCTGATTTGCTTTTAGAAAATCAGGACTGGAACAGCCACTGCGGAGAGTGCCGCGGTATGCAATCCGAACAGGCTGATACAGGACAAACGGATGGGAAAGAGTGCTTTTTTGCAGTAAATGAGACACCAGTGTCTCCGAGAGTCCCTCATATCCCATATAGTCGGATTTGTACCAGATATTACCGATTTTCCACTTGACTGGTCCCCTTTTGAGGTGTGATCTGTTTTTTGACAGGCAGCTGATGATCAAGACGGATCTGTTCCATGGCGTGCCTCCTTATTCTTCAGAATCAGGATCCATTGCTCGTCACCGGCCATTCGCCATCTGTTTTTCAATGATAAGCAGCGGATCATAAAAGGGAAGTCCCATTTCTTTTAAAATATCTTTGGCATGATCGCGTGTTTTGGGAAAACAGCGGCTTTCCAGAAACCAGGTAAAATCATCCCAGGTCGGATGCTCCACAACGCCAAAGGCACGAAGCGGAATTTTTTTTGTGTAATTCTGGATTGCAATTTTCTCATGACGGAAGTCGATATCAATCGTTGTGCAAAGCTGATCGCGGTAAAGAAAACACATCCGCGTTTTGACATCGGGATCCGTGCTGAAACAGTGAGCACGGGCAATTTGATTGTATACCGTCTGCCTGCTGACCTGAAAGGTGCGCGCGATCTCGGCAATACTTTTTCCCTGCTGCTGCATGGCAGCCATCTGAATGATTTGCGGCAGCGAAAAAGCTGGTTTTCTTCCAGCCGCATGGCGCAGTGCTTCTTTTTTCGCTAACTGCTGGTATTGTTTCGCGTCTTTGGAAAGCTTGCGCAGCTCCTTTGGGTCCGTTGTTCCAAAGATCTCGTAAATCTGTTGCTCAAATGTGTTTTTCATGCAATCACCTCGTTTCTGCCATTACTGTATCACAGAGATCTGAAAGCGTCAAGAAATCATTTATTGACAAAAAACGAACTGATTGAGAAAAGTTACGGCTCGCAGATGTCTGAGAACAGCAATCATGGCGATGAAAGAACTTCCCTGCAGTGCAGGCAAAAGCTTGGCAGAAAAAAGCAAAGGCAGACCCCATTCTGCGTGAAAAACTGCTTCAGACAAGGGAAAATCCGAATCCAATCCACGCATTCTGCGAAATCTGCCATGCCTATGGCGTTTCCATCTATGAAATGGATCTTGCCATGGCAGGTGAAGAATTTTACGCAGAAATCAAACGCAGCACCAATGGCGGCGGAGAAAATTCCCCGGCGCCTGAAGGGGAAGATGACTTCTATGAGCTGTTTCTGGCAGCGTTAGAAAATATATGATTTTTTGCGAAGAATGTAAGTATTGATGAGTGTAGAAAGCTGCATGGATAGTGCCTGATGAACCTGCGAAGGGCTTGCCATGTCGTAGATGACACCGTCAAAAACTTCGAAGCGTTTCTCTTCTGGAAGCATTTCATACTGTTCCAGCGTGACTTTTTCGAGCTGTGGTTGAAGAACTGGCGTCATAAAATACACATCTTTTCCCAAAAATGAAATGAAATCGCTTAAAATTCTTTCTTTAAATGTTCTGCGAGAATCGTATCGTAATCGCCTTCGATTTCCTCATCGCGCCCTGCATACCGCAGATTGGTCTCCACGCCGACCGGCTCCACATCGTCTGCAAATTCCCAGATATGATACCGCAGACCGCGGTGCTCAAAGTCGATGCTTCCGCAGTTGTCCTCTTCCGTATAGGAAAACGTGATTTTTTTCTCGTTTAAGACAGATTGAATTTGTGTCATATGCATAAAGCGTGATACCTCCGATTTTGTAGTTATCTGGAATAAAAAACAGCTACATTTGTTTACATTAGTATAGAACAGGGCGGGAGAAAATTCAATCGAAATTCTGGTCAGAATCATCGCAGCAGCTCTCACACGCGGTGTGCAGAGACAGCACGGGGTCGGAACGACCATCAAACATTACGCCTGCAACAATCAGGAAGAAAACCGCCGCGGCGTATCGAGCATCGTCTCCGAGCGCGCTCTGCGTGAGATCTATCTGAAGGGCTTCGAAATTGCAATCAAAGAATCCCAGCCAAAGGCGATCATGACCTCCTACAACAAGGTAAACGGTGTCCACACCGCCAACAGCTACGATCTGTGCACAACCGCTGCAAGAAAGGAATGGGGCTTTGCCGGCATCATCATGACAGACTGGACCACAACAAACGCCGACGGAGCTCCTCTGCCGCAAAATGCATCGCTGCCGGAAACGATCTTGTGATGCCGGGAACCGACACCGATCGCCGCGAAATCCTGGATGCGCTGAGTGCCGAAAATGACCAGTATCTCGAGGAAAAAGACCTGACCGCCTGTGCCCAGAGAATCCTGGAAATGATTTTTACTTCCAATTCATATGAATAATGCGGCGTTTTCAGGGATAAAATAACATCAGAAATAGCTGCCGCCACTTCGCAAAGCAAAATTTTCCATGCGGGCTTTGAATGTTACAGTTCGCTGAGATGCAGTGAACTGTAACATTCAAATAGTTGGGCAATTTCACGATTGAAATTTCCCATAACATGTATTAGAATATAAATGATATCAATAAATACGAGGACGTGAAAAGAATGTCAGGATTAAGTAACACACAATATTTTAAAGTAAAAACAGAGCCGGAGATTCAGGTAAAAGAGGTACTCGAAACCGTTTACAACGCCATGGTAGAAAAAGGGTATAATCCAGTCAACCAGATCGTAGGCTATATCATGTCAGGCGATCCGACGTACATTACAAGCTTCAAGGGGGCCAGAAGCCTGATCATGAAAGTAGAGCGTGATGAACTGGTAGAGGAACTGTTAAAAGAGTACATCAAAAATGAATCCTGGAAGTGAGCGTAATTACTATGAGAATAATGGGATTAGATTACGGCTCAAAAACAGTAGGGGTGGCAGTCAGCGACACCCTGGGTCTTACTGCGCAGGGAATCGAAATTGTCCGCAGAAAATCGGAGAATAAGCTGCGTCAGACGCTGGCCCGGATTGAAGAGATAGCAAAAGAGTACGGCGTGGAAAAAATCGTACTCGGCTTCCCGAAACATATGAACAACGACATCGGAGAGCGGGCCGAAAAATCTCTCGAGTTCAAAGAAATGCTGGAGAGACGGACAGGCCTGCCCGTTGTTATGTGGGACGAGCGGCTGACAACGGTCGAAGCAGACCGCACCATGATGGAAACCGGAATCCGCAGGGAAAACCGCAAGGAGTACGTAGATATGATTGCAGCTGTTTTTATCCTGCAGGGATATCTGGACTATCTTTCCCATCAGAAGGAATCACAGGAAAACTGAACAAAGGAATATTGTATGGAAAAAATAACATTTGTAACAGATGATGGCGGCAAAGAAGAATTTTACGTGGAGGAGCAGACCAGAATCAACGGAGTCAACTATATTCTGGTATCCGATTCAAAGGACGACGAGGCAAATGCCTATATTCTGAAGGATATCTCCACCGACACCGACGCAGAGGCAGAGTATGTTATGGTAGAAGACGACACCGAATTCGATGCCGTTTCCGGCGTATTTGCTTCCATGTTGGATGACGAGGCAGACATCACCTATTGAACCAGCCGTTTTGAAGCCATACCGGGACGCAGACGAAGTGGGACCGGGACAGCGCTTTAAAGGGCAAATCCTGCAGGTGCGGGACATGCTCCATCAGCCTGAAGTGACGCTCAGGGGATGCGTGCGTGAAGCCGTACCGGTAACGGAATCGTTTGGAAAACATGCGCGGAGGTGCTATTTGAAAAAGAATAATGGAAGTAAATTAAAAATTATACCGCTTGGCGGTCTGGAACAGATCGGTATGAACATCACCGTTTTCGAGTATGAGACAGTATCATCGTCGTAGACTGCGGACTTGCATTCCCGGAAGACGACATGCTCGGTATCGACCTGGTCATCCCGGATGTAACATATCTGAAAGAAAACATCGACAAAGTCAAAGGCTTCGTCATCACCCACGGCCACGAGGACCACATCGGTGCGCTGCCGTACATCTTAAAAGAAGTGAACGTGCCGGTCTACGCCACCAAACTGACGATTGGCCTGATCGAAAACAAATTAAAGGAGCACAACCTGCTCCGTACCACAAAACGGAAAATCATCAAACACGGACAGTCTATCAACCTGGGCGCATTCCGCATTGAGTTTATCAAAACAAACCACAGTATTGCAGATGCAGCAGCACTGGCAATCTACTCCCCGGCTGGCATCATCGTCCACACCGGAGATTTCAAAGTCGACTACACACCAGTCTTTGGTGATGTCATCGACCTGCAGAGATTCGCAGAGATCGGAAAGAAAGGCGTTCTGGCACTGATGTGCGACAGTACCAATGCAGAGCGGCCTGGCTTTACCATGTCCGAGCGGACCGTAGGAAAGACGATCGACGGCCTGTTTGCCGAGCATCAGAATTCCCGAATCATCATCGCAACCTTCGCATCGAACGTCGACCGTGTGCAGCAGATCATCAACTCTGCTTATAAATACGGCCGTAAGTGTCATTGAAGGCCGCAGTATGGTCAACATCATCTCCATCGCGCAGGAGCTGGGCTACATCAATATCCCGGAAAATACCCTGATCGATGTGGAGCAGATGAAAAACTACACCGGCGAGCAGCTTGTCCTGATCACCACCGGAAGCCAGGGCGAGTCCATGGCAGCACTGTCCCGTATGGCGGCACACCTGCACAAAAAGATCTCGATCCTGCCGGGCGACACCGTGATCTTCAGTTCCCACCCGATCCCGGGAAATGAAAAAGCCGTTTCGAACGTCATCAACGAACTGTCTGCACAGGGTGCCAACGTCGTATTCCAGGATGTTCACGTATCCGGACATGCCTGCCAGGAGGAAATCAAGCTGATCTACTCCCTGGTAAAACCGAAATACGCGATCCCGGTACACGGCGAATACCGTCACTTAAAAGCACACGCAGAAGTAGCACAGAGCCTCGGCATCCCGAAAGAGAACATCTTCCTCATGTATTCCGGTGATGTCATGGAACTCGACGAGGACGGCGCAGCAGTAACTGGCAAAGTCCACACCGGAGCCATCATGGTCGACGGACTCGGCGTTGGTGATGTAGGAAATATCGTCCTGCGTGACCGCCAGCATCTGTCCGAGGACGGAATCATGGTCGTTGTACTGACTCTCGAAAAGAGAACGAACCAGCTTCTGGCCGGCCCGGACATCGTATCCCGCGGTTTCGTCTATGTACGCGAATCCGAGGATTTGATGGGCGAGGAAGAGAAGTTGTAGAAGAGGCACTGGATGGCTGCCTTTCCAAAAATATCTCCGACTGGGGCAAGATCAAATCCACGATCAAAGATGCCCTCGGCGATTATGTATGGAAGAAAACAAAGAGAAGACCGATGATCCTTCCGATCATCATGGAGCATAAATACCATGGACAAAGTAACAGAATGTCTGGATGCGCTCATCGAAGAAATGAGGGAGAGCAGGGCATATCAGAATTACTTGTGGATGGAAGAGGAACTTGAAAAAGACCCGGACTTAAAAAGCCGGGTCGACGACTATCGAATCCGCAACTACCGACTGCAGCAGTCCGAAAACGTAGACCTTTACGATGCGGTAGATTCCCTGGAGCGGGATTCCTACGCACTCCGCAAAAGCGAGAAGGCAAACGCTTATCTTGAGGCGGAGCTTGAGGTCTGTAAGATGGTACAGAAGGTGCAGGACCGTATTTCAGAAGAAATCCGCATCGGAGTACCGGAAATCTAAAACCGAAAATCAAAAGGAGAGCGCCCATGTCCGAAAAGAAAAGGGATGCCGGATACCGAGCAGCGCTGACAGGTGCGAAAGGAACCGTGCGCCTGCTCATTTACGTCTGCGTGATTCTTGTGATCATTCTGGCAGCGAAAACTTCATATCAGTTTGGACATGACGTGTTTGCCGAGGAGCCAGTCGCATCCAGAGGAAAAGGAAAGGAAGTCACCGTACAGGTGCGTTCCGGCATGGAGGCGAAAGAACTTGGCGAACTCCTGAAAGACAACGGACTGATCGACGAAAGCTTCTGGTTTTCGAAGTCCAGTACCGCCTGTCCGGCTACTACGGCGGCATCAAGGACGGTTCCTACGTGCTGAACACCGCACAGACCGTCGATGAAATGCTGGAAATCCTGGCGGGCGTCAACACCGAAGGACAGCCGTCTGCGGAATAACGCACGTTTGCAAAACAAGAGGAATCTTACATGATAATAGACGAACGAATGGTAACCTACATCAATTCCCTGGACACCGGCCACACCCCGTTTCTGGAAAATCTGGAGCGGACGGCCAAACAGGATCGGGTGCCGGTCATTCGCCGTGAAATGCAGAGCTTTTTAAAAGTATTCTTAAAGATGAAACAGCCAAAGAGAATCCTGGAGGTAGGAACTGCCGTAGGATTCTCTGCTGTTTCATGGCACAGTACGGCGAACCGGACGCAGAGATTACCACAATAGAAAATTACGAAAAACGCATCCCGATCGCACGGGAGAACTTCGAAAAATCCGGCTTCGCGACCGCATCACGCTGATCCCGGGAGACGCTGCAGAAGTCTTAAAAACCCTGGATGGCCCGTACGATTTTATCTTTATGGACGCCGCTAAGGGACAGTACATCCACTTCCTGCCGGAAGTCCTGCGTGTCCTTGATAAGAACGGCGTACTGATCACCGACAACGTGCTGCAGGACGGCGACGTCATCGAATCCCGCTTCGCCGTGGAACGCCGGAACCGCACGATCCACAAACGGATGCGGGAATACTTATTTGAACTGACACACAATGAAGGCTGCTGACATCGGTCGTGCCGCTGGGAGATGGAATCGCGATCACGATGAAAAGCCATGAGAAGAGAGAGGAAACAACATGAGAAAACCGGAATTACTGGTTCCAGCCAGCAGTCTGGAAGTATTAAAAGTAGCAGTGATCTTCGGCGCAGATGCCGTATATATCGGCGGAGAAGTCTTCGGACTTCGGGCGAAGGCGAAGAACTTTTCGATGGAAGATATGAAAGAAGGTGTGGAGTTTGCGCATGCGCATGGAGTGAAAGTGTATGTCACCGCGAATATTCTGGCACATAACCAGGATCTGGAGGGCGTACGCGCTTACTTTGCCGAATTAAAAGAGATCGGGCCGGATGCACTCATTATTTCGGATCCGGGAGTGTATCGGATTGCGATGGAAGTCTGCCCGGAGATTGAGCGGCATATCAGTACACAGGCGAATAATACGAACTATGGAACGTATCAGTCTGGTATGAACAGGGGGCGAAACGCGTTGTGACAGCGAGGGAGCTGTCACTGGCGGAGATCAAAGAGATTCGGAAGCATATTCCGGAGGAGATGGAGATCGAGACGTTTATTCATGGGGCGATGTGTATTTCGTACTCGGGTAGATGTCTGCTGTCCAATTATTTCACGGGAAGAGATGCGAACCAGGGGGCTTGTACACATCCGTGCCGGTGGAAGTATGCGGTCGTGGAAGAGTCCAGACCGGGGGAGTATCTGCCGGTGTATGAGAATGAGAGAGGGACGTATATCTTTAACTCGAAAGATCTTTGTATGATTGAGCATATCCCGGATTTGTTGGATGCGGGGATTGACAGTTATAAGATTGAAGGAAGAATGAAGACGGCGCTGTATGTGGCGACGGTGGCAAGGACGTATCGGAAGGCGATTGATGATTATCTGGAGAGCCTAAGAAGTATGAGGAGAATATGGAGTGGTATCGGGATCAGATCTCGAACTGTACGTACAGGCAGTTTACTACGGGATTTTTCTATGGGAAGCCGGATCATGAGAGCCAGATTTATGATAGTAATACGTATGTGAAGGAGTATACGTATCTGGGGATTGTTGGGGAGAAAAATGAACAGGGACGGTATACGATTAATCAGAGAAATAAATTCTCCGTTGGGGAAGAAATCGAAGTGATGAAACCGAATGGGGAGAATGTTGTCGTGACCGTGAAAGGAATCTGGGATGACGAAGGAAATGCCATGGAGAGCGCGCCGCATCCGAAACAGAAACTTTGGATTGATCTTGGTGTGGAATTGGATAGGTTTGATATTTTGAGAAGGAAAGAAATGGAATAGGATAGGAAAATAAAAGGGGATTAGGAACGTGTCATTTTCGAAAGGTTGCTAATCCTTTTTTTTGTGCGAATAGAGATTATGTAAAATAATGGTAATGATAAAAGAAACAAATAGGAAAAAGTTCGACATTCTGTGAAAAAAGTTGCTTCATAATGTTTACAAACTGGAGCAAATAAGCTAGAATGTACATGATATTATTGGACCAAGGCTAAATGCTGTTTTAATAGGCCATAAGTCACAAAAATATGTTAAGTATCATTACAAACGGAATGTATATAACTGGCAATGTCTACTCAACAAACCATATTGACGTAGCATAGTCGAAAAGAACCTGTTTTGCACACTAATTGAGTTGCTGAAATTGGCTATATTTCACAGCTATATGAGCTATAAATGCTAGATACTCATACAAAACGCTGAACTTTTGACCCCTGTGGCACAAAAATTGGCACATCCTTTTCAGAAGAATCATAGAAATGGCGGAAAACAGGAGAAAACAACAAAAATCCATGAGTTTATCATTAACGTCTGAAAATGCTGTTGAGTACACTATCTGACCCACTAATGACACCTACATCATTACGGTTTGTTGAGTCATGAAAAATAGAGAAAAACAGATGATTTCTACTTCATAAAACAGCTGTTGAGTAGAGCATAGATGGCGATGATAAATACATGTTTTGGGCGGTGAGAGTGCATGATTTATTCATAATGAACAATGAATGACGAAATTGGACTGGGTGATATATACGGTTTTAACAAAACTCATGCGCCGACAGGGTTCGATTCAACAATCCAACACTTAGAAAAAACATCATTGCAGGGTATACGGGGTTCGACTGTATAAAACAGCACTTCGGCTATAGAGAAATAGAGACGAGTGTACTCAACGGATGTTTTATGAAGTAGAAAACACGATTGCTGGGGTAATTGGATACGACAGCATAAGAAAACATTTAGCCGATTGTGTGGTGAACACAGCAGAAATTAGAGAGAAATACCATCCATATGGATGTGTACATAGATATTTTTAAAGATTAAAAGACGGAGGAATAGATGTTATGAAAGGCATTATTTTAGCAGGTGGATCGGGCACTCGTCTGTATCCATTAACGAAAGTGACGAGCAAGCAACTCTTACCTATTTTTGATAAACCGATGATTTATTATCCGATGTCCGTTCTGATGAACGCTGGCATCCGTGACATTTTGATCATCTCCACACCGCAGGATACACCTCGTTTCGAGAACCTACTGGGCGATGGACACCAGTTTGGTGTAAATTTGACTTATGCTGTTCAGCCGTCCCCGGATGGACTGGCACAGGCTTTTATCATTGGTGCTGATTTCATCGGAAACGATTCTGTGGCAATGGTTCTGGCGATAACATTTTTGCCGGTCATGGATTAAAGAAAAGATTGACTGCCGCAGTAGAAAACGCTGAGAGCGGCAAGGGTGCAACGGTGTTTGGCTATTATGTGGACGATCCGGAGCGTTTCGGAATTGTTGAGTTTGACAAGAACGGTAAGGCCATTTCTATCGAGGAAAAACCGGAGCATCCGAAGAGCAACTATTGCGTAACCGGTCTGTATTTCTACGATAACCGTGTGGTCGAGTTTGCAAAGAACCTGAAACCTTCTGCGCGTGGTGAATTAGAAATTACCGATTTGAACCGTATTTATCTGGAAGATGGTACTCTGAATGTAGAACTGCTGGGTCAGGGCTTTACTTGGCTGGATACTGGTACACATGAGAGCCTTGTTGATGCTACCAACTTTGTGAAGACCGTGGAGCAGCATCAGCATCGCAAGATTGCCTGCTTGGAGGAGATTGCGTACCTGAATGGTTGGATCAGCAAGGATGAACTGATGGAAGTCTATGAGGTCATGAAGAAGAACCAGTATGGTCAGTACCTGAAGGACGTCATGGACGGCAAGTATCAGGAACATCTGTACTAATTAGAAACGAGTAAAAAATACATAGATAAGTGTAGAGGAGATTAAAATCATGAAAATTATTGTTACCGGTGGTGCTGGTTTTATTGGTAGTAACTTTGTGTTCCACATGCTGAAGAAGTATCCGGATTATCGGATTATCTGTCTGGACAAGCTGACCTATGCAGGAAATCTGTCCACACTGGCACCTGTTATGGATAATCCGAACTTCCGCTTTGTGAAGGCTGATATTTGTGACCGTGAAGCTGTGAATAAACTGTTTGAAGAAGAACATCCGGACATCGTGGTCAACTTTGCGGCAGAGTCTCATGTTGACCGTTCTATTGAAGATCCTGGCATCTTCCTTCAGACCAATATTATCGGCACTTCTGTGCTGATGGATGCTTGCCGCAAGTACGGTATTCAGCGTTATCATCAGGTTTCTACCGATGAGGTTTACGGTGACCTGCCGCTGGATCGTCCTGACCTGTTCTTCACTGAGGAGACTCCGATTCATACCAGCTCTCCGTACAGTAGCTCCAAAGCTGCTGCTGACCTGTTGGTTCTGGCTTACCACCGTACCTACGGCCTGCCTGTGACCATTTCTCGTTGCTCCAACAACTATGGCCCGTATCACTTCCCGGAGAAGCTGATTCCGCTGATGATCGCCAATGCACTGGCTGACAAGCCGCTGCCTGTTTATGGCGAAGGTCTGAATGTCCGTGACTGGCTGTATGTTGAAGATCACTGCAAGGCTATTGATCTGATTATCCACAAGGGTCGTGTGGGCGAAGTCTACAATGTCGGCGGCCACAACGAGAAGCAGAACATTGAGATCGTGAAGATTATCTGCAAGGAGCTGGGCAAGCCGGAGAGTCTGATTACCCATGTTGGTGATCGTAAGGGTCATGATATGCGTTATGCCATCGACCCGACCAAGATTCACAATGAGCTGGGCTGGTTGCCGGAGACCAAGTTTGAGGATGGCATCAAGAAGACTATTCAGTGGTATCTCGATAACCGTGAGTGGTGGGAGACCATTATCAGCGGTGAATACCAGAACTACTACGAGAAAATGTACAGCAACCGCTAACAGGAGGAAAGAACATGAAGTTTTTTGTAACAGGCGTTGGCGGTCAGCTGGGACATGATGTGATGAATGAGCTGCTAAAGCGCGGTCACGAAGGTGTGGGTTCTGATATTCAGGAAAACTACAGCGGCGTGTCAGACGGTTCTGCGGTAACAAAAGCACCGTATGTAGCACTGGACATTACTGATAAAGATGCCGTTGAAAAAGTTATTACAGAAGTAAATCCGGATGCCGTGATCCATTGTGCAGCATGGACTGCTGTGGATATGGCAGAGGACGACGATAAAGTGGCGAAAGTCCGTGCTATCAAGCAGGTGGCACTCAGAACATTGCAAATATCTGCAAGAAATTGGACTGCAAGATGACCTATATCAGCACGGATTATGTGTTTGACGGTCAGGGCACTGAGCCCTGGCAGCCGGACTGCAAGGATTACAAGCCACTGAATGTGTATGGCCAGACGAAGTTGGAAGGTGAACTGGCAGTCAGCCAGACGCTGGACAAGTATTTCATTGTCCGCATTGCATGGGTGTTTGGCTTGAATGGTAAGAACTTTATCAAGACCATGCTGAATGTCGGCAAGACCCACGATATTGTTCGTGTGGTTAATGACCAGATTGGCACACCGACCTATACATATGATTTAGCTCGACTGCTCGTCGATATGAATGAGACTGAGAAGTACGGCTATTACCATGCAACTAATGAGGGTGGCTATATCAGTTGGTATGATTTCACAAAGGAAATTTATCGTCAGGCTGGATATAAGACGGAAGTCCTGCCGGTGACCACGGCAGAGTATGGTCTGAGCAAGGCAGCTCGTCCGTTCAACAGTCGTTTAGATAAGAGCAAGCTGGTGGAAGCTGGCTTTACTCCGCTTCCGACTTGGCAAGATGCACTGAGCCGTTACCTGAAAGAGATCGAGCAGTAATAGAGGAGATAGAAGAAATGGGACAGATTAAAGTTGAGAAAAATGTAGGCGGCATTGAAGGACTTTGTGTTATTGAGCCTGCTGTTCACGGTGATGCCCGTGGCTATTTTATGGAAACCTACAACGAAAAAGATATGAAGGAAGCTGGCATCGACATTCATTTTGTACAGGATAACCAGTCTATGTCCACAAAGGGCGTGCTGCGTGGCCTGCATTTCCAGAAGCAGTATCCGCAGTGCAAGCTAGTACGTGCCGTGCGTGGCACTGTGTTTGATGTTGCGGTTGATCTTAGAAGCAACTCTGAAACCTATGGCAAGTGGTATGGCGTTACACTGTCCGCGGAGAATAAGAAACAGTTCCTCATTCCGGAAGGCTTTGCACATGGCTTCCTGGTTCTGAGTGATGAAGCAGAGTTCTGCTACAAGGTCAATGACTTCTGGCATCCGAATGATGAAGGTGGCATGGCTTGGAATGACCCGGAGATTGGCATTGAATGGCCGGAGTTGAAGGGCGAGTACAAGGGTAGTGCCAGCGCAGAAGGCTACACGCTGGAAGATGGTACTGTACTGAACTTGAGTGATAAGGACCAGAAGTGGCTTGGTCTGAAGGATACTTTTAAATTTTAAGAACACAGGGGTAGGAAGAATGCAGCGGGAAAACGAAGTACAGCACGTATTTCTGGTAGGAGCCAAGAGCTTAGGCGCATACGGTGGATATGAAACCTTTGTTTACAAGCTCACGGAGTACCATCAGAATAAGAAAAATATTAAATATCATGTGGCGTGTAAGGCTAACGGTGACGGCTGCATGGATGAAACAAAAGTGGAAGGTGTGACCAGAATTAATGATCACGAGTTCGAGTTCCACAATGCACATTGTTTCAAAATTGATATCCCTCAATTGGTGCGGCGCAGGCCATTTATTATGATGTTGCAGCATTGAATGCTTGCTGCAAATACATAAAAGAACATAAGATCAAAAATCCGATTGTTTACATTATGGCTTGCCGCATTGGACCTTTTGCGGCTCATTTCTACAAAGAAATTCATAAGCTGGGCGGCACTGTGTACCTGAATCCGGACGGACACGAGTGGATGAGAGCGAAGTGGTCTGCACCGATTCGGAAATACTGGAAGATTTCTGAGCAGATGATGGTTAAATACTGCGACCTTGCTATCTGTGACTCAGTGAACATCGAGAAGTATATCCACGAGTGCTATGACGGAAAGGGCATTAAGGTCGAAATCCGAAGACTACGTTTATTGCGTATGGTGCAGATTTGACCCTTAGCAAGCTGTCCGATGATGATGAAAAGCTAGTGAACTGGTATAAAGAAAAAGGACTGACGAAGAAGGAATATTACCTTGTCGTCGGTCGCTTTGTACCGGAGAACTCTTTTGAAGTTATGATCCGAGAGTTCATGAAGAGCAAGAGCAAAAAAGACTTTGCCATTATCACAAATGTAAATGACAAATTCCTGAATGAGCTTGAGGAAAAACTTCATTTCAAGAGCGATAAGAGAATTAAGTTCGTTGGCACTGTTTATGATCAGGAATTGCTGAAGAAAATTCGAGAGAACGCCTATGCCTATTTCCATGGCCATACGGTTGGTGGTACAAACCCGTCGTTGATTGAGGCTCTTGGCAGCACGGATCTGAATCTGCTGGTTGATGTTGGCTTTAATAAAGAAGTCGCAGAGGATTGTGCTCTTTATTGGAGCCGTAAGCCGTGGAGCCTTGCAAAGCTGATAGATAAAGCAGATCAAATGAGTGCAGATGAAATTACAGAGATGGGACAGAGGGCAAAAAACGAGTGGCAGAAGAGTACACGTGGAATAAGATCTGCGGACAGTATGAAGATGTATTTCTCAAATACAAAAAAAACTAAGCAAGGCGGGAATGATGATCGAATATTATGCAGTTGTTGTTTTATACAACAAAAAAATACAGGAATCGATTACGGTTTCGCATTTAATGCAGCTCAAGGAAGAGCAACTTCATATTATTGTATTAGATAATAGCACAGATGACTATGTGGTAGAAAACAAGGAATATTTCCCAATTGATTTGCTGACCTATCATAGTATGGGAGGAAACGTTGGATTATCAAAAGCATACAATTATGCACTTTCTATCCTAAAAGATAAGTCTGAGGATGATATTGTAATCTGGTTTGACGATGATACACCTGTAAAACAGGAATACTTTGATTGCTTGAAAAATAAAGTGGTGGATAAAACGTTTGATGTATTTGTGCCGGTGATATATGGGCAAAATGGCGTGATTTATTCGCCAAATGAGTCAGGTTGGCTGAAAGGAAAGTATATTAAATCCCCAGAACAACAAATTCCACAGAATAAATTCAATGCGATCAACAGTTGTCTTGCTGTAAGATTAAAAGCATACAAAGGGTATACCTATGACGAAGGGTTGTTTATGGATTGCGTTGACACAAAATTGTTTGATGATTTTCGGAAAAAAGAGTTGAAATTCTGCACGCTTCCGGTAAAAATATATCAAAATTTTTTTCAGCGTAGTGACAGCAGGAATGTTCAAAAATACTGGAATCGGTTCCGCATCAGAATAAATGATACGTTATATTATTCTAGCCTTAATGGTTTTAGCAGTAAGCTTTGTGGATATATTCGTATTTTGGGTTGGAGCTTGGTTTATGGCATAAACTTAGATCGATTAAATTTAGTTTACTTTGTATTGCGCAGATGTTGAATCATGGGGGAGAAAAGTGATAACAAAATTTAAAAAGGATGAAATTTTATTTTATTTGTCCTACATTATACAGTATATATCATTGTTTATTGGCGATGTCTATAATATCGGTAGCATGGATATATTGGCGAGATATTTGCGTATAGGATCATATATATTGATTTTTATTTCTTGCATTAATATGAGATTGAGGAAGAAAGATTTTTTCCGGATGGTTGCTATTTTAATGGTGACATTGCTGTATGGAGTGAAAACCGGAGATTTATATTGGAGTGTTTTAATCTTACTTATTTATAATTCAAAAAAGGTTGATATAGAAAGGGTTTATAAAACAAGTTCAAGAATAATTGCAATCGGCATAATCAGTGTTTTGGTTCTTTGTATGTTTGGAGTGTTGCCAGATATTTTAACGTCTCGTAATACAGTAGAGCAAATTAACTATAACAGACATTCATTTGGATTCTACCATAGCAATGTTTTGCCATTGTTGATTTTTTATTTAGAAGTGTATTATATCTGTATTGTAAAAGAAAAAATACGAGATAACGTAATAGTTCTTTTTGTGTTACTTGCAGGAGCCACAAATACTTTCTGTCATTCGAGAAATGCATTAATTCTGTCATTAGCTTTATCATTATTTGTTGTTTTTGCAAAGCAAATGAAGAAAGATGAGCATAAAATATTGTATCGAACTACGGTTTTAAGTATACCTTGTATGTCAATCTTTTCATTTTCAATGATGTTTTTACTACTAAAAGGCGGAATTTGGAACACAATTGACACTTTCTTTTCAGGTAGATTTAGACTGGCGATATTTAAAATGAGAAGAATTGGTCTTCACCTTATAAATATTATGAGTAATGAATCGTTCGTGAAAGACAACACTACTTATGTTGATGGAAAAGATATAAGTTCGATTGTTTTGGATAATGGATATCTGTATGTAATATTGAGATATGGAATCTTAATTATACTTGTTTACTTTTTGATTGCCTATTGTTTGGCGAAAAAGAATAAGGAAAACGCATGTGTATTAGGAGCATTAATCGCAGTCTTTATAGCAAATTTTGTTGATAATGACTTGGTGGATTACTCGTTTCTTCCGTTTATTCTTTGGGCTTTTAATGATGTTAGAGTTGATAGTATCATTAAAAACGTGGAAAAGAAAGTCGACGAAATATATAAAGGAAATATAGAAAAAATATGAAAACAGTAATAGTTGTAATTTCTGCATATAATGGCGCAAAACATATTGAACGACAATTGGATTCAATTTTTGAACAGGTTGGTGTAGATGTTCAAGTCTTAGTGCGAGATGATTGCAGTAAAGATAATACGGTAGAAGTTGTACAAAAATATGCACAAAATCATCCACAAAACAAAATTGAAATTATTAAGGGAGAAAATGTTGGATTTGCAAAAAGCTTTTGGCTTGGTCTTTCGATGTGCAGGGATGCAGACTATTATGCATTTGCAGATCAGGATGATGTCTGGAAACCGAATAAATTGATTCGGTGTATTAATGTGATGCAGGAGGTAGATAAAGTTCCACAGCTGGCATATTGCAAAATGCAACGGAGTGACGTTCAGCTGAATCGCTTGGATGAACAGGTTGAAGTTTTGAAGCCTGAACAGCTGACAAAAAAACTTACGCTGATCAAAACATATAATTATGGTGCAGCGACGGTTATCAATAAAAGTGCAAAAGAGCTGGTTTGTCGAGTGTGGCCTGAAGTGGACGATTTGCCTCATGATATGTGGGTTGGAACATTATGCCACTGGTTTGGTAAGGTATACTTTGTGGATGAAGAACTTTATTATTGGATTCGGTATGATACCAGTGTTACGGGAGAAGGAACAAAAGGAACTGCAATTCAATATAGACTGAAAAAGACGCTACAAAAGAAATCGTATCCTAATATCAGTACAGCTATGTTAGAGGCTTATAGTGACCTTCTGCAGTCAGAGGATCGCGCTTTTCTGAAAAAGGCAAGCGATTACAAAAAAGTGTTCAAAGACAAAATATCACTTTTATTTGATCCAACTTTCAAAAGGCTGACATTCAGCGGAACACTTGCTCTAAAATTGGGGATTTTATTAAATTGGTATTGAGGGAAAGGAGGAAGAAAGGATGGAGCAGAAAGTATCAATTGTTGTTCCCGTGTATAATGTAGAAAAGTATCTGAAGAGATGCGTGAACTCGCTTATTGGACAAAGCTATTCTAATCTTGAAATCCTCTTGGTAGATGATGGATCAAAAGATAGTTCACTTTCAATCTGTAAGGAATATGAGCTGAAAGATTCTCGGATTCGAGTATTTCATAAAGAAAATGAAGGTCTTGGCTTGACACGAAATTATGGTATTGAAAGAGCTACTGGTGAGTATATTACATTTGTTGATTCGGATGATTATTTAACTTCGGATGCGATTACAGCCATGCTGGATCGAGCTATTGCGACAAACGCAGATGTGGTAATTGCGACTCACTATTATAAAAATGAAGTACAAGGAGTTGCAATACCAGAGCGTTTATATAGCGGAAATGAAATTAAGAAAGCACTTATGGTTCATATGATGGGCAACAACGGAAACAAACTTGATGCCCTATCTTATACGGCATGGGGGAAATTGTATAAAAAAGAACTGTTCACTAAAAACAATCTTGTCTTTCCATCTGAACGAAAACTTATCTGGGAAGACTTGGCGTTTAGTGTAGAGGCATATCCTCTGTGCGAAAAAGTATACGTTCTCCATAAACCTGTTTATTATTATTGCTTTAATGAGGGTCTTTGACACATACGTACAAGCCGAATAAGTTAGAACTTGTTATGGAATTGTATCATTATATGGGCACAAAAATACAGGAATTAGGATTGCCGAAAGAGGCACAATATCGTTTGAATACGAATTTTATTGGGCATATTCGCACCTGCATTAAACTTGAAGTATTTTATGCTGATAAAAATGGTTTTGGAACGGCAATTCAAAATATCAGGAAAATATGTTCCAGAAAAGATGTCCAAATATTAATAGAAAATTATCCTAAAGCCTCTTTTAATAAGTCGCAGTATATATACAATTTTACAATGGAGCATAGGTGGATTTATGCTATTTATTTTCTGACATGGCTTCAGAATAAAAAAAAGAGAATCGAGTAAACCTTTGAAAATGGAGGATGTGGTATGGATACTCCTTTAATTTCTATCCTTATGAGTACCTACAATGAAACAACAAAAGAATTGGATGAGAGTATAAATTCCATTTTACACCAGACATATTCCAATTTTGAATTTTTGATTATCAATGATAATCCCAATAATTACGCACTGGAAAAACATTGAAATCATATAAGGACAGTCGAATTAAAATTATACATAATGAAAAAAATTTAGGACTTGTAAAAAGCTTAAACAGCGGATTAAAATGTTGTAACGGTCAATATGTGGCAAGAATGGACGCTGATGATATAAGTTGTCCATCCAGAATACAGGATGAGTTACTGTATTTGCAAAACAATCATTTGGATATGGTTGGTAGCTATATTGAAACGATTGATGAAAATGGAAAAACGATAAAATCTTTGATGAGGTTTCCAATAAATCATAATCAAATTGTAAAATTTATGCGATGGGGAAGCTGTATTTGTCATCCTACGTGGCTTCTAAAACGAGAAGTTTGTTTTGAATTACAAGGATACCGCAAAACACCACATTGTGAAGATTATGATTTTATTCTTCGGGCAATAGCACATGGATATAAAGTTGGAAATATCCCTAAAGTTGAACTGAGTTATAGAATACGTCAAAGTGGCGTATCGAAATCACATGAGGCAGAGCAGTTCCTGCTCAGAGATTATCTTGCCAAAAATATGAAACAAATTGATTCGCTTACGGAAGATGCCATTACAAAATTTCTCAATTCCGAAAAGTTCAATTGGCAGCTTGAACAACTTTCGCACTATAAAAACGCAAAGCAACTGTTAAAAAATGGATCCGGGATTGAAAAACTAAAAAGCACTGTGCAAATTCCGATAAATCGATTTTTCTGGAGAGATATCGTTGAAAAAACAACACTGTTGCTAAGAGAGCATATATAACTGAAAGGATGGTTTAGGTGGAGAAGCTTTTACTTTTAATGCCCTCATTTATGGGATATGAGAAAAGCTTGCAAAATCAGTTGGGGAAAAAATATGAAGTAACATTGCTTAATTGCGACCAATATGATAAAGCGATTCTCGAAGAATATAAAAAATGCAGTAAACTTCGGTGGATGGTGCGAAATCTTTTTTCCGTAATTAAGGAACATGATCAAGAAAGAGCTGAAGCTAAGTATTTGATGCAAACGCTTAAAAAGATAAATTCAGCGAAGAATTACTATTCAGTGGTTTTTTGCATCAATGGATCTTTTTTGTCTGATAAATTCTATCAAGTAGTAAAGGAAAGAAATCCGCAAGCGCGGTTTATTTACTATGCGTGGGATGATGTGAAAAATTTGATAAAACAATCACATATCAAGTTCTTTAATGAGAAGTTTGCATATAATATTTCTGAATGTAAAAAGTACAATTTTTCGTATTGCCCGATGTTTGTCCAAAATGAAATAGTAGGGCATGATTCCAAAGATTTATATGACATTCTTTTTATCGGATCAGCGCACTCGGATCGACAGAAAATTGCGGATGAATTGTATTCAAAATACGGAAAAGAGTACAGGCTATTCATTTATTTGTATGATCCTACACATACAAATGGACAGTTTTGCCATGACCAGCCATTGACATATGAAAAATATATCGAATATATGCGAAAGTCAAAAGTTCTTATAGACGTACCGCAATCTACACAAGAAGGCCCTACTACACGTTCATTTGATGCATTGTTAACAAAAACGAAAGTGGTCACAGTAAATCCGTTCATAAAAGAATATCCAATTTATTCTGATAACATCTTGATTGTAGACAGGAACAACATAGTCATAGATGATGCGTTTATAAATAAGCCATATATTGAAACGGGGTATCAAGCATTGGCTATTCCAGAATGGTTAAAAAAATTTGATTTATAAGGATAAAGAAAAATGAAAATTCTAGTTATTAATTGTCATCCAGACAACCGTGGCGATGAAGCGGCTGTTCATGCGATGGTAGATGAAATAAGTGCTGCATATCCAGGAGTTGAAATTACATTAGCTATCCGTGGTGCGGGTACAAAGTACCCTAATATGCCATCAAATGTAAAAATGATACATCAGTTTATGCCAATTTCTTCTAAAGCTAAGGTTGCACATAGAATCGCTGTGCTGACAGATGGAAGGGTATCAATTTCTTCAAATGAAAAAACTTTGATTTCGGAGATTTCTAAAGCTGATATTGTTTTACATGCACCGGGTGGTCCAAGCATTGGAGATACATATTATAGTGATGAGCCAACTTATCTTGCAATTTATGATTTGCTGATTGCAATGCATAAACCATATATGTTTTATGCTCCGTCTATGGGACCGTTTCAGAGAGAAGAACGTAATTCATGGCGCAAAAAAGTACTGGAACATTCAGAGGCTATTGTGTTAAGAGATCCTATTTCAGAGAAATATGTACGAGATTTTGTTCCGGATAAAACAATTTCTTTGACCTTAGACTCAGCTTTTCAACACGATGTGAATATTGAGCAGAACAAAGAAAAGCTGAATCAATATATGGAATTAAAGAGATTTTTAGAAAAACATGAAAAATGTGTAGGTGTGACAATTACTGATTTACTGTGGCATCCGGTGTATTCTAAAAATCCTGCAATTTCAAAAAATATTCATGATGTATTCCACGAATTTCTTTCAAGTCTTACAAAGGCTGGTTATGGCGTGGTGTTTATTCCGCAATTATATGGAAACGGAAACGATTATGATTTGATGCGTACATTCTGTTGTGATACAAATGATTATTTTGTAGTAACAGCAAGTGATGAGCGATATGATACTTACTTTCAGCAGTATTTGATAGGTCAATTATACGCAGTTATTGGTATGCGATACCATAGTAATATTTTTTCTGCAAAGATGGGAACACCTTTCATTTCGATATCATATGAGCAAAAGATGAAAGGCTTTATGGAAAAAATGAATTTGGCAGAATATTGCATTGACCTTAAAAACTTATCAAAAGATACTATTGAAAATCGTTTTGAGCAGCTTGTAAATCATTATGATGAATACAAGAAGTATCTCTGTAATAAACATACCTTTATGAAGTCTGAAGCTCATAAAACAACAGATATTTTAGCAACGGTATTGGAAAGAAAAGAGAAGGCACAGTGATATGAACAGAACTCAAAACGCAACAAGAAATATAGTGTTTGGAGTCATTTTAAAGATTTACCAGATTTTATTGCCGTTTATAATGCGAACGGCAATGATTTATCTGATGGGTGTAGAATATCTGGGATTAAATAGTTTGTTTACATCCATTTTGCAAGTTTTGAATCTTGCAGAACTGGGAGTGGGTTCGGCGATGGTTTATAGTATGTATAAGCCAATTGCTGAGAATGACAAATCAACTATTTGCGCATTGTTAAAGTTATATAAAAAATACTATTTTTTTATTGGACTAATAATCGCTTGTGTAGGTGTTTTGCTGACCCCTTTGATTCCAAAACTAATTAGTGGAGATATTCCTGGACAATTAAATGTTTATATTTTATATCTGCTAAACTTAGCAGCTACAGTAATGACATATTGGCTGTTTGCTATAAAAAATTCTTTACTTCAAGCTTATCAACGAAGCGATATAGCGAGCAAGATAACGATTGTAACAACATCGCTCCAATATGCGACACAATTAATTGTCCTATGGTTGTTTCATAACTATTATCTTTACATTATCGTTATGCTTTTTACACAGGCAATGGCGAATGTTATTACTGCGATGGCAGCATCGCATCTGTATCCAGACATGGAACCAAAAGGAGACTTGCCTGATAGAACGGTCAAAACAATTAATCAAAGAATTAAAGACTTGTTTACCGCAAAACTTGGTGCAACGATTGTTAATTCGGCAGACACAATTGTTATATCAGCGTTTTTAGGTTTGACAATTCTTGCCATGTATCAAAACTATTATTTTATTATGTCCTCTGTTATGGGTATATTGACAGTAGTTTTTAGCTCCTGTTTAGCTGGAGTCGGTAATAGCATGGTGACGGAGAGTGCAGAAAAAAATTATAATGATTTTAGAGTTCTTACATTTTTAATAAATTGGATCGTTACTGTCTGTATGTGTTGCTTTGCAACAGTATACCAACCATTTATAGAACTTTGGGTAGGAAAAGATTATATTTTTGATGAAATAGTTGTTGCACTTTTTTGCGTTTATTTTTATCTTGTAACGATGCAGCAGGTAAATGGAATGTATAAGGATGCTGCGGGCGTATGGCATCAGGATAGATTTCGTCCGCTTATTGCGGCAATGGTCAATTTGTTTCTTAACATTGTATTAGTTCAATTTTGGGGTATTTACGCAATATTACTTTCAACCATCATTAGTTATGTTTTTATATCAATGCCATGGATGATTAGTAATGTTTTTAGGTATGTATTTCATAGAAGCTTGAAGCAATTCATGAAAGAGTTTGTGACATATTTCATTGCCGCATGCATTATTACATTTTTATGCTGTATTTTATGTAGAATAACAAGAGAGCTTTCCTTGTTAGGACAGGTTATAATAAATTTGATTTTTTCAGTTGTTTTGTCAAATATAGCAATGTTTGTTATATATAGAAAAAATAGCTATTATAATCAGATGGTTGAACTGGTTGATAGGATAACCAAGTTTAAATTTACACGAGTATTGAAAATAATAAAAAAATAGCAAGGAAACCTTTCTGCAAAAGCATATAGTAAAGGGGAAAATAAATTATGTATTCAAGTGAAAGAAATGTGCAAATGCTATTATCGCTATTAAAAGCGCATAAAATAAAAAAAAATGGTATTAAGCCCAGGAAGTGCAAACGCGTCTTTTGTAGCAAGTGCACAATATGATGGAGATTTTGAATTGTATTCTTCTGTTGATGAGCGATCCGCAGCATATATTGCCTGTGGGCTAGCAGAAGAATCTCAAGAGCCTGTTGTGATTTGTTGCACTGGAGCTACAGCATCAAGAAATTATATGCCCGGATTGACAGAAGCATACTATAGAAAATTGCCTGTTATTGCGGTAACGGCAACGCGACCAATTGCATGGCTGGGGCAAAATCGTGATCAGCTAATTGATAGAACTGTTATACCAAAGGATATTGCAGTAAAAAGTGTACATCTTCCAGTAATAGAGAATGAGCAAGATGAATGGGAATGTAATTTAAAAATTAATGATGCTTTATTGGAACTTCGAAGAAATGGAGGCGGACCCGTACATATAAATTTGACTACATCCTACAGCCTTGATTTTTCTGTAAGCAAACTTCCAGAAGAACGTGTAATTCAAAGAGTTGATTTAGAAAGTAAATTACCTGAATTATCTAAGGGAAATATTGCAATATTTGTAGGAGCGCATTCGGTATGGAATGAGAAACTAAAAGCCTCGGTTGAATCATTCTGTGAAGAATATAATGCGTTTGTTTTTTATGATCAACAAGCAATTATACCGGAAAGTATGGTATTCCTTGTGGCGTATTCGATATTGTAGGGTTTCCTAATTTAAAGATAAATCTTTTGATTCATTTGGGGAATATTTCAGCATCATGGCCAGCATCTGCCGAAGAAATCTGGAGAGTGAATCCTGATGGCGAGATTCGTGATACATATCAACATCTTACAAAAGTATTTGAAATGCAAGAAGAAGATTTCTTTAAGGCATATTGCGGAAACAATCCAAAAAGTCGGATTACACAATATGAAAAGTGGCATGCTGTATATCGTTCACAAATAGAGGCGATGCAGAACAGTAATAATGATATGGCATTTTCTTCTTTGTGGATTGCACAGAACATGTATAAAGAAATGCCAAAGAATTCCATTATTCATTTTGGAATTTTGAATTCTCTCCGTTGTTGGAATTGTTTTGAAATTGATCGTAGCATTCGCGGTTATTCGAATACAGGCGGTTTTGGAATTGATGGAGGTGTATCAAGTTTAATAGGCGCATCCCTTGTGAACTCTGATACCATATACTATGGTATTTTTGGAGATTTAGCATTTTTTTACGATATGAATAGCTTGGGAAACCGACATATTTCATCGAATGTACGTATTCTTGTTGCCAATAATGGATTGGGAGGAGAATTTAAAAATTCGTTGGGAAACGTTCAGAAAGCAGGCCTTGGTGACTCGGCAGATGCGTATATTTCTGCTTATGGGCATTATGGCGAGAAATCACAGGAACTTTTAAAGCATTATGCACAAGATTTGGGATTTCAGTATTTGTCGGCAAATGATAAAACAAGCTTTCTTGCGGCAATGAAAGAGTTTACCGCTACGGAACATAAGGAAAAGCCGATACTTTTTGAAGTGTTTATGGATGAACATGAGGATGTAAGTGCTCTTGATTTGATTCAGAGTCTAAGAGATTTTTCAGAAAATGACCAAAATGTTATGGCTAAAACAAAAAAACTAGCTAAAAATATTCTTGGCCGAAATGGAGTAAAAATGATTCAAAAAGTTATGCACAAAAATGACTGAGGTGTAAAAATGGGAGTGGGTTCAAAAATCCGAGAGTTGATAGATTATTATTACTCAAAAAAGAATGAAAAGAATGTAGTTCCAATCAATATTCCGAAAAACAAGAGTAATTTACTGGAAAATAAAGTTGCATTGATAGTTGGCGGAACTGGTGGTATTGGAGTAGCAATCGCAGAGTCATTTTTGGAAGCTGGTGCAAAAGTTATTATTTCAGGAACAAGCGAAGAAAAAGTAACAAAGACTGTTGAAAAACTTGGAAATGCTGCAAGAGGTATACAGATAGATTTAAACAATGTGACAGAATTTGATAATAAAGTCTCACAGTCTATTAGTTTGTTTCCTGAAAATAGGATTGATATTCTTGTGAATTGCGCAGGAGTACATGGCGATCAAAAATTTGGAATTGTTTCAGAAGCAACATATGATGCAGTTATGAATACGAATCTTAAAGGATTATTTTTTATGACGCAGATAGTGAGTAACTATATGAAAGAGAAAAAAAATAAAAGGACATATTCTTAATGTTAGTTCGGCCGCTGCCTTAAAACCTGGTTATACTCCTTATGAAATATCAAAAAGTGGCGTTCGCTCGTTTACATTGGGAGCAGCAGCTGAATTGATCCCATATGGAATTGTTGTAAATGCAATTGCTCCAGGACCAGTTGCAACGGCAATGCTTGGGCGCAAGGAGGGAGATACTTTGTATACAGATTGTATTCCGGCAAAGCGTTTTGCAACACCTTCAGAGATTGGACAACTGGCAGTGATAATGGTTAGTGATATGTGTGATTTGGTAATAGGAGATACATTTTATATTAGTGGGGGATCTGGAACTATCCAATATTGATAATGTGAAATAGAAGGGGAAAATGTGAAAAGGAATTCTTCAATTGAAATGGTTCGCATTATAGCATGATGTTTATTGTTGTGGGACATTTGGCGGGACATGGAATATTAAAAGTTACAACGACAGATTCTTTTGAAATGTGGCTGGGGGGCAACGCTCAATAAATTATTTGCCATCCTTTTAATTCCAGGCGGTAGGGTTGGAGTTGCTTTGTTTTTTTTAATATCGGGATATTTTCAAATATGCAAATCAACTGTTTCGGTGAAGAAAGTTGTAGGGGAAACAATTTTTTATTCCATATTTCTACAAGTAATTGCTTTAATTTTAAAAATAGGGTCATTAGGAAGCCTGATAAGAAGTTTTTTACCAATTGCTTCAGGTAACTGGTGGTATGTATCTAGTTATATTTTATTGATGCTCTGTTCGCCGGCAATAAATGAATATTTCTTGAAGTTGAATAAAAAACAGAAAAAAATCATGATTGCATTTGCGTGGGCATTTCTTTACACGTTGCCGTATCTTTTTTCTGTGCAGTATTATGGCTTGGAAAGAGGTGTCCTTTTTTATTTGCTGGGTGCTTATATTAGGACGGAAATAGATATTGATAAAATACGAACATTTAAGCAGCAGTTAATGATGGCATTTACTCTGATATGGATTATATATGTTCCTATTGGATATGTGTACTATTCTGGAGGGAATAACAGCAGACTGTTTAGTGCAATTGGTGATAGTATAATTTTTAATGGCTTAATTATTGTCAGTTGTGCTGTATCACTTTTTTTGATATTCGTCTCGGCAAATCCTTATAGTAACAAGACGATTAATATAATTGCTAAATCTACATTTGGAATATATTTATTGCACGACAATATGTATAGAGATTTCATTTGGAATGATTTGTTAAAAATTTCTACTAAGTTTCAATCTCCTTTATTCCCGATTATTGCAATAGGAATAGGAACAATGATTTTTATAAGCTGTACTTTGATTGATTGCATAAGAGAATGGCTTTTTGGTGCTACAATTTATCGATTGGATTCTTATCGTCAGAAGATGTCGCAGCAGTGAAAGACAGCTTCAAGAAGATGTTAGAAAAAGGCGTGTACAAGGCTGATTTATTTGCAGACTTGTGATATACTGGGAGCGGATGCTCCCTACGCTGCTCGAAATTTCACACACCTCTTCGTGGTGAGCAGCAGGCAACGGTCTTACGATCGGCGAAGATGTGAGAAAAGAAAATTAGATTGGGGGACAATAATATGTTTAGAATTAATCACAATGATGCGATTGAGTTGGAACATCAGGTTAGAAGACTTTATGGCTGTGATCGAGGCGGTGTTTCTGGTATGGCTGAAGCAGATTATTTTGAAGGTCATCCAATTCAGGCAGCAGTTTTGGTTGTTTCTTATATTCATGCTAATCATCGTGAGAGTGGTCCGTACCAGTTTGATGAGTTCCTCAATAAATATGAGACTATTTTTGAATATCCGGACGAGAATAATGCAGCCGATGAGGTAAGAAATTATATTGATGAGCTCAGCTCAATTGTCGAGCAGTACATTTAATACTCAATGGAAAATGAGTGCGTGTAAAAGAAAGGCTGAATGAATATGCCCAGAACAAAAGGCAGCAAAAACCGTCCCAAAACCAATGTCACCAAAGACTACGCAACTCAGATTGCGGAGAAGCAGGAAACTATTGCATCTCTGAATACTGAGATCGCATCCATCACCGCCAACATTGACACTTTGAAGGCTGACCTGAAAGAGAAGAAGACTGCTCTGAAGAAGGCCGAAAAAGAAGTGGCATTCCTGGAAGCAAAGAAGGCAAAGGCAGATGCTAAGGCTGCAGAAGAAGCAAAGAAAGCAGAAGCGGAGGCTGTGTTGAAGAAGCTACTGGCAAGCGGGATGAGCGCGGATGAGATCCTTGAAAAACTGAAATAAACAAGAGCCCAAGAAAAAATAAAATCCGTGTGAACAAACTGAACTCCAGGAGTTCACACGGAATTTTTGAAGGTTGCTATATAGTTTATAACGGAAATAAAAGAAAACAATAATTAAAAGAAATGGAGTGTGAGAATAATGAACTTATCAAAAATACATCATATTGCAATCATCGTATCTGACTACGAAGCCGCAAAGGATTTTTATGTGAACAAGCTGGGCTTCTCTGTTATCAGAGAAAACTATCGCCCGGAGCGTAAGGACTGGAACTGGATCTGCGTGTCAATGAATACACAGAGCTGGAGATTTTCGCTGAGGAAAACCCGCCGAAGCGTGTGAACCGCCCGGAGGCATGTGGTTTGCGTCACCTTGCGTTCTGCGTTGATAGCGTGGAGCAGACGGTGAACGAGCTGGCGGAGGTAGGAATTGAATGTGAGTCGGTTCGTGTAGATGATTATACCGGCAAGAAGATGACTTTCTTCCACGACCCGGATGGACTGCCGCTGGAACTGCACGAATAAAATGAAGAAAACAAGAAAACCCGGTGGCGGCCGGAAGAAGCTGAAGCCGGAGTACGATGCCGAGAAAAATCTGAAAGAGCAGATGAATGCTGCTGTGACGCTTTATGATTCTGAGATGTCCTTGCAGGCCATCGGCAATGCTCTGAACCTAAACCCTATCAAAGTAAGGAAGCTCCTTATCACGGCTGGTGTGTATGAATCTGAAGTGGCGGAAAAAGTAAAAAACACTTTTGAAGAATACCGAGAAACACAGGACTACAAAACCTCCATACTTTCAACATCCTCTACTCTTCAACTCTCCAAAGCCTCCATCACCTCGTACCTGCCATATCAGAAAGGTGTGTACTTCCCAAGTACAGCAGAAAAAGAGAAGATCAGTGTCGGAGCAGAGCGGCAGCAGAGATACAGGGCAATGAAGCGATGGAGGCTGATCCGACAGAAGAAAACTTCTGGGGTGTGGTTCTGGTCTATGCCGGTGTGAAATTCAAAACCTACTCTGGGTTGCATTCTCTTACGAAATAAAAAAGGCAGGAATGGCGAGTACACGAAAGAACTGTGGATCGACAGACGGGAGAAGAGTAAAAGCCTGGCGTGGAGTTCTGTGCTACTGGCACTGGGAAATATTAAAGGGAAAGTAGTAGAGAGGCCAAAGGCTCTGGGCGATATCCGGGGAGTGACTTACATCTACGGAATGTTCTATCGGTTCGGATTGATCGATGTGCCGGATGAAGTGAAGGAGAAGATAGGGCATCCAAAAGACCACAAAAAATAGGTTGCTATGTGCAAAAGTCTACGGTAATATGTGCCGTAACTGAGGATGTGAATCTCAGTTGGGAAGGATGGTAGCATTATAGAAAAATTGAAGGAAATGCTGGAGGAGTATTTGAAGAAAACAGAGCCGGAGTATTACCCGCCAGTGGAGAATCTGCTGGATCTGATCTACGAGCATTACACGGAGAACAACCCAGTAGAGAAAAACACAGTTGCCGGTAATGCAGCAAAGGAAAAAGAAAAGGAACTGGAAGGGTGGCTGCGCGGCTTGGAAGGAATGGATAGGCTCGTAGATGACTATGTCGGAGATAAGATTCCGCTCTGGGAAAAGATCATGGATCGTCAGGGGACGGTGTGCTGTGCATGGGAGAAAACTGCTTTTGAGGAAGGTCTGAAAGTCGGGATACGGCTTATGGTGGAAGTGTATAGTTTGTAATGGAAATAAAATGAACTCCTGGAGTTCAAAAGTAAACGGTAGAATACGGAGACTGTGAGAAAAAGTCTGTAAATAAGATTCTTCTATGATATGCAAGGGTGGCAAGCCTAAAAATCAGGCTTCTCACCCTTGTTTTATATATAACAGTTGTTGAATGGTATGTCGTAAACGGTAGAACCTGAGTACCTTTTTATTCACTTCAAGTTATGCCATAATCATACTCAACAAAATAACATAGTCAAAAAAGTTTAGTACTTAACTTTTTTAACTGACTATGATTCAGAGGAGGAATATTATGGCTACGCAAACCAGCCTTGTAGCTCAGCAGGTGAGGATCAGACAATGGGCAGAACAGATTCGGAATTGTCAGAACCGTCCCAAAGGGATGGATGTTGAAACTTGGTGTACCCAAATATCTTACAAAAGCCAACTATTATTACCGTCTCAGGCGTGTCAGGCAGATATACCTGGATCAGATGCAGGACACAGAAACCACTGCTTTTGTGGAACTGCCCGCACCTGCACCAGATCCAAAGAAAACAGATACTTCAAAAGAATCCGGTACATGCATTTCGGCAGGAACTCTGCCAATGATCCGTATTAAAAATACCAGGGGACTGTCAGCTGAGATATTTTCCGGTACTTCACCGGAAATGCTCTGCCATCTCATAAAGCTTTTACCCATGCTGAATGATGCAGATGCTTCCGGATTTAAAAAGGTGTATCTGGCGATGGGATTTACGGATCTCCGTCGTGGGATCGATGGACTGGCAACGATCGTACGCTTTCAGTTTAAGCTTGATCCTTACGACAAAAATACACTGTTTCTTTTCTGTGGAAGAAGATGTGACCGGATCAAAGCACTGCTCTGGGAAGGCGATGGTTTTCTCCTTATGTACAAGAGACTCGATAATGGTGCATTCCGGTGGCCCCGTTCGGCAGATGAGGCAATGGCGATCACAGACGACCAGTACCGTATGCTGATGCAGGGACTGGAGATCGTTGCACGCCATCCGATCTCTGAGCTGAAAGAGACACCCCGCATTATGTAGCCTGTGCAAAATGCCGAAAATAAAAAAGTACCAAAACTGTAAAAATGATGTGTATCAACCGGATGAAAAAGGTTATCCACAAACAGTCTTTTCTCATTCCATTTGTTATCGTGTGAATAGAAAAACTGTTGTGGATAATACATCTGAAAAGCTGTAAAACAACGGCTTTCCAGATGTATTATCCACCGTCATTATGACGAAAGCCCATATCTGAAGGATTGGCGGAAATACAAAAATTCTGTTATAATCGGAATCAGTATAAAGACAGGAGTTCCGGTTATGACGATCAAGTACACAAAAGAACAACTGAATAAGTTTGATAAGGATCTGCTGATAGAGCTTTTTCTTGGGATGCAGGGACAGATGGAAGAATTGTCCAGGCAAACGCAGGCCTTAAATGACAGGATGCAGCTGATGATGGAACAGATGGTCCTTTTTCAGAAGAACCGTTTTGGCAGATCCAGCGAAAAAATGGCGGATTCTGAACAGATACGTTTCATGGAAGTGGACGGGACTATCGTATTCTTTAATGAAGCAGAGGCAGTCTGCGACCTGGATGCACCGGAACCTGATGACCTGGAATTGAAAGCACCCAAAAAGAAAAAACAGCCAGGGAAAAAAGCGGCTGATATAGCAGGGCTGACAGTAAAACGTATTGATCACTATCTGAAAGAGGAAGAACTGACGGCTGAGTTTGGTGAAAACGGATGGAAACAGCTTCCGGATACCATTTCCCGATGTTATCAGTTCATTCCGGCCAGTGTCGTGATAGAGGAACATCATATCGGCGTTTATTCCAGTAAACTGGATGAACACATGATAAAGGCACCCCATCCCAGAAATCTGCTTCATGGAAGCCTTGTATCCCCGTCCCTTGCTGCGGCAGTCATAAATGGTAAGTATGTAAATGCGGTACCTCTCTACCGTCTTGAAAAAGAATTCGAAAGGTACGGGCTTGCCATTACCAGACAGAACATGGCGAACTGGATGATCCGTCTTGGGGAAGAATATCTGGGAACCATGTATGATTATCTGCATAAACTTCTGTATGATTATCATGTGATACAGGCAGATGAGACTCCTGTACTTGTAAATAAGGACGGGCGTCCTGCTGGCAGCCAGAGTTACATGTGGGTGTACCGGTCCGGCTTTATGTACCGGGATCGTCAGATCATCCTTTATGAATACCAGAAAACGCGTAATGCATCCCATCCCCGGGAATTCCTGAGGGATTACACCGGGATCTGTGTTACGGATGGGTACCAGGTATATCATACATTGGAAAAGGAGCGTGAAAATCTGAAGATTGCAGGCTGCTGGGTTCACTGCAGGCGCAGGTTTAACGATGCACTGGAAGTGATACCCAAAGCACACCGAAAGGAATCAATCCTGCATCTGATCATGAAACAGATACAGGCCATTTACCGGGAAGAGGGAAAACTGTCTGATTTTTCTACGGAAGACAGGCTCATGCAGCGTCAGCTTGTGGTAAAACCACTGGTGGATGCTTTCTTTGTGTACCTGAAACAGAATGAACCTAAGATTCCAAAGAACGGTAAAATACGGGAAGCATTTACATATGCACTGAACCAGGAAAGCTACCTGAAAGTTTTTCTGGAAGATGGGGATGTTCCAATAGACAACAATGCCAGCGAACGTGCGATCCGTGGATTCTGTATAGGGAAGAAAAACTGGGAGATGATCGATACGGTCAATGGAGCCAATAGTTCAGCGATCATCTACAGTATCGCAGAAACTGCAAAGGCGAATAACCTGAAACCTTTCGATTATTTCGAATATCTGCTTACGGAGATTCCCAAACATGTAGATGACAAAAACACAGATTTTCTTGCAGAACTTCTGCCATGGTCAGATATGTTGCCCGAAAACATTAGAAAGCCGCAAAAAGCCAGCGGAAAATAAACAGACCGCAAAAGCGGTCTGCTATTTGTCAAGGTACTCGTATTCTACCGTTTACAGTTTTTCAACGTTAAGTGAATTTTCAATTATGATAGCGGAGGGTTTATACTATGAGAAAAAAATATAATGAATCGGATATTAGAAATGACTACAGAAGGCTGACAAAACTTTTGATTGAGCGGGGAATGACAATTTCGACTATGGAATCTGCGACTTCTGGGCAGATTGCATCGCTGATTACAGACACAGAAGGCTCTTCGGCAGTGTTAAAGGGGGCATTTGTTACATACTGTAATGAGGCGAAGATTATGCAGGGTGTGCCGGCTGAGATTCTGGACAAGTATACGGTATACTCAAAAGAGACGGCAGAGGCAATGGCGAAAGCCTGTGCGAAAGTGTACGAGGCAAATATTGGAATCGGAGTGACCGGAACGATGGGAAATGTGGATCCTGCGAATCCGGAGGCATCTGTGCCAGGGCAGGTATATTTTGCAATTACCTTAAATGGAGAAGCGAAGTCTTATTATATTGAATTGCAGCCGCAGCCTACAAGGCTGGCTTATAAGCTGGCGGTTGCGAAAGAAATTTATGATTCACTGATGGAGAGATTAGAAGATTAACTTTTATGTCATGCATTTGCATGACGCGTACCTCGTAACAAGAATACCAAGACATTCTTGAATAGTAAGGAATAGTTGTGATGTGAGATAAGGAGGCAGGCTGTTATGAAGAAAGAATATGAAAAATGTATTGAAAAAGTTGATAATGAAAAGATGAAAGAGGCTTTGATTCAGGCGTTTGATAAGGATTTCCCAAGAATTATTGAATTGTGTGATGATGATTATACTGTAGTGCAGATATTTGTCTCTCTTTCTGAAATGCTTGGAGAAGTCCAAAAAGTTGGAATGGAAAATGTGTCATTTGAAAAATATGTAATTGGAAAAGCGTTTCCGGATTATTTAAAATTATTAGTTGGCTGGCTGGATTGTATTTCATCGAAAGAAGAGAAGGATAAAATTTTTGAAATATTTGATTATGTAATAAGAGATATTGTAGTTGAGTTTACTTGTAAGGGATTGAAAAAAGGAAGTATTACAAGAGAGATGGTGGGGCAGTGGATTTCAGGAACGGATGAAAAGGAAAAGATTGAGAGAGCGTGTGAAAAAGAAAATGCCTATAAGAATTTGTTAGAGAGCTTTCATGATTTGGATGAGGAAGACAAACTAGAAGAGATCATAAAAGGTGTTTTTGAGTTACGTGATTTTTTAGAGATAGTAAATAAAAAATATGATGAGAACAATGAAATGTTAGATGTACTTGAAGTGACGGACACGGATGAATTTAGCGATAAACTGGATGTTATCTATTCTTATGTGACTTCAATTAAAGAAGAGGTTGCAAAGTTATTCGAGATTGCGAATAGTTACAGTAAAAGCTTTGATATCTAGGCAAACACGATTCGGAAAAGAATAGAAGTCATTAAAAGTGGGATGCTCCCACAGGCGTTGGTCTTTTTGCAATGGTAACGATGAATACAAAAGTTCTTTGCGTTATAAAAAGTACCCTTGTAATACCAATCTGAAATCCGGTGAGCACGAACTTCTTTAGATATAGTTGTTGGATCTTTACATAGAAATGCTGCAATGTCTTTAAAGGGAGTCCCTTTTGCCAGTTCATTTTCAATATAGAGCCGATCATTTAAAGTAAGATGTTTCTGGTTCCTGGTATATAATTACTCATAATGCTTCTCCTTCTACTGCTGTCAGAAGGAGTACTAACTATAACATGATTGTATGAAAGAGTAAATATCTACTGTGCGAGAGTAAATTCCACCGTCCAATGGAACGATGGAATTTAGAAATTCATTTTAGGTTTTGTAAATTGTTAAAAGAATTATATTGTTATATGATTTCGTAAGTGAGTAAGCGCCAAGTATTCCTGCGGATTTTCAAATCCTTAGATTTCCCCTATAATTGCAGCTGATAGATACTTAGATTATTTCACTACAATTATGGAGGATAGGTTATGGCAGGTACTCGCAAGACCCG
>ENA-OQMZ01000043-OQMZ01000043.1-human-gut-metagenome-genome-assembly--contig:-NODE-43-length-43208-cov-3.455677_pt1 | contig 43208 bp, 55 predicted proteins | sample MGYA00242621_ERZ504862 | MGnify/ENA primary metagenome ERZ504862 (study PRJEB26092, sample SAMD00036393) | human gut metagenome | host: Homo sapiens | study: EMG produced TPA metagenomics assembly of...
CACCCCTCATCAAACCCTCCCGGGTACCCAACCACCACGACAGGCAATCAGGCGAGGAATGAACTGGCAATCATTGACTATAAAGAAGTAGTACAAACACGCTCTTGAGTTCTCAAACCACCACCACACCAGCCAGACGGGAAACCAACCAGAGGAAGGAACCCGCCGCGCTGAGCGGCAACAGGTGAATAACTTACACGCATGTCCGGATTCACGCAAATCAAGGCACGCAAAAACCCAAGGAATCGTTGCAACGACGTCGTTCCATCGGCGTGTCGAAATCAGCTTGAATCACGCCGTTACCATCAGGATACGCCAGCTTTTTATGGGCTCACGTAACGAAATCAGATGTTCACCGGCGTGTCGCAACAATTTATTCCACGTTCAACTCCCCTCAGTCCGATCACGCGGACGGTTCACCCGCAAAAAGCTCTCGTCCTTATGGCTCGACTATCGTCTCGCCTTCGTCTAAAAAACAGTCCACCGGACTGTTTTTTAGACGCCTCAGCATCAAAGAGGGGAGCCAAAGGGGGATTAGAAGGTCAGGCGCATCTGATGCCAGACCACGTCACCGTGAGTGGACTCCGAAATGCCCTCGTCCTCATACCCAAATTGCGCATAGAATCCGACCAGCCGATCTTTGCAGGTGAGCACCAGGCCTTTACGTCCAGCTGCACGAGTGTCTTCAATGACTTTCCTCATGAGTGCACTGGCGCAACCGCGATGCTGATACTTCGGCGCAGTATCCACGCCGAAAATCATTTGCCAGTCACCTTGAGGGTTGTGCTGCGCGGCATCCTCGTACATGTCATCGGTCAAGTCGCGCCGATCGGTCGCGAAACCGTTGATGAACGCCATGACGATCTCGCCATCAATCAATAGCCAAAAACATTCCGGATAGGTCTCGATTCGGGCGCGCAGGGACGAGCGGTCGGCGGCCTCGGCGGCCGGGAAGCATTCGGATTCCATGGCGGCCAGCGCGTCCAGATCGTCGATGGTGGCGTGGCGGATTAACTGGGGATCAGAATCAGTCATGTTTTTGTCCTTCTCTTAACACTCCGTTGTGAGCAACTCTCCTCAATCACGCTTCGCGTGCTGGCTCCCCTCACCTTGAGGGGAGCCAGATGGATGTCAGATTACGCGGTATTCGCGTAACAGGGTGGCAATATCGGTGCCGTCGAGTTTCTTGAGCACCTTCTTGACCACGGCCTTTTCAATGAAGTTGAGCTTCATATCGGTGACCGGTGCACCGTCACGCAATTTGACGGTGGCGTTGAGCAGGTTGCGCACGTCATAGACGCTACCCCACACTTCAGGCACGCCGCGGTCCACGCCGAGCAACGTGTAGACAGCTTCCATACCGGTGCGCATCGAGTATTCGGTGGTGAAAATCGTGTCGCGCGGGGTCTCGGCGAACTGGCCAAGGAATGCGAAGTTCACGGCACCATCGGGCACCACGTCCGGGCGGTCGCCGGCCGCGCGCGGCATGAAGAACGCGGTGATGTACGGCATCATGACCGGCACGGTGTTGGCGTGGTGCTTTGCGAGCGCCTCGATCTTGTCGGTCGGCACGCCCATGTGGTAAAGCCACTCCTCGCAAATCTCTTCACCGGTGCATTCGGTCATCGGCTTCTTCACATAGTTGCCGGGCTTGTCCGGGAACAGGCCGTAGACCCATACGCACAGCTGGTCCTTGGGCTGGTCGCGGAACTGCTGCTGGCGGTTCAGGGTCCAACTCATGAGCCAGTTGGAGTCCTGCACGGTGACGATGCCGCCGGTGACGACCTTGCCGGAGAACGGGTCGCGCTTGCAGATCTTCTGGATGTACGGCGGAATCTCGCCGTCCAGGGTGGTGACGGTGGCGCTCATCCACTTGGTGGCATTCGGATCGGAGCAGAACTTCTCCGGATGGCCAAAGCTCGGGTCCTGGTCGGCGATACGCTTCCACATATCCCAGCCGCCACCGGGCTTCAGGTCTGGGTTCCATGCGGCGGGCGAGTTCTGGGAACCATGGTGGAGTTCTCCACGCAACCGCCGTTGGTGATGAACACCAGATCGTTCTCGGTCAGGTCGATGGAGGATTTATCACCCTCGTGGTCCACGTCGATGCGCACGGCAAGCTTCTTGGTGGGCGTGCTGGCAGGGTTGCGCTTGAAGAAGCCGGAGGTGGCCTGAATCTTCTGGATGGTGTCTTGGCCTACGCCGGTGTGCTCGCGCTTGGGGCCGGCTCCCCCGCCAATCGCGAATTCCACGTTCTCGACCTTGGTGTTGTAGCGGAATTCGACGCCGTGCGATTCCAGATACTTGACCATCGGCAGAATCATCGACTCGTACTGGTTGTAGCGGGTGAAACGCAGCGCGGAAAAGTCCGGCAGGCCTCCGATGTGATGAATGTAGCGCTTGATGTACAGCTTCATTTCCAGCGCGGAGTGCCAGTTTTCGAAGGCGAACATGGTGCGCCAGTACAGCCAGAAGTTGGAGTTCAGCACCTCATCATCGAAGAAATCGGTGATCGGCTTGTCATACAGGTCTTCGTCCGGGGTGAAGAACAGCTTCATGATTTCCATCGAAGCCTTGTCGGACAGCCCGAACTTGCCCTTGAGCCCCGCGTCCTTGCCGAGATTCTTGGTGGCGCGGCACAGCGAGTAGTTCGGGTCCTCCTTGTTGAGCCAGTAGTACTCGTCGAGTACGCTGACGCCTTCGGTTTCGATGGAGGGAATCGAGCGGAACAGATCCCACATGACCTCGAAATGATTGTCCATTTCGCGGCCGCCACGCATCACATAGCCAAGGCCGGGAATATCAAGACCGTCACAGGCGCCGCCGGGTACCGGGTCCTTCTCAAGGATGTGGATGTTCTCGCCAGGCATCTGACCATCACGCACCAGATAACAGGCTGCAGACAATGCCGCCAGTCCGGTACCGATGATGTATGCATGCTTGTTGTCCACGTCGGCCGGCTTCTTCGGACGTGCGAAAGCCTCATAATTGCCGCTGCTGTAGTACATATTCCGCCTCCTTGGGGCAGAGTTGACACTTCATCAACTCTTCTTGAATAGACATCATGTCGCATTATTGACGAACGCGCCATAGGCAACGTTCGGCGTTCTGCCGCATTCGCCAATACCTTGCATCTACGGTTTTCGAGGCCTATGTTGGCTGTTGGCTCATAACTATTGAAGGCATACAGGCATACTGAGGATGCGGGGTGCTTCACCGAACCGGATGATTGATAAGGTCCCGCTCAATCCATGCCATGACCAAATCGGCAAGTCGGTTTACCTCCGCTTCGGCGAGTTCACGGCCTTTGGGCAGATGATGCCATTTTTCGATGCATCCGCGGCAGCATGTGGCGGTAGCATGCTGAGCGGTGAATACCGGATGGCCGCGCCATGGCGTCTGCCTGCCGTCGTTCTTCGGTTCGGCTGCGCCTATGCGGTCTCGCAACATTTCTCGCGCATGACGATCGATGGTCGCCTTGCCTTTGGTGCGGGCATAGGCTCGTTCTTTGTCGGTCAAAGCGAATTTGGCGCGGAACTGCGAATGAGACAGCCGTTCCAGCATCGCGGCAATCCATTGTCGCTCGTCATCGTTGTTACCAGTATCCGCCATCTCCATGCCCATACGTTCCACAATAGTCGCGCACATCGTATTGTGGCACATGCCTTAGCTCCCTCTGATGAAGGAGCCCCCAGCAAAGCCAGGTGAGGGAGAGGCCAGGGGCGAAACCCGCCAATCAGGCGGCAGGCAAGCAGCTGGGGCCAAACAGAATCTTGATCTCAGCAAACAACGAAGTATCTCGCTTGACGCGGAAACGATCGCCAAACGTGAGCACCTGAGCGTTACCCTTCTCATCCAGCACCGCAAGATGTACTTCGCAGTAACCAGGATGATTAGCGAGCACCTGACCGAGTTGCATCATGCGTTGGCGCTCCAACGCCACCGGCGGCAGCGTGATGACCAACGGACGTTCATCCTCGGCTTCCAAGGTCGGAATCTGCATTTCCGTGGCTCTCAGAGAAACGGTTTCGTCGCGCAACTCCACTTGGCCACGAATCTGTACGATGGCGTCCACGGCAAGTTCGGCGGCGGCCGCTTCATAGACCTTGCCGAAGAACATGCATTGGATGGAGCTTTCCATGTCTTCGATGGTCACGATGGCCCAGGGGTTGCCCTTCTTGGATACGCGCCGGTCCACATTGGTGACCAAACCAGCCAACGTGACCTGCTGTCCTTCACCCATCGTTTTGGCTCGATCAACCAGATGCGCGATGGACATTTCACGCAAGGACGCGAGAATCGACTGCATACCGGAGAGCGGATGGTCAGACACATACAGGCCCAACATTTCGCGTTCGAAGTTAAGCTTGGTCTTCTTGTCCCATTCCTCAAGATCGGGTACGGTCACGGAAGCGTCGCCCATGGCCTCCGCTCCCCCATCCTCGGCATCGGAGAACAAATCGAACTGGCCCTCCGCCTGTTTGCGCTTCAGACTCACCACCGAGTCGATGGCGGCCTCGTGCACGGTGAACAGCGCGCGACGGTTCGGGTCAATCGAGTCGAAGGCACCGGCCTTGATCAACGATTCGACCAATCGCCGGTTCAGCGCGGTCAGGGGCACGCGGCGGATGAAGTCCATGAAGTTCACGAACTTGCCGCGCGGGCCTTCGCGTTCGGCGATGATATCGGCCACGGCCTTGTCACCCACGTTACGGATGGCACCAAGACCGAATCGGACGACGTCGCCGACTGCCGAGTACTCGTACACCGATTCGTTGACGTCCGGCGAGAGCACCTGGATGCCCATGCGGCGGGCCTCGCCCAAGTACAGTGCGGTCTTGTCTTTGTTGGTGGCGGCACCTTGCAACAAGGCGGCCATGAACTCGACCGGGTAGTGCGTCTTCAGATATGCGGTCCAGTAGGAGATCAGACCGTATGCGGCGGAGTGCGCTTTGTTGAAAGCGTAGCCGGAGAACGGCACCAGAATATCCCACACGGCCTGGGATGCCTCTTCGGAATATCCGTGCTCCTTCATACCGGCGAAGAACGGCACCTTCTCCTTGGCCAGCACTTCGGCTTCTTCTTACCCATGGCTCGACGCAGCACGTCTGCCTTGCCCAGTGAATAACCGGCGAGGATTCGGGCGGCGGACTGCACCTGCTCCTGGTAGATGATCAGACCATAGGTCTCGTCAAGCACCTGCTTCAGAGGCTCCTCAAGCTCAGGTGGATTGGCGTGATCTTCTGCAGGCCGTTTTTGCGCTTGGCATAGTTGGTGTGCGAATCCATACTCATCGGGCCCGGTCGGTACAGGGCGATAAGTGCGGAAATATCGTTGAAGTTATCGGGCTTCAGGGTTTTCAGCAGTGAACGCATGCCGTCGGAATCGAGCTGGAACACGCCGAGCGTGTCTCCTCGGGACATGAGTTTGTAGGTTTCGGCGTCATCGAGCGGAATCTTGGTGTAGTCGATGGCGGGTTTGCCGTTGGCCTCGATGTTCTTCAGGGTGTCGTGGATGATCGTCAAGTTGGACAGGCCAAGGAAGTCCATCTTGACCAGCCCCAACGTTTCGCACGTGTGGTATTCGAAGGTGGTGGTGGATGGTGCCATCGGTGCGTTCCAGCAACGGCGAGGTGTCGGTGATGGGTGCGCTACCCATGATGGTGGCGCAGGCATGTACACCGGTCTGTCGGATCAGCCTTCGATACCCTTGGCTTCTTCGGTGATGCGCTTGGTGTCCGGGTCGGAATCGTAGAGTTCTCGGAATTCCCTGGCCTCGGCATAACGTTTGGCGGCAGGGTCGAAGATGTCATGCAGCTGATGTCTTTGCCGCCGGTGGCCGCCGGAGGCAGCGCCTTGGTGATTTTTTCACCGACCGAGAATTCATAACCCATGATGCGGGCGGAGTCTTTCAGGGCCTGCTTGGTTTTGATGGTGCCATAGATCACGCACTGGGCGACCTTATCGGTGCCGTATTTTTCGCCGCAGTATTCGATGACTCGCGCACGACCTTCAGGGTCGAAGTCGACATCGATATCAGGAAGGCTCACTCGCTCAGGGTTCAGGAACCTCTCGAAAATCAGGCCATGCTTGAGCGGATCGAGCTCGGTAATGCCCATGGAATAGGCGACCATGGCGCCTGCGGCCGAGCCACGGCCCGGACCCACCATAATGCCGTGGTCCTTGGCCCACTGAATGTAGTCGGCGACCACGAGGAAGTATCCGCAGAACTGCATCTGGCAGATCACACCACATTCGTAGTCGGCCTGCTTCAATACGTCGAGCGGCGGGTTGCCGTCGTAACGCTTCTCCAGACCTTCCTCGACTTTTTTAAGGAACAGGGAGGTCTCATCCCAGCCTTCGGGGCAGGGGAATTTCGGCATGAACGCGCCGTCTTCGTGGTCGTCGAACATCACGTTGCAGCGTTCGGCGATGGCGAGGGTGTTGTCGCAGGCGTCCGGATGGTCCTTGAACAGTTCGCGCATCTCTTCGGCGGTTTTGATGTAGTAGCCGGTGCCGTCGAATTTGAATCGGTCCGGATCGTCAAGACGGGAACCGGAGTTGATGCAGAGCATGGCGTCCTGTGCCTGGGCATCTTCGGCGTGTACGTAGTGGGAATCGTTGGTGGCCAGCAGTGGTGCGTTGAGTTTCTTGGCTATGGTCAGCAGGTCACCGGTCACCTGAGTTTCGATGGGCAGACCGTGATCCATGAGTTCGATGAAGAAGTTGTCTTTGCCGAAGATGTCCTGGAATTCGCCGGCGGCGCGCAGGGCCTCATCGAACTGACCGAGGCGCAGACGGGTCTGGATGATGCCCGAGGGGCAGCCGGAGGATGCGATCACGCCTTTGGAATAGGTGGCGAGCACCTCCTTATCCATACGCGGATAACGCATGACGCGACCTTCGAGGTTGGCCACGGACGAAGCTTTGATGAGGTTGACCAGGCCTTCGTCGTTTTCAGCCCACATGGTCAAGTGGGTGATAAGACCACCACCGGAGACGTCGTCGCGGCGCTGGGCTTCGGTGCCCCAGTGCACACGGGACTTGTCTTGACGCGCGGTTTCCGGGGTCACGTAAGCTTCGATGCCGATGATGGGCTTGACGCCATTGGCACGCAGTTGGTGTACATCTCGTAGGCGCCATGCATGTTGCATGGTCGGTGATACCGACCGCAGGCATGCCAAGTTCGGCCGCACGCTTGGCCAAATCAGGAATCTTCGACGCACCATCGAGCAGCGAATAGTGCGTATGGTTATGCAGTTGCACAAAGTTGTTCCCGTAATCAGCCATGTGTTCCACCATACCGTGTGGTCTGGGCGGCTGTTCAGCATTCCCGTCGGCACTCCGCGATGAGGGCGGCGCACAGCATGATGACCTGGGCGACGAGATTGAACCACACCAGCGCGCCGATCAACGCCGCGAACGGTGCGAGCAGCGGATTGCGGGAGGCGCCGGTCAGCAGTCGCGCGCCGAGCAGCTGCATCACCGAAACCGTCAGGGAACCCGACGACGCGCCGATCAGCGTGAATCGTCCGGCTTTGATGTGCGCGACCACACGCAACAGCAGCATGAACAAGGCGAAGTTCAGCGCGACGCCGGTGCAGAAACCGGTCAGCTCCAGCAGCAGAATCCCCGGCAGCGAGCTGCTGGCGATGCCGCTCCACTGCAACACGCGCCGCACCATGCCACCGGACACCGTACCGGCCGCGGTCGAAAGAATGAACAGTATTGCGATGGCGATGGCGGCAAGCGTATCGCGTAACCTTGCGACGACGATATTGAGCTCGTCGCCGCAGTCGTCGAACATGGACCGTACGGCGTGGCGCAGCGAGTTCATCCAGCCGGTCACCGTCCACCAGAATATGGCCAACGTGGCCAGACCGGTCCACGTCAATGTGCTTGACATGGTGTTTAGTGCGGAAGACGTCAGAAACGAGTCGGCCACACCGGGAATGACTTCACGCACCGCGTCGATCAGCATCTGCTGCCAATCAATGTTGCCGACCATGATAAGGCCGAACACGCTCACCGCAATCCAGACGCCGGCAAAAAAGGCGAATAGCAGACCATATGCCAGACCATTCGCCAGCAGGGGGCCACGCCGCGACACATACCGGTCGAGCACGCGCCCAGGCAGCGAACGCGCCCACGCGTCCGCTCCCCTGTCAATCGCACTCTTCAACCCATGCATAGTTCAACTGTAGCTGTTGTTACCGTTGTTGAAACAGCGTGGCGCGAAATCGCATTTAGCAGCTCAAACGATGGCAACCATCAACGCCCCCACTCAATTGTTCAGAATCGGATACCATATGAGTATTCAATTCATCCGTCGGAGTTCAATGTCAGCAGTCCTCACCAACCGATGTCTTGCTAATCCGCTGGCCGCCCTAGTATCTACTGTTTCTTGTGGACTTCGTTCAACAGCCAGGCAGAGCGTACAACATACTGCGTAGTACATGGCGCGAATCCCAATGACCACCATCGATTGATGACGGCCACGAATACTCGTACTCAGCCTTACTGCTTGGCTCATTTCTGTTCACTTCACGCTGGAGTACCGAGACACGTTGAGCGGAAATACCGGTAATTCACGTACGGTTACCGACCATTGGACTGAATGGTACTCAGCATCCGCAGTCACTTGGGGTATGGTCATGACGGAGAGCCATCATGACCGATCTCTCGTTATTCTGGGATGAATCCGGCGAAGCCGGAACTGAATCTAAATATTAAAACGCATGATGCACACGTTGCGGAATTAGTCCACCAGAACTTCGGCATATTCGGCAGGTTCAGCGGGTTCGATATGTCGGGCACGCATGGCATCGAGGGCGGCAGCCAAGTCGGCCGGGTACTGGGACCGGACCGTGGTCCAGACGCGGGTGCGGGGATGACGGAATTCGAGCTTCATGGCGTGCAGCCACTGCCGGTCAAGTCCCAAGGCCTCAGACAGCACCGGATTGGCACCATACATGGGGTCACCGCACAGGGGATGCCCAATCGAGGAGAAATGCACGCGAATCTGATGAGTACGTCCGGTCTCCAGATTCACGGATACCAGAGTGGCCTCATGGCCGAAACGCTCCAGCACATCCCAGTGCGTAACGGCCGGTTTGCCGGCCGGAGTCACGCAGAAGCGGAAATCGGACACTTTGGCGCGCCCGATCGGTGCCTCAATGGTTGCTTTGTTCTCTTTAAGACCACCCTGCACGAGCGCATGATAGGTTTTCTTTACCTCATGCTCGGCGAACTGCCGACGCATCTCGTGTACGCAAGGTCGGACTTGCACACCAACATCAAGCCGGAAGTGCCTACATCAAGGCGAGAAACAATGCCCTCACGCCCGGCCGCACCATAGGAAGTGATATGCACGCCGCGGTCACGCAGTGATCCGAGCACGGTTGGACCGGTCCAGCCAACCGAGGCATGCGCCGCCACGCCTACAGGCTTATCGACTACAACGACATCATCGTCTTCGTAGACAACGGCCATATCAGTTGCGATAGGCTCAGGCTCGGCCTGTTCCTCCGCCAAATCAAATTCGACGGTCTCCCCCGCCTGCAATGTGCTGGACCGCGCAACTTCACGTCCTAAAACGCGCGCCTGCCCGGAGTCAACCAGATCGGCGGCTTTAGATCGTGAAATACCCAGCATTTTGGCCACGGCTACGTCGAAACGCTTACCCACCAATGCATCGGGAGCAGGGACTATTCGACTCATTACTTGGCGTCCGCCTCCGGCTCAGACTGTAGGGATTCGTCGGATTGCTCGATGAGATCCTTGTGTGAGAACGGCTCCCCCATAAGAATCAGAATCACCAGGCCACACCGGCGACTACCAGATAGATATCCGCCACATTGCCAACGGACCAGCCATAGTTAAGGAAATCCACCACTTTGCCGTCGAGGAAGCCGTCAGCGTACATAACACGGTCAATCAGGTTGCCCAGAGCGCCTGCAAACGCGAAAGAAATCGCCACCGACCATTTCATGGAGACAGTGCGCACCCCAGCCACAGCAAGGGCCACGCAAGCCACAACGGCCAACAGACTGATTACCCAAGTAGCGCCTGATCCCATGCCCAAGGACGCGCCCGGATACGCACCAAGGTGAAGGACAGCAGTCCGGGAATCACGCGAATGGTCTGACCGTTGGATAACGCGGCCATCGCCCAAGCCTTGGTGAGCTGATCGACAATCAGCGCAGCCGCGGCCACACATGCAAAGACGGCCACGCGGGTGCGCAGCCGTCCCTGTTGGTTCGTCATACGACCTGTACCTGCCTACGCTCAGTTGGTCTTGGACGAGGTCTGGTCGACGTAGTTGTTCGACTCGGAAACCTGCGATGCCAGCTGGCCGAGGTACTCGGTGAGGCGGGCGCGGTATTCAGTCTCGAACTGCTTGAGGCTCTGGATGTTGCCCTCGACGACCTTGGACTGAGCCTGAAGGTTGTCGCGCACCTGCTCGGCATACGTATCGGCTGCAGAGCGGGTGTTCTTGTCGTACGCATCAGCCGCGGAACGAGTGTTCTTGTCATACTCGGCGGCACGCTGCTGCACTTCCTTCTCGTAGTTGTCAGCGTCATCGTGCTGAGACTTGGAGTAGTTGTCCGCATCCTGACGAGTCTTGACGGAGTATGCGTCGGCCTCAGAACGGGTGTTCTGGGAGTAGGTCTCGGCATCCGCGTGAGTCTGGTCACGGTAAGCGTCGGCCTCGGAGCGGGTACGATCCGAATAGGTGTCGGCGTCGGAACGAGTACGAGTGGAGTAGTCGTCGGCCTCGGAACGGGTACGCTCGGAGTAGTTGTTGGCCTTGGTGACCAGATCGTTGTACTTGTTCTGGCTGGCCTCGGTGATTTCCTTGGCCTTGTTCTTGCCCTTCTCCACGTACTGATCGTGCAGCTGCATAGCCAGGGTCAGCATGGCGGTGGCGCGCTCGGGCTCGGTGCCCGGCATGGAAGCGGCGCCAGCGATCTTCTGCAGAGAACCGGTCTCGGTGCTCGGCTCGACCTTGGAAACCTGAGCACGAAGCTGGTTTTCACGCTGCTTGGCTTCTTCGAGCTGACGGGACAGCTCAGCGATCTGAGCGGACTGCTGCTGAGCGGCGGAACCCTGCTGCTGAGCGGCGGCGAGCTGACGGGACAGCTCCTCATTGGCCGCGCGGAACTGATCACGTTCCTGCTGAATGGCGGCGATCTGCTGACCGACAGCCTCCTGGTCACCGGAGGCCTGAGCAGCCTGAGCGGTGAGCTGATCGATTTGAGCGTTCAGCTGATCGACCTGACCCTTGAGCTGCTCATTCTGGGAGGACAGCGCGCGGTTGGATTCCTCGGCTTCGCTGAGCTTGGCAGAGACAAGCTGTGCTGCCTGATCATTGCCAGCCTGAGCGGCCTGCTGGGCCTGAGCCACAGCGTTCTTCAAACCAGCATTCTCCGACTCGAGTTGCTGCACCTGACCGGTAAGATCGGAGATCTTCGCATTAAGGTTGGTCACGTCAGGACCCAGAGACTGGGTGGCCTGACGCCGGCTACCGCCTGACGTCCAAGAGCCTCGACGGTTTCCGTGACCTGATCAAGGAAGTCATCGACCTCGTCGACATCATAACCTTCCTTGAATCGAACAGTCTGGAAGGTATGCTCCCTAATATCCTTCGGCGTCAACAGAGCATAAATCTTGCACCTCGCTTTGGGGCATCGCCCGCACTTACGTTGGTCTCAAGTCAGAATGCTATCACGACCCCATCGTTTCAGAACATTCGACGTGGGTTTTTATGCCAGATATATGCCTCCGGCGGGTCAAAAACGGCCTCAGAACACTATCAGAACAACACTTTCCAGTACCACCAGCGCAAAATACAGCACAATGAAGCTGACATCAAGATAAATCGAACCGAGCGGCAATGGGCGAATATAGCGACGTAGCCAGCGCAGAGGGGGTTCGGTAATGGAATACACAATATTGATCAGCTGGGCCACCACACCACGTGGATACCAGTTTCGTGCGAGAACGGAGACCCAGTCCAGAATCATGCGCACGAACAGAACCGTGATATACGCGTTGATGAGCCATGCAAGAATGCGGCCGATCAAAGAGAACACTAAGGAAAGCATGCTGACAGACTAACAACCGCGCATGAAAAGTTTGCTCGGAGCACAATAAGAATCGGCCGACTCCTTGCTGGGAGTCGGCCGAATACCGATATAACGTCGAATGCGAAAACTACTGAACCGGTCAGTCAGCGAACAAATCGTGTGCCGAGGCTGGTTTTGTCGGCTCTTCGACCTTGATGTTCACCTGCGCCGGGCTCAACAGGAACACGCGCGGAGTGACACGCTCGAGGGAACCACGCACGCCGAACACCACGCCGGCGGAGAAGTCCACGATGCGATATGCCACGGCTTCGGCCACACCGGTGAGATTCAGTACGACCGGAACACCGTCACGCAATGCACGGCCGACCAGTTGAGCATCCTCATATGACTTCGGATGGATGGTGGTGATTCTGTTCACACGACCACCGGGGAACGGCTTGGTAGTCGACGATGCGGCAGGCGCGGTGGTTGACGCCAGCGGCGTGACCATATGGTCGGAATCAAATGCGGACTTCGAAGCCGGCTTCTGCTCCTCGTCCTCCTCGATGTAGTCGTCCTCATCGTCCACAACGTCACTCATGCCCAGATAGGACATCGCGTTTTTCATGAACCCAGCCATGAATCAATCCTTTCAGCGCAGGAAGTCAGGGGATGTCGAGATCGCCAGCCGGATCGTTCACGGCGATATTCGGATGAGCGGAAGTCGGATCATCAAAAGGCAACGATGCGGAGTCACCGGTAGCCGGTGTGAATGCCGGTTGGGCAGTGGCAGCGGGCTGTGCAGCCGGTGCCGGTGCTGGAGCTGGCTGTGCCACGGGAGTCGCAGGATCGGCGGCGGTTGGCACAACCGGCGTCACCGTGCTCTGAGTGTCGTCATCTTGAGCGGCGACGGGGTCAAAACCAGCAGCAATAACAGTGACACGCACTTCATCGCCATAAGCATCGTCCAGAGCAAGACCCCAAATAATCTGGGCTTCAGGGTGAATGGCCTTGCGCACCAGTTCGGTGGCAGCAGAGGCTCCTGCAACTTCAGGTCGGTCGGACCGGCGATGTTGATCAGCGCACCGTGTGCGCCTTCGATGCTTTCCTCAAGCAGCGGAGAGCTGATGGCGATTTCGGCGGCCTGCGTGGCACGATCCTCTCCCCGTGCGGAACCGATACCAAACAGCGCAGTACCAGCACCACGAAGAATGGAGTTCACATCGTTGAAGTCGACGTGAATATAGGAGTTCATCGAAATCAGGTCAGTGATGCCCTGAACACCGGCAAGCAGTGCGGTATCAGCGGTCTTGAAGGCCTCAATGATGCCGATGGAACGGTCGGAAAGCTCGAGCAGGCGATCGTTCGGAATGACGATCAGCGCGTCGACTTCCTTGCGCAGGTTGTCGATGCCGTATTCGGCGGAAGCGGAACGCTGAGGGCCTTCGAAGCTGAACGGACGAGTAACAACCGCGATGGTGAGAGCACCCTGTTGATGAGCCGCACGAGCGACGATCGGGCTGGCGCCAGTACCGGTGCCACCGCCCTCGCCGCAGGTGACGAACACCATGTCGGCACCCCTAAGCGCCTCTTCGATATCCGACTGGTGGTCCTGGGCCGCCTTGGCTCCACGCTCCGGTCGGCACCAGCACCGAGACCACGACTGGACTTATCGGAAAGGGAAATCTTGACATCCGCATCAGAGCGCAGAAGATCCTTCGCATCGGTATTTACCGCCACAAATTCAACATTCTGTAATCCCTCGGCAATCATGCGATTGACGGCATTACCGCCGGCACCGCCGACGCAACAACCTTGATGTTGGTCTTGTCGTTGAACTCATTCTGCGCGATCTCGCTCACGTTTGGCTCCTGTCACTTCACGGTTACACCCAAGAGTAGCGCAAACAGGCTACTCTTGGAGGGAAATTCACGCGCAGAATGGCGCGTGTTGCGTGTATTTTCAGTATTTTCTCAGTAACTGGCGTCCATTGGGTCGTCACCGAAGAGCGCCTCACGCTCTTCGTGGGTGGTGGTACGCGATTCCAACCAGCCATACGGCAAGTGCACCTTCTTGGCGAAACGCACGCGGCCGCGCGGTTTGTCGACCACGCGTGGCGGGTATTCGATAGTCGGGTCGAGCTTGCCGATCTCGCGGTCCACATCGGCCAGGCTCTCGCATTCCATAAAGGCCTTGCGGGTGGAGCCGCCCACCGGGAATCCTTTCAGATACCAGGCGATGTGCTTGCGCAGATCGTGGACGGCCATCATCTCATCGCCCTCATAAAACTCGGTAAGCAGCTCGGCATGACGGTGAATCACGCGGCAGACCTCGCCCAGATTCGGGTTGAGCCGTTCGGGATTGCCCTCGAAGGCGTTTTTGATGTTGGCGAACAGCCACGGCCGGCCCTGGCATCCGCGGCCGATGGCCACACCGTCGCAGCCGGTCTCGCGCACCATTTCGAGCGCATCCTCGGCACCCCAGATATCGCCATTGCCGAATACCGGAATGTTGAGGTGTTCCTTGAGCTCGCCGATGCGGGACCAGTCGGAATGACCGCCATAGTATTCGGCGGCGGTACGGGCATGCAGGGTTACGGCCTTGCAGCCTCCTCCTGCGCGATGTGTCCGGCTTCGAGGAAGGTCTCATGGTTATGGTCGATGCGACGCGGATCTTCGCGGTGACGGGGATGCCCGCCGGCTCGCATACGGCGACCACGCGCTGTAATAGCTCAGTGAAAATGTCGGTTTTCCAAGGCAAGGCCGAACCACCGCCTCGACGAGTGACCTTGGGCACCGGGCAACCGAAGTTCAGATCCACATGGTCGGCCATGTTGCCGTCGACCACGATTTTCGCCGCCTGTTCGGTGATGGAGGGGTTCACGCCGTACAACTGCAGTGAACGGATTTTTTCGCTTTTGGCGAAATGACAGAGGCGCAGTGCTTTCGGGTTATGCGCCACGAGGCTCGAGCGGTGATCATCTCGGCCACGTAGAGTCCATCGGGACCATATTCCTCGCAAATCACGCGGAAGGGCCAGTTGGTCACTCCCGCCATCGGCGAGAGCACCACCGGGGTCGGCACGGTGATGTTGCCGAGTTGGACCGGGGGCGATATGCACCGGGGGTCCCGGGGGCGCGCCGGCGCGTCCGTACGTGGGTCGAGGTTGTCGGTCTCGTGATGCTCGGTGAGCACTGTTTCGGATTCGGATTGTGCCATGTGATTCCTAAGAAAATAAGTAGGGCTCCCCTGAGAGAGGAGCCCCGGCGTCTATCGCCGCCACTTCGCCTACAAACAGCCCACTGGGATGTCTTCCTTACGGCTCAGCCACAGAGGGGAGCCAAGTTGTGCGACTCCGGCTTAGTACAGGCCGCCGGCTTCCTGAACGCCGGACTCAGGCCAAGGCTCACCGCCCATTTCCACGGGCTTCAGGGGCACGCGGGTGCGCTTCTCGCCGATGCGGGCGGCCACGTAATCGGCCACCTTGTCAAGAGCGACGCGCTCCTGGGCATGGTGTCACGCTCACGGATGGTCACGGCGTGGTCCTCGAGGGTGTCGAAGTCCACGGTGATGCACAGCGGGGTGCCGATCTCGTCCTGACGACGGTAACGACGACCGATGGCGCCGGACTCGTCGTAGTCGATCATCCATTCGTTGAAGCGCAGGTCGTCGGCCAGGTTATGGGCACGGTCTGCAGTTCAGGCTTCTTGCTCAGCGGCAGCACGGCGGCCTTGACCGGGGCCAGACGCGGGTCGAGACGCAGCACGGTGCGCTTGTCGACGCCGCCCTTGGTGTTCGGGGCCTCGTCCACATCGTAGGCGTCCACGAGGAAGCACATCAGGGAGCGGGTCAGGCCGGCGGCCGGTTCGATGACGTACGGCACGTACTTCTCGCCGGTGGCCTGGTTGAAGTAGCTCAGTCTTCGCCGGAGTGCTTGGAGTGCGCGCTCAAATCGTAATCGGTACGGTTGGCGATGCCTTCGAGCTCACCCCAGTCGGAACCCTGGAAGCCGAACTTGTATTCGATGTCCACTGTGCGCTTGGAGTAGTGGGAGAGCTTCTCCTTCGGGTGCTCGTAGTGGCGCAGGTTCTCCGGCTTGACGCCGAGGTCGATGTACCAGCGGGTGCGGGCGTCGATCCAGTACTGGTGCCATTCCTCATCGGTGCCGGGCGTGACGAAGAACTCCATCTCCATCTGCTCGAACTCACGGGTGCGGAAGATGAAGTTGCCCGGGGTGATCTCGTTACGGAAGGACTTACCCATGTTGCGATGCCGAACGGCGGCTTGGAACGGGAGGAGGTCATCACGTTCTTGAAGTCCACGAAGATGCCCTGTGCAGTCTCCGGACGCAGGTAGTGCAGGCTGTTCTCGTCCTCGACCGGGCCGAGGTGGGTGCGCAGCATCATGTTGAAGTCGCGCGGTTCGGTCCACTGGCACGGGTGCCGCAGTTCGGGCAGACGATGTCCTTCATGCCGTTTTCCGGCATCTTGTCGCCGTGCTTCTCGGCGTAGGATTCCTCGAGCTTGTCGGCGCGGTTGCGCTTGTGGCAGTTGAGGCACTCGACGAGCGGATCGTTGAACACGCTCACGTGGCCGGACGCCACCCACACTTCGGGCGGCAGAATGATGGAAGTGTCGACACCGACGACATCAGGACGGGTGACGACCATGGAGCGCCACCATTCACGCTTGATATTGTCCTTGAGAGCGACGCCGAGGGGGCCGTAATCCCAAGCGGAACGGGTGCCGCCGTAAATTTCGCCGGCGGGGAACACGAAGCCGCGACGCTTCGCAAGGGATACGACTTCATCGAGTTTGGACTGAGCCACAATGCACCTTCTGGTTTGAACGGTTTGGGGTCTAATAACAACCGCTTCAGGATAGCCGTATATGGTGACAGGTCAGGCGGCATTGTCCGGTATATGTTCCGCGTCTCACGAGCGGCCGTTCGCAGCGATTCCTATATCGCAAACACCTCCATATTGTTCCTGTTGTTTTGCCCTTCCCCAATTTGTACCACTGACATCGCGTCAGCGTCACAAATCCGGGAGATGTTGCTCGGCGGAGGCGTCCACATATCACGAATGGACGGGACGCGCCAGACCTGACGACACGTATCGAACAAATCCGTCACGATAATGTCCATGTTGGCGCATAGCGTCGGCACTGTAGTGCAGGGGGACTCGCATGTGGTTCGCGAGTTGAGAAAGGCCTGAGCCTGACCCTTAGAACCTGTTGGTTAAGACCATCGTAGGGAGCAGTAAATGAGCAATAGTGCATCATCGTTTGCCGATGTGTCCAGCGGTTGTACCGCCGGGACTCCGGTTCCAGCCGATTCACCTATCCGTGAAGATATCGTCGATGCCGTTCGCCGCGTGCGCGAGACGACCCCATTGGCCCAGTCGTTCACCAATTTCGTGACCATCAATTTGGTTGCCAACGCGCAACTGGCGGCCGGCGGCACTGCGGCCATGAGCTTTCTGCCGGACGACGTGATCGAAACCGCGAAAATCGCAGGCGCGAACTACATCAACGTGGGCACGCTGCTGCCGTTCTATAAGGATGCGCTGCCCGAAATCGCCCAGCGACTCAACTACTTGGACAAGCCGTGGGTGCTCGACCCGGTGGCCGCCGGCATCGGCCACACCCGCACCGCCATTCTTCAGGCCTTCAAGGCCGCTCCCCCGACCATGATTCGCGCGAACGCCTCCGAGGTAATCGCGCTGGCGAACATGTGGGGGCTCAATACCGAAACCGTGGGGGACGCTTCCGAGCACCGCCCCGCCGGAGTGGAATCCGTCGACGACGTGGAGTCCGCAACCGGTGCGGCGGTGGCGCTGGCACAGTATCTGACCGAACAGCACGCCAAGCATTCCTCCCATGACGCTTCCACCCGCTGTGCAGTGGCTGTGTCCGGCATCGCCGATCTGGTGACCGACGGCGAAACCGTGTACCGACTGCCGGGCGGCAGCGCGATGATGACCAAGATCACCGGTGCAGGCTGCTCGCTGGGCGGCGTGGCTGCCACATATCTGGCGGTTTCCGATCCGTTGACCGCCGCTCTGTCCGCATCTCTGCTGTACAACCGCGCGGCAGAGATAGCCGATACGACTTCGCACGGGCCGGGCTCGTTCCAGGTCGCGTTCCTTGACGCGCTGTGGAATGTTACCGCCGAACAGGTGGCGGAATCCGAGATTTTGGTGCAGTAGTTTCAGTTCCCTCTGATGAGGGAGCTCATAACAGTTTTTCCCAATAAGACTTCCACAAGAAACAACAAAGGTAGGAATAATAATGAGTAATGAATACCCATACGCCTCCATGCGAGACAACTTCGACTTGTCCGCGTACTTCGTGGTGGGGCCGGAGGACTGCAAAGGCCGTCCGCTGACCGACGTGGTGGATCAGGCTCTGCGCGGCGGCGCAACCTTCATCCAACTGCGCGCCAAGGAGGCCGATGCCTCTGAGCTGACCGACATGGCCCGCGACATCGCGCAGATCATCGAGGACAATGAGAAGTCCGATTCCGTGGCCTTTGTGATCGACGACCGTGCCGACGTGGTGTGGCAGGCCCGCCGCAAGGGCATCAAGGTGGACGGTGTGCATATCGGCCAGACCGACATGGAGCCGCGAGAAGCCCGCGCCCTGCTCGGCGACGAGGCCATCGTGGGTCTGTCGGCTGAGACCGAAAGCCTCGTTCAGCTCATCAACGAGCTGCCCGACGGCTGCATCGACTACATTGGCGCCGGCCCTCTGCACGTCTCCACCACCAAGCCCGAGGCTTCCGTGGGCGGCAACGACGGCTCCGGGCAAGACACTGGACGCCGCCAGATCAACACCATCTGCGCTGCCAGCGAATTCCCGGTGGTCGTGGGCGGCGGCGTGACCGCAGCGATATGGCCATGCTCGCCGGCACCAAGGCCGCCGGCTGGTTCGCGGTCTCCGCCATCGCGGTGCCGAGAACCCGGAAGAGGCCGCGCACACCATGTCGAAGCTGGAAGGCCGTCCGCGGCGACAAGAAGCACGGCTACGCGCCGCGCGTCGTAGCCCACACCCCCGCTGCTGATACTCAGGCTGCTCAGGAAGGGGCCGCAAAGCCTGGCTCCGAGGCCACTGAGAAGAAGTTCACCAACGCCAAGGACGCCAAGGATGCCCAGAAGCTCGCCAAGCAGCAGCGCGTGGACATCGCCGCCCGTGGTTCCAAGCAGCGCGACAAGGCGCACATCCGCAAGACCAAGTCCGTACCGTTCACCTATCAGTATGGTTCCTACGACCTGGAAGTGCCGTACACCGAAATCAAGCTGAGCGACACGCCCGGCGTGGGCCCGAACCCGCCGTTCCACGACTACAACACCGAAGGCCCCAAGTGCGACCCGAAGGAAGGTTTGAAGCCCCTGCGTCTCGACTGGATCCGCGACCGCGGCGACATCGAAGACTACGAGGGCCGCCGCCGCAACCTTGAGGATGATGGTAAGCGCGCCATCAAGCGCGGCCGCGCCACCAAGGAATGGCGTGGACGCAAGCATGAGCCGATGCGTGCCAAGGACCACCCGATCACCCAGATGTGGTACGCCCGCCACGGCATCATCACCCCGGAGATGCAGTACGTGGCACCCGCGAGAACTGCGATGTGGAGCTCGTGCGCTCCGAGCTGGCCGCCGGCCGCGCGGTGATGCCCTGCAACATCAACCACCCCGAGGCCGAGCCGATGATTATCGGATCCGCCTTCCTGACCAAGCTCAACGCCAACATGGGCAACTCGGCCGTCACCTCCTCCATCGACGAGGAAGTGGAGAAGCTGACGTGGGCCACCAAGTGGGGCGCCGATACCGTGATGGACCTGTCCACCGGTAACGACATCCACACCACCCGTGAGTGGATTCTTCGCAACTCCCCCGTGCCGATCGGCACCGTGCCGATGTACCAGGCCCTCGAAAAGGTCGAGGATGATGCCTCCAAGCTGAGCTGGGAGCTGTTCCGCGACACCGTGATCGAACAGTGCGAGCAGGGTGTGGATTACATGACCATCCACGCCGGTGTGCTGCTGCGTTACGTGCCGCTGACCGCCAACCGCGTGACCGGCATCGTCTCCCGCGGTGGTCCATCATGGCCGACTGGTGCCTGCGCCACCACCAGGAGAGCTTCCTGTACACGCACTTCGACGAGCTGTGCGACATCTTCGCCAAGTACGACGTGGCGTTCTCTCTGGGCGATGGCCTGCGCCCCGGCTCCCTGGCCGACGCGAACGACGCCGCGCAGCTTTCCGAGCTCATGACTCTGGGCGAGCTGACCGAGCGCGCCTGGGCCAAGGACGTGCAGGTGATGATCGAGGCCCGGGCCACGTGCCGTTCGATACCGTACGCATGAACATCGAACTGGAGAAGTCGGTGTGCAAGGGCGCCCCGTTCTACACCCTCGGACCGCTGACCACCGATACCGCTCCGGGTTACGACCACATCACCTCCGCCATCGGCGCCACCGAGATCGGTCGTTACGGCACCGCTATGCTGTGCTACGTGACCCCGAAGGAACACCTCGGCCTGCCGAACAAGGATGATGTGAAGCAGGGCGTGATCGCCTACAAGATCGCCTGCCACGCCGCAGACATCGCCAAGCACCACCCGCACGCGATGGATCGTGACAATGCGATTTCCAAGGCTCGCTTCGAGTTCCGTTGGCTCGACCAGTTCAATCTGTCCTACGATCCGGACACCGCCATCGCCTTCCACGATGACACCCTGCCCGCCGAGCCGGCCAAGATGGCGCACTTCTGCTCGATGTGCGGCCCGAAGTTCTGCTCGATGGCCATCTCCCAGAACATCCGCAAGGCATTCGGTGGCGAGGCCGCTCAGCAGCAAATCGTGAAGGAGGCTGCTGCAGGCATCGACTCCGAGGCACTGGCTACGGCCAAGGCCAATGTCGATAACGACGTGGTGTCCGCCAACGTGCTCAGCCCCGAAGAAATCCTCGCCGGCATGGATGCGATGAGCGAAAAGTACACCGCCCAAGGCGGCAAGCTCTACTCCACTGCCCAGGAGTAAACCTCTCTGGCTCCCCTCTCTGAGGGAGCCAATTATTATGCCCGGTGGTGTCTTAATTCGGGACGACGCTCGACTCGCTCGAAGGCGGTGCCGAAGTGTGCGCCATCTGGACCGAGGCCGTCGGAAGTCTCCAGGACCACGCCTTCGTTGAGCGCACGGCGCACGATGCCCACACGGGGCTTCAACGGCCACACATCATGCGGCACTTTGCGATAGAAATCCGTACCGACGAGCAACACGTCGCCCACATCGAACACTTCCTGACGCGGAAATGTGAGCTGTGTGGTGTGTCCGTTAGGCATTACGCCAAAATATGCGGTGAGTTCCGGTGATGCGCACCAAGACGCCGTCACGGCGCAGTACATCGTTATCAGCCATGCCTCCTCCCGAACATTTCATGAATCAATCGCAATCAGCAAACCTTCCCCGTCTCACCACAGGAGCGGCAAAACATCAAGGAAAACCGCTCCGAAAAACATCATGGGCCCCACTTAGAATGAACACTATGGCACAAATTGCAACATCTACACTTCCCGCTGTTCTCGCGATCTCCGGCTCCGACTCGTCCGGCGGTGCCGGCATGCAGGCCGATCTGAAGACCATGCTGGCTTGCGGCGTGTTCGGCATGAGCGCCATCACCGCGCTCACCGCACAGAACACCACCGGCGTGCGTTCCATTCAGGACACCAAACCGGACATTCTCGCCGACCAGATCAACATGGTGTTTGAGGATATTCCGCCGGTCGCGGTGAAAATCGGCATGGTGTCTGCCACTGACATCATCGACGTCATTGCTGAACGACTCACCTTCCATCACGCCACGAACATCGTGCTCGACCCGGTTATGGTGGCCACTTCCGGTGCCAAGCTCATCAGTGACGATGCCATTGCGGCCTTGACCGGCAAGCTGTTCCCGATGGCTACGGTCGTGACTCCGAACATTCCCGAGGCCGAAGTACTGACCGATACGCTGATTCGCGATCAGGAGGATATGGAGGCCGCCGCCCACCGCATCGTGGAGCGTTACGGCTGTGCCGCGCTGGTCAAGGGTGGTCATGGCACCGAGGATGCCAACGATGTGCTTGCCGAGACGGATGGAACCGTGACCTGGTTTGATGGCGCGCGTATCAATAATCCGAACACGCACGGCACCGGATGCACGCTGAGCTCCGCCATCGCCTCGTATCTGGCGCTTGGCGACACGCTGCCCAAAGCCATCAAGCATGCGAAGAAGTATCTGACCGGTGCGCTGAAGACCCAGCTGAATCTCGGCCACGGCTCCGGCCCGATGGATCATTTCTGGAAGTATCGCTGACATAAGTGTGGTTGTTAAGCTCCCCTTGCCAGGGGAGCTTAACACTACTGAAAAAGGAGAATCATGGTTCTTGACCGTAATGCCGTTACTCAGGAAGTGCCGATCGACCCGGAAACCGGCAAACCGTACCTCAACACCGTGGCAGCCATCCAGGTGTCGGCCAATGGCGTGGCTCCGAGGTTTCACCATACGTGGCTCAGGCCGTCGAAGTGATTCGCGAATCCGCCCTGCCGCAGGAAACCAACGCCCTGTTCACCAACGTGGAAGGCAATCTGGACGACGTGCTCAAGGTGGCCGGTGAGGCCGCCAAGAAGCTCGCCGAGCAGGGCTACCGCACTTCTCTGGTGCTGCACATGGATATCCGTCCCGGCTTCACCGGCCAGCTGACCGAAAAGCCCAAGCTGGTGGATGAGATCCTCGCCGACAAGCAGGCGAAATAGCAAAGCATCGCTTCCACCAGCAAGGGCATGCTTTGTTATTACACGTTTCATGGGGCGGTAACTCACCCATAGGGCGGTAAATATCTCATGGGGCGTAAAACCCTCATGGGCGGTAGGCGAAAACGGCTCTATTCTGCGGAAAGGCAAAATCCGCTAACCGCCCCATGGGCCAAATACCGCCCCATGAGTGTTTTACCGCCCCATGGGAATCACGGTTCTGCCTTCTTTCAACGGGGTAAGAGCGTAAGTGGGGCATATATAGGAGCGTTACAAACTCTGTTATCGTTCACAATGTGACCGCAACGCGGCGTGCCACAAGATCGAACCTATAGTTAAGCCCCATGTAGTGAGCTATCTCACAACGATTGGCTCGCTACGTGGAATTCAAGACTTGGACTGCAAACGTCGTTCATCCCACACAATGAGGGCGAACGGAACACGCAGTCCAATCAAGAGTTCGCTCGCCGCAACATCATTGAGCAGTTGCACGCGGGCAGGTTTGCAAGAAGAGGGCTCAAATATGACTGCTGCTGAACAGCAGATTTCCGGCAATCCCGCGGCTATGGAAAGCGCACAAGCACGTACCACCGTGACGGATCAAGCCAAGGTTCAGGATATTATCTCGCGCGTGGATCGCGCACATGAAACCCCGATGTTCCATCGCATCGTGGCGCTGGTCGCCGCTGGCATGCTGATGGACAGCATCGACGTATATATTGGCAGCGCCGTTGCCTCCAGCGCGTTGTCCACACACTGGTCCACCGTTGCGCAAAATTCCACCTTTATGTCCGCAGGCTTCCTGGGTCTGCTGGTCGGTTCGCTGCTGGCCGGCTTCGTCGGTGACCTGAAGGGCCGCCGCGTGGCTTACCAAATCAACCTGCTGCTGTTTGGCGGCTTCACCTTCCTCGGCGCATTCGCCCCGAACATGGCCGTGCTGTCCCTGTGCCGTCTGGGTGCCGGCCTGGGCCTCGGCGCTGAAATCGTCACCGGCTTCGCCATGGTCAACGAGTTCGCACCGATGAACCGCCGTGGCCACTGGTGCGCGATTGTCTCGCTCGTGGCCAACTGCGGTGTGCCAATCGCTATGCTGCTGTGTGCATGGATCATCCCCGCTGGTCCTGGCGTCCGCTGTTCGTGGCCATCGGCCTGGTGGCCGCCATCATCTGGTGCTGCGCCGCGACATCCCCGAATCCCCGCCGTTGGCTCGCCGTGCGCGGCCGTTACGATGAGGCCGACGCCATCGTCAAGCAGCTTGAGCCAACGGTTCCGAACCGATCGACGCAGCCGCCAAGGCCGACACCAGCGACACCCGCAACGCCGGAGGCCGTTCGCTCGGCATCTGCCTGCTTGTGGCTGTGGTTGCTGTGGCCGCCACGAACGTGTGCTCCTACGCCTTCACTTCTTGGGTTCCGACGATTCTGGTCAAGCGTGGTATTAACCTGTCCAGCTCGCTGCTCACCTCCACGGTGATGATGCTCGGTGCCCCGGTCGGCTGCCTGATTGGCTCTCTGCTTATCGACCGTATCGGCCGCAAGCGCACGATTGTGCCGGCCTTCCTGTTCACTGGCGTGTTCGGTTTAATGTATGCCTTCCAGACCTCTACCGTGAGCGCAATTATCGTTGGCTTCCTGCTCATGATGTGCCTGTACGTGCTTATGGCTTCCGTGGTGGCTGTGTACGCTCCGGAACTGTTCGCCACCAAGGTTCGCTTCCGTTGCGTCGGCTTCGCGAACGCCGTGGCCAAGCTGCTCAATGTGTTGATGCCGATGGTGGTGGGCTGGATGCTTACCTCGCTTGGTGCCACGTCCATCTTTGTGGCCATCAGCGCGATTGCTATTGCATCGATGCTGATTGTCGGCTTCTTTGGCGCGGAGACTGCGCAGAAGTCGGTTGGGTGATCGGTTTCCTCACAGTGGAATAACTGCTGATAATGTCCATTCGGCGTCTTGCGTGGTGATATGCAGGGCGCCGTTTTGTTGTTCTAGTAATTGTTGGTAACGGTTGAGGCCGGTGCCGGTGGATAGGTCTGCGTCTCCAGCGGACAATCAGCGTCTGTGATGTCACATGCAATGCCAGGAGCGGCATCAACGGTCGAATCATGCGGAGTCACTGCACTGTGCGCCGCTTCTCCCCTGCCTTCAATCACATCAATGACTTGATGCGTGCGATCCAATGCGCCCATAGACATATCCGTAACCAGCACGTCAGGCCGCTTGGTGGGGCTCAGGCATCGGCTGATGGCCACAGCACCCAAATCGCAGGTCTATATCACGGCAAAATCGCTGGACATACGTTCGATTAGCGCGCCGAACACTTTCAGCGCATATGGGTCATTGTCCACAATGCCGATGCGTATGTTGCGGTTGCGCGCTTCTTCCATTACATTCACCCTTCAGTGTGCCCGACGCCGAACTACTCCGTCCTGACACGTCATGGTCACTATGACAACTATCATTCCACATTTCCTGCGTGATTTACGATGGAATCATCATCAATCCTTGACAAGGCGGTAAAGGAGGACGGCAATGAACCGTGCACAAGCACTCAGCAAGCTCAACAGGAGCGATATGCGCAATGCCGCCGCCGAGCGCGGGATGCAACGACTGTTCACATGGAACCGCGCGCATTGGATTGGCATGGTTGTACTGATAGCGGTGTTGCTGCTACTGCAGTGGAGCTCATCAATGTATCTCATGCCCGACGAGGTTCTTGACAGGGCTGCCAAAAACCTGTTCGTATGGTTCCCCGGTATGGTTCTGCACTGGCCATTGGTGTTGGGAATCACCAACTTGATACTCGGTTCGACACGATCCGGCAGTCTGTCTTTCCCGTTGGCGAGCGCAATCATCGGACCACTGGCATTCGGCTGGACCAATCTTCGCTTACGGCCGGGTTCCCATACCGTTCCTGGCTCAAGGGAAAGCCGCAATATAATGAAAACAGCGATTTCATGCAATGATGCACGAGCCGATCCAAGCAAAGGGGCCAACCATGAGCGAGCAACTGATGGAACAGTACCGGTTGCGCGGACAACGCAAATGCCGTAACGCTTGTATCGCCGCCATCGTGACAGTAGTGCTTGTCCTTGCCGTCGCCGGCGGCGTATGGTGGACGGCCGGCGATGGCAGCGCATTGGTTCGCAATATGTTCAAGCCGAAGGCCACGCCTGCCACGCAGCCGGTAGTCAACAGCACCGCAACCTTCGCCTACCGCACCGCACCGGAATTCCTGGCGATGGAAGCCGGCGACCGAGGCACCGGCAATGTGAACTACTCTCCTGCTTCGATGTGGATGGCGTTGGCCATCGCCGCGCAGGGCGCCAATGGCACGACCCGCTCGCAACTGAACGAACTGCTGGGCTCCGGTTCGCTGACCGATAGCGACTACCAATCGCTGCTAAGTTCGATCAACGGGCAATATTCGGGGGCGAAATCCGAGATGAGCGCCGCGAACTCGCTGTGGATTGATGACGACTACTCTCTTGCCAGCGATTACCAATCCACCGTCAAGAAGATGTTCGAGGCCGAAGTCACCACGTTACCGTTCGACGATCAGGCCGCCGCAAAGATGTCCGATTGGATCGCCAAGCATACGAATGGTTCGCTCAAGCCGAAGATCACGCTGCGTGACCGTGAAGTCCTGTCCATCATCAACACCGTCTATGCGGATGGCCGTTGGAAGGATCCGTTCGAAGAGCAGTCCACCGGCAACGGCACCTTCCACGGCGAAGCCGGAGATGCTCAGGTGCCGATGATGCACCGGACCTTCAGCCAAATGGCTTACGGACATGATGAGTACAACACTTGGCAGCGGGTGGAGATTCCGTTCGACAACGGCGGCAATCTGGCCATCGTGCTGCCGGCCGAAGGGCATTTCGACGAGTTGGCCGGCGATGCCGAGAAGCTCAGTTGGGCGTTCGGTACATGCTCGACGGCTTCCCTTGGCGAGGGCGCAATGGGTTGCGCCGCGGACAGTATGCCCGGATGGGGCGTCTCCGTCAACTCGGTCATGGTGAACGTCACGCTACCGCGATTCACCATCGACAGCATGTTCGACTCGGAAGCCACCATCAAGGCATTCGAAAAACTGGGGGTGACCGATGCGTTCAGTGCAGGCGACGCCGACTTCACCAAGATGATCGACACCGGTTCGCACGGCGAGAACCTGTATATCGGCTCGATTCTGCAAGGCACGCGCATCGAGGTGAACGAAGCCGGCGCCAAGGCCATGTCCTTCACCAAGGTCGGCGCAGACTCCGTTAGCGCGCCGGTGGACAACGTCGAGTTCACGGTGGATCGCCCATTTCTGTATTCGTACGTCACCCCGGACGGCATACCATTATTCATCGGTGCGGTGCGCAACCTCGGCGGAGTCGGTGGAGAAAACTGATACTTTCCTGGCAGTCCGTCAATTAGGGTGTATCGTTTGACGCATGGTTACGATGAAGGAAATCGCGAACAAGGCGGGGGTTTCCGTCTCTACGGTATCGCTGGTGCTCAACGGACGCGACGAGGGGCGCGTAAAGTCCAAAATTGCGGACAATGTGCGCGCCATCGCCACCAAGCTCGGCTACCAGTCGAATCCGCTGGCCAGTTCGCTGCGTACAGGCAGGACGCACATCCTCGGTTTCATCAGTGAGGAGGTGGCCACCACCCCGTACGCCGGCGGTATGATTCTGGGCGCGCAGACCGCTGCAAGCCAGTTCGGCTATATGCTCATCACCGTGAGCACCGACGGCGAGAACAGCGAGAGCGAGGAAATCGCCGCACTCAAGCGATACGGCACCGACGGCTTTCTGTACGCCAAGATGTCGAACCGCATCACCCATGTGCCTTCCTCGCTGGCCAAGACGCCACTGGTGTTGGTGGATGCCACCGACTCGCTTGGCAAAATCCCGAGCGTGGAACCGGACGAGTTCCAAATCGCTACGACGCCACCACCAGATTGGTTAAGGCCGGATGCGCACGTATCGCCTATGTGGGTTGCTTGGAGCCGCTGATTGCGCAGGACGATCGTTTGGAAGGCTATCAGGCGGCGCTCAGGGACGCCGGCCTCGACTATGACGATCATCTGGTCGTCAATGTGCTCAACAACGGGCCGGCACTGACCGCAGTCAGCGATTTGTTCGATGCCGAGCATCCGGACGGATTCTTCTGCTTCAACGATGCCCGCGCCTGGTATGTGTACGAATGCGCCGCACGCCGAGGACTCACGGTCGGCAAGGACATCTCCGTGGTCGGCGTGGACAACCATCGCGTGTTCGCCGAAACGCTGGAACCGATGCTCACCACTGTGGAACTGCCGCATTTCGAGATGGGCTACTGGGCCGTGGCCAAGCTGGTGTCGATTATCGAAGGACGCTCGATGGACGACGTCTCATGGCCAGCGACCACCGCTCCCCTGCCGCCGATCGACGCGCCGATTCCGGCGAAGATCCACTGCACGCTGATCGAAAAGGCCTCGGTGAAGTAACCGAGTCCCACACGATTTCTCAAGCCTCCGTTCAGCACGGAGGCCTTTTGCGTGTCGAACGGATACGACACGCCGATTTACGTCAATCGATTGACGTAAATCGATTGACGTCGCATAATAATTACTACGCAACAACTTCTACAAAGGCACGGCCGCCCGAGCAGAAGCGTTACATAACCAATAACCAACCAAGTAGTAATCAAAGGATGATTATGGCAAGTGCAACCAAATCTGCATGGAAGAATCCTTCCTATCTGCAGAGCTCTTTCGGCATCTTCATGTTCTTCTGCTCCTGGGGCATCTGGTGGTCCTTCTTCCAGCGCTGGCTCATCTCAGGCGTTGGATTGACCAATGCTGAAGTCGGCACCATCTACTCCATCAACTCGCTGGCCACCCTGGTCATCATGTTTGTGTACGGCGTGATTCAGGATCAGCTCGGCATCAAGCGCAAGCTCGTCATCGTAGTCTCGGTAATCGCCGCCTGCGTTGGCCCATTCGTCCAATTCGTTTACGCCCCGATGATCCTCGCCGGTGGCACCACCCGCTGGATCGGCGCACTCATCGGCTCCATCGTTCTGTCTGCCGGCTTCATGTCCGGCTGCTCCCTGTTCGAGGCCGTCACCGAACGCTACTCCCGTAAATTCGGTTTCGAATATGGCCAGTCCCGTGCTTGGGGCTCCTTCGGTTACGCCATCGTGGCGCTGTGCGCCGGCTTCCTGTTCAACATCAACCCGCTGATCAACTTCTGGGTCGGCTCCGCATTCGGCCTTGGCATGCTCCTCGTGTACGCCTTCTGGGTCCCGGCCGAGCAGAAGGAAGAGCTCAAGAAGGAAACCGACCCGAACGCAGCCCCCACCAACCCGTCCCTCAAGGAAATGGTCGCCGTTCTCAAGATGCCGACCCTGTGGGTGCTCATCGTCTTCATGCTGCTGACCAACACCTTCTACACCGTGTTCGATCAGCAGATGTTCCCGACCTACTACGCCAACCTCTTCCCCACTGAAGAAATCGGCAACGCCACCTACGGCACCCTGAACGGTTTCCAGGTCTTCCTTGAGTCCGCAATGATGGGCGTGGTCCCGATCATCATGAAGAAGATCGGCGTGCGCAACGCTCTGCTGCTCGGCGCTACCGTGATGTTCCTGCGCATCGGCTTGTGCGGCGTGTTCCACGACCCGGTCACCATCTCCATCGTCAAGCTGTTCCACTCCATCGAAGTGCCGCTGTTCTGCCTGCCGGCATTCCGCTACTTCACTCTGCACTTCGACACCAAGCTCTCTGCCACGCTGTACATGGTGGGCTTCCAGATCGCTTCCCAAGTGGGTCAGGTCATCTTCTCGACCCCTCTGGGTGCCTTCCACGACAAGATGGCTCAGATTCTGCCGAACAACGACATGGATCCCGCGTGACCTTCTGGGTCATCTCCGGCATCGTGCTGTGCGCACTGATCTACGGCTTCTTCGTCATCAAGCATGATGATCAGGAAGTCGGCGGCGACCCGTTCTACACCGACAAGCAGCTTCGCCAGATGGAAGCCGCCAAGGCCTGAAAGGACAGCCATGACTGACTTCACTCCCGAAACCCCTGTTCTCACCCCCATCCGCGACCACGCTGCTGAACTGGCAAAAGCCGAAGCCGGCGTGGCTGAGATGGCCGCCAATCGCAACAACCGCTGGTACCCGAAGTATCACATCGCCTCCAACGGTGGCTGGATCAACGACCCGAACGGCCTGTGCTTCTACAAGGGCCGCTGGCACGTGTTCTACCAGCTGCACCCCTACGGCACCCAGTGGGGTCCGATGCACTGGGGCCACGTCTCCTCCACCGACATGCTCAACTGGAAGCGCGAGCCCATCATGTTCGCACCGTCTCTAGAGCAGGAGAAGGACGGCGTGTTCTCCGGTTCCGCCGTCATCGACGACAACGGAGACCTTCGCTTCTACTACACCGGCCACCGTTGGGCCAACGGCCACGACAACACCGGCGGCGACTGGCAAGTGCAGATGACCGCGCTGCCGGACAATGACGAGCTCACCTCCGCCACCAAGCAGGGCATGATCATCGACTGCCCGACCGACAAGGTCGACCACCACTACCGCGACCCGAAGGTCTGGAAGACCGGCGACATCTGGTACATGACCTTCGGTGTCTCCTCTGCGGACAAGCGCGGCCAGATGTGGCTGTTCTCCTCCAAGGACATGGTCCGCTGGGAATACGAGCGCGTGCTCTTCCAGCACCCGGATCCGGATGTGTTCATGCTCGAATGCCCCGACTTCTTCCCCATCAAAGACAAGGACGGCAACGAGAAGTGGGTCATTGGCTTCTCCGCCATGGGGTCCAAGCCCAGCGGCTTCATGAACCGCAACGTCAGCAACGCCGGCTACATGATCGGCACGTGGGAGCCGGGCGGCGAATTCAAGCCGGAAACCGAGTTCCGTCTGTGGGATTGCGGCCACAACTACTACGCCCCGCAGTCCTTCAATGTGGACGGCCGTCAGATCGTCTATGGCTGGATGAGCCGTTCGTGCAGCCGATTCCCATGGAGGATGACGGCTGGTGTGGCCAGCTCACCCTGCCGCGCGAGATCACCCTTGGCGATGACGGCGACGTGGTCACCGCGCCGGTCGCCGAAATGGAAGGCCTGCGCGAGGATACCCTCGACCATGGTTCGATCACACTCGACATGGATGGCGAGCAGATCATCGCCGACGACGCCGAGGCCGTGGAAATCGAAATGACCATCGACTTGGCTGCTCCACTGCCGAGCGTGCGGGTCTGAAGATTCACGCCACTGAGGACGGTGCCTACACCTACGTGGCTTATGACGGCCAGATCGGCCGCGTGGTGGTGGATCGTCAGGCCATGGCCAACGGCGATCGCGGCTACCGCGCCGCCCCACTGACCGACGCCGAACTGGCTCCGGCAAGCTGGACCTGCGCGTGTTCGTGGATCGCGGCTCCGTGGAGGTCTACGTCAACGGTGGCCACCAAGTGCTGAGCTCCTACTCCTACGCCTCCGAAGCCCGCGCGCCATCAAGCTCGTCGCCGAGTCCGGTAGTCTCAAGGTGGATTCCCTGAAGCTCCACCACATGAAGTCCATCGGACTGGAGTAGCTCTCTCACCTCCCTCTGACGAGGGAGGTTTTTTTGTGCGCCCTGTCGTTCGCCTTCGCCTATACTGATGGACGGCATATAACACGATCCATCACACGACCGGCAGCGCGCAGGCTCCTCACCTTACTGTTCCACGCCCCGGCCGCAAGCGCCACCAGCAAACCGGACTGGCGCGGAAAGCAAGGTGACATCCCATGTCCATCGCCAAGCGCCTCAAGCGCCGCATGCCCACCGTCATCGCCGTCATCGTATTGCTGGCAGTCTGGGAAACGTGGGTGGATCTAGGACATGTCTCCCCCACGATGATCTCCGCGCCAAGCGAGATTTTCGCCGCCACCATCGAAACATGGAACACGCTCGGCCCGGCCGCGGCAATCACCGGCTATGAGGGCGTGGTCGGCTTCCTGTTTGCCGTGTTCTTCGGCATTATGATCGGCATTGCACTGTACTGCTCGCACACGTTCAACGCGGCGTTCTATCCGCTGCTTGCCGCCGCACAAACCATGCCGCTGATTTCCATCGCCCCGTTGTTCCTGATTTGGTTCGGTTTTGAGATTTCCGGCAAAATCGTAATCGTGGCGGTATTCGGCCTCTTCCCCATCGCCGTGCAGACTGTGCGCGGACTAGAAGCAGTGCCCCAGTTCTATTCCGACGTCGCATTGACCTGCGGCGCGACCCCGGTCTGGACGCTCTGGCACGTGAAGCTGCGCGTTGCCGCACGTCAGATCTATGGCGGTATCCGAGTATCTGCCGCATACATCTTCGCCACGGCATCCACCGCTGAATACCTTGGCGCACGCAAGGGCCTTGGCATCTGGCTGCAGGCTGCTACAATTCATTCCGCACGCCGCTGATCTTCTCCGCCACCATCGTCATTATCCTGATGACATGCGTACTGATGCTGGCGGTAAACGCCAGCGAGCGCATCCTGCTCGGCCCGGCCGGCGACGACGAAGACCCCGACGCGGACCAGTAGTTCTTTTTTACCGTCAAAGGCACGAGCCGGCAGCCAGGACCGACTGAACGAAGCGGCTTCTCATGAGGTCTCCAACCCTGTCTCTATAATGGAACAGCTTTACCAGCGTGTGGCAAACCGGCTTTCCCGAGCTTTCATAGGGAATGTCGGGGGCGCTGGTCGAACGGAAATCAAGGCCCTCCATATCGTTTTCTGCCGACTTCCGTTCGAAGCAATCCCAGAGAACGATAGAGAGACAACGAATTAGGGAACCATCATTATGAAGAAAAGCCTTGTATCCAAGGCCGCTGCCCTCGTGGGCGCCCTTGCCATGACTTTCGGTTTCGCCGCATGTGGCCAGACCAACACCGCCGACTCCTCCAACTCCAACACCTCCGACCTCAAGAAGGTCACTTTCATGCTTTCCTGGGCACCCGATACCAACCACATCGGCGTGTACGTGGCCAAGAACAAGGCTACTTCAAGGACGCCGGCCTTGACGTGGATATCGTGGCCGTAGCCCAGGCCGGTGCCGAACAGGCCGTGAACAACGGTGTGGCCGACTTCGCCCTGTCCAACCTGACCAACGTGGGCGTCTACACGCTGAAGGGCGCTCACATCAAGCAGGTGCTGCAGGTGCAGCAGAAGCCGAGCGCCATTTGGTGCGCACTGGCGTCCAACACCGCCATCAAGTCCCCTAAGGATTTGGATGGCAAGACCTTCGCCACCTTCGGCTCCAACGAGTCCGATGCCGTGGTGCGCCGCATGATCCAAACCGATGGCGGCAAGGGCGAATTCGACAAGGTGACCGTCGGCACCTCCACCTTCCAGACCATGGAATCCGGCAAGGCCGATTTCGGAGGCTTCTACGCCACGTGGGAAGGCGTGCAAGCGACATGTACGGCCCGAAGCTCAACTGCTTCACCGAGCCTGACTATGGCGTGCCCGGCAACGCCGACACCATCGGCATCATCACCAATGACAAGACCATCAAGAACAATCCCGACCTGGTCAAGAAGTTCACTCAGGCCACTCAAAAGGGTTACGAGTACGCGTACGCCAACCCGGATGACGCCGCGCAGATTCTCGTGGACGAAGCCCCTGACGCCAACCTCAAGCCCGAATTCGTCAAGAAGAGCATGCAGGTTATCGTCGACGGCCAGTACTGGGGCGATCCGGCCAAGATCAAGGACGGTTCTTTCGTGCTCGGCACCAACGACTTCAAGGGCGCTCAGGAATACTTCGACTTCCTGGCTGAAGAAGACGCATACACCGACAGTCATGACAAGATAATTCATGAGCCCCGCAGGCCAAGGACCTTGCCACCGACGAATTCATCGGCAAGTAATTTCCGATATTCCGAGTTTGAATCTACGCAAAAATGCGTCCTTCCCATGAGGAAAGGACGCATTTTTGCGTATCGACCGATAAGGTTATTCATAGCGGATCACGCTAACAAGGAGACGATTCTATGGTCCAATGTCCTGACCGCATTATTGCCAGCATGGATACGGGTGTTGATGATGCGTTGGCGTTGGCGTATTTGTTGGGGTCGGCGGATGAGTGCGAGTTGGGTGGCGTGATTGCCGGTTATGGCAATGTGGATGCGAACACGGCTTATGCCAATACTTGCGCGGTGCTTGATTTGTTTGGTCGGGCGGATATTCCAGTGTTTTTAGGGTCTGAGCATCCTTCTTGGGCTGATGCGTTTATTCCTGATGCAGGGTGTGCCCAGTTCCATGGGGATGATGGACTGGGGAATACTCGGCTGGCAGGGTCCGGGGCTCTGGCTGATGGAGCTGGTGTGTCTGGGGATGATATGTCTGGTGATGATATGTCTGGTGATGATATGTCTGGTGATGATATGTCTGTGGATGTGCCCGATGAGGTTGTTTCTGTTGGCGGGTATTTGGCGGGGGATGTTCATGCTCATCCGGCGTTGGGTGCTTGTTCTCGTGTGAACCGCTCTCAGTCGGTGGACCATCCCCAGTCGGCTATGCCGACAGCTCTCGCCAGCGGGGGCAAAAGGAGGTGCTCCGTTGATGCTGCGGATGGGATTGAGTATCTGATTGAGCAGGTTCGCGAGTTTGGCCGAGACGTTACCGTGCTGGCTACCGGGCCGTTGACGGATGTGGATGCGGCTATTACTCGAGCACCGGATATTGCATCGAAACTCAGGCTGGTGATGATGGGCGGTACGCTTACCCAACCCGGTAATTGTTGGGATGCGGTAGCTGAGACGAATATCATCCAAGACCCTGAGGCCGCGAATCGTGTATTTCATTCCGGCGCAGACATCACAATGGTGGGACTTGATGTGACTCACCAGTGTTTGCTACCGCAATCGGCGGCCGACCGGTGGCGTGCGACGGGGACCAAGCGCGGGCGGTTCTTGGCTGATCTCGCGGACTTTTCCATCAAGGCAAATTTGGAAGCCGACCCCGCACTGTTCTCTGGCGGCATGCCGTTGCATGATCCGTTGGCGGCGGCGGTTGCACTTGATTCTTCACTGGTCGATTGTTTTGATCTTGCGTTGCGCGCGGAGACCAATACCGGTGATTTCAATGGAGTACGAGGCCGGACCACCGGAGACCCGGTTGGGCTGGTGAATCATTCCATGCCGCATGTGCATGTGGCACTTGGTGTGGATTCGGGACGTTTTTTGGATGAGTTTGTAGAGAGGATGGCTGAGGTGTGCCGGTAACTCCCCTCAGTCCGCTACACGGGCAGCTCGACCGCAATTACGGACAAGCTGCCGCTCGCATTCTTCTGGCTCGACTCTCGTCTCGCCTTCGCCTACAAACAGTCCACCGGGCGTTTGCTTTACGGCTCAGCCCGTCAGAGGGGGCCTAACAAGGACTATTTCACACCCCCAGCAATTAAGGACCGGCTTCGCCGGACTCATCATTACCTGGTCATGTCCTATCGGCCTCGGCCAGGCGGCGTGAACGAACAGTCCACCGGACTGTTCTTTATTTCACGCCGCCAAATCGGCGATCGCGGTGGATGTAATGGTCGATGGAGCGCCATAGCACGTCACGGCCGCAGTCCGGGAAGAGTTCGGGCACGAAGTCGAGCTCGGCGTAGGCGCCTCCCACGGCAGGAAGTTGGAGGTGCGCTGTTCGCCGGAAGTACGGATCACCAAGTCGCAATCGGGAATGTCCGGATTGTACAGATGGTCGGCAATCATCTTCTCAGTCACACGGTCGCCGGAAATCTTGCCATCGCGCACTTCGCGAGCGATGGCGGCGCAGGCGTCGGCGATTTCAGCACGGCCACCATAGTTGATGCAGAACACCACATCGATGACCTTGTTGTTCTTGGTGCGCTCCTCGGCGGCTTCAAGCTCGTCGATCACCGACTTCCACAGCTTGGGGCGACGGCCGGACCAGCGCACGCGCACACCCCACTCGTCCATCTGTTCCACACGACGGTGGATGATTTCACGCGAGAAACCCATGAGGAAGCGCACTTCCTGTGGCGAGCGCTTCCAGTTTTCAGTGGAGAACGTGTACAGGCTCAAATACCGTACACCGGCTTCGATGGCACCGGCGATAGTGTCGAACACCACCGGTTCGGCGGCCTGATGGCCATTGGTGCGGACCATGCCGCGCTGCTTGGCCCAACGACCATTACCGTCCATAATCACACCGATATGGCGGGGTACCTTGTTCTTGGGGAAGTCGGGAATACGAGCGGGGTCGCTGAACGGAGCTGCGGGAATGTCCAACGACGTGTAATCAACGTTCTCAAAAGCCATACTCATGAATCTATCAAGCGCAGCGAACGAATCGGGCGTTCGAGGTAATACTCCCCCCAATCTTCAACCAACTCCTGCACAACCCGCTCCACAGGCGCGGCATCAAGCACCGACCAATCGCACGAATCAGTGCATCGAACTGGTTTAACACGAACGGTGCGATACGGCGCGCATCGGTAGTGTGGTCGGCTTCGCACATCACACCGCCGGACGCGATGGACAGGTACGCCGGCTCCGCCTTGCCGCATACCACGCAAGTGCCTAATCGTGGCGTCCAACCGGCCAAGGCCAAGGCGCGCATCACATAGGAGTCGCCTATGGCTTGCGGGGCGTGGGATTGTTTGGCGAGCGCGTTCAACGCGCCGATGAGCAGCCGATATTGGTTCGGCAGCTGCTCATGTTCGGTGCTGGCGATTTTATCGATAGTCTCAACGATGACGTTGGCGGCCTCATACGCCGCATAATCCGCCGCGATCGGAGCACCATAAGCGGCGACCGCTTCAGCTTGGGAGACCACGTCAAGCGAGCGGCCTTCAGCGATAAGCACATCGACTCGCATGAACGGCTCGAGCCTGGCACCAAAGCGTGATTTGGTGCGACGTACGCCTTTGGCGACCGCCCGAATCTTGCCATGCCCACGCGTCAGGATGGTGATGATACGATCAGCCTCGCCCAGTTTGGAGGTGCGCAACACCACACCTTCGTCTCGGTACAGCGACATCTCATCTCCTTTCCCGCGACGCCTGGCAGACTCTACTCAATGAAGTAGTCAGTAAATAAACAGACCCCAGAAGGCGAACACCAACAGTATGTACAGCATGGTGAAGGCCACCAGCCAGAACAGGATTCGGCCCAGACGGGTGGAGGCGAGTACCGGGTCGCACCGGTGACGATGTCTCGAACGGATTCGCGACGAGGGGGTATCTGAATCAGGCCGCGGACGGAAGCGGCTTCTATCAGATGCATAAAGACGCGGGACCAAGCCCATAGCACCAGCACGGACACCACTTGGATGACCGGCCAGCTCCAATACATGACACCCGGCGTCTCGGTAGGTGCGCTACCCCATGCAAGTTTGACCACGCCCATGATCACCTGCCCGAGTCCGGCGAAGAAGATGAGCAATGTGGCAAGAGTGGTGAGGGTCAAAGTCAGCAGCGCATTGCCGAAACCATGTGCGAAACCGAGTACCACAGGCCGTCCCGGTATCAGCATGCCCGCATGTTTGGCCTCGCGCTTCTCTCGCCGCCATCGGGCATCCGCCGCGATTTTGCGACCCAGCGCCACCAGTGCCAGCACGATGGATGCGAGCAGCAGCAGTACCACCGTGACGTGCAGAATCACACCATATATGGTGCCGACGCGTCTTGCCTTCAAAGCGCCCGGCAGACCGATTGATTGGTACAGATTGGTGCCGGCCACCTTTTCACTGGTCTGCGTGAGTCCGGCGGAAGTGCCGACGGCCCAGTCGATGAGATCGTCCACATAGGCGTCCGCAAACGGGGTGCCCGCTTCGGACTCATCTCCCAAACGCAGCACATGGTTGGCGACCGGGTAGCTGCGCACGGTCACATTCCAGTTATCGGCTTTGTGGGCGTTGTAGAGAATCGCACGCACACCGTCGACCTGCGCCGTCATCACGTCTTTCGAACCGTAAGCCACATAGGTGGGTACGGCGTAGGCGGCGGGTTTGAGTGTGGCGAGGTCGAAATTGTTCAGTCCGAACAGGCCGGTGTCCGCGCTGAACACACGTTGGACGATGGATTGATAGCCTTCGTTCGCGCCAACAAGGGTGAAGTCTTGGGTGACGAAAAATCCCAGCGATTGGCGTGGGCTGAACACCATCGGGCTCAGGAGAATCTGGAAGGCGATGTCCGGATCGTCCTCGAGCAGATACGAGGAGATCCATGTCGATTCGGAGGTGGCATAGATGCCGACCTTGGCCTCGTCTACATCGCTTTGGTCTCGCAGGTATTCGATGACCTGATCATAAGCCTTGGCTGAGGCCGGATAATCGCGGTTGATGTCGGTGGTGTTCCAGACGGGTTTGTCGAGCACTGCGGTCACAAAGCCGGCCGAAGCCATACCGGAGGCCACGTCGCCAAAGGAGTTGTCACAGGTGCCGTATCCGGCACCGTGCATGAACACCACGCCGGGGCGCTTGCCTGATGCGTTCTGAGGTTCCCGAATCAATACCTTGATGGCTTGGACGCCGTCCGCATTGGCCTTGCCCCGAGCACCGGACTCCTTGGTCAGATTGCCGTCGCCGGTCATGTTCAGCGTGATGTATCGCTCGGTGACCTCATACGTGCCTTTTGCCGGCAGCGTTTCTCCGGACGGGTTATCGAAGGTGACTTCGGTATCGTCGGTGAGCGTGGCCATCGACTGGCCGGTGGGTTCGATGTTCCAAGGCACCGTGGTCAGATTGGAAATGGAGACCAGCACGCCAATCAGGATAATGAAGATGGGCAGGCTGACCATCAGCCGGTGGGTGCTGGTCCACGGCTTGGATCGAACAGTCAGGCGATGCTCTTCTTCTTGCGGCACGTGCGCTATTGTAATCTGACCGCGATATTTATGCCGAGGGCCTATTCGGCCGAATCAGTGACCGGGGTGCTGGATTGGGACCACGACCGGGCCGGTGGAATTGACGGGGACTTGACCGTCGGCCTCCATTTGGGCGGCGATATCGTTCGCTATGGTGAGCAGCGTGTCGACGATCTGGTCTTCGGGCACGGTCTTGATGACCTTGCCTTGATGAAGATCTGGCCCTTGCCATTGCCGGAGGCACGCCGAGGTCGGCTTCGCGTGCCTCGCCCGGACCGTTGACGATGCAGCCCATGACGGCCACTCGGATCGGCGCGGTCACGTCCTTCAGGCCTTCGGTGACGGCGGAGGCGAGCTGGATCACATCCACTTGGGCGCGGCCGCAGCTCGGGCAGGAGATGATGTCGAACTTGCGGGGGCGCAATCCCATGTATTCCAAGAGTTTGCAACCCACCTTGACCTCTTCGGCCGGCGGCGCGGAGAGAGACACGCGAATCGTGTCGCCAATGCCTCGGCCAAGAGCGCACCGAACGCCAGGCAGGATTGATGGTGCCTTGCCAAGCGGGGCCGGCTCGGTGACGCCGAGGTGCAGCGGCCAATCGCCCTTGGAAGCGAGCAGTCGGTACGTTTCGACCATGGTGATGACGTCATGGTGTTTGACGGAGATCTTGAAATCGTGGAAGCCGACGTCCTCGAACATGTGCGCTTCCTTCAAGCAGAGGCCACCAATGCTTCCGGAGTCGGGCCACCGTATTTGGCGTAGAGTTCCTTGTCCAGCGAGCCGGCGTTCACACCGATACGCAGCGAGATGCCCGCGTCGGTGGCGGCCTTGCAGATGTCCGGGCCGACTTCGTCGAACTTACGGATGTTGCCGGGGTTCACGCGCACGGCCGCGCAGCCGGCGTCGATGGCCTGGAACACGTATTTGGACTGGAAGTGGATATCGGCGATGACCGGAATCGGCGATTTGCGGCAGATTTCCGGCAGTGCGTCGGCATCGTCCTGACTCGGCACGGCCACGCGCACGATGTCGCAGCCGGCGGCGGTCAGTTCGGCGATCTGCTGCAACGTGCAGGTACGTTGGCCGTGAGCGTGTTGGTCATCGACTGCACGGAGATGGGCGCGCCCCCGCCCACCGGCACCGGGCCCACCATGATGCGGCGGGACTTGCGGCGCGGGTGCAAGGGCGATTCGCTGGTCAGGTCGACCGGATCACCGGTTTTGCGGAACGGCTTTTCGATGGGATTTTCCGTATTCAAGGTATTCATCATTGCTTGTTTATCAGTCGTCGGCGCGTCGGCGGGCTTCAAGCTCAAGCTGGTTCATTTCCTCCACGTCCGTGAACAGCGGGTTACCACGAAGCTCGGCGTCCATCTGGTCCAGCACGGCTTTGACCGTGTCCACGATGCCGAGGTATGGCAGACGATGCTCGAGGAAGGCATGCACGGCCTGTTCATTGGCAGCATTGAGCACCGCCGTATGCTTCTCGGAGGCGGCCAGGCAGTGGCGGGCCAGTTGCACGGCAGGGAACGCCTCATCGTCCAACGGTTCAAAGGTCCAAGTTGCGGCTTGCGTCCAGTCGCACGCGGCGGCCACATTGGTCATGCGGTCCGGCGCGGACAGACCCAGCGCGATGGGCAGACGCATGTCTGGCGGCGAAGCTTGGCAAATCGTGGCGCCGTCCACAAATTCAACCATGGAATGGACGATGGACTGCGGGTGCACGGTCACGTCGATGCGTTCAGGCGGCACGTTGAACAAGCGGGACGCTCGATGACTTCGAGGCCCTTGTTCATCAGTGTGGAGGAGTTGATGGTGACAACCGGCCCCATGTTCCACGTCGGATGATGCAGCGCCTGCTCGGGAGTGATGTTCTCCATGTCGGCACGTTTCCAGCCGCGGAACGGTCCGCCGGAGGCGGTGACCACAAGCTTGGCGACTTCGGCGTGGGTTCCGGAGCGCAGGGATTGCCAGATGGCGGAATGCTCGGAATCGACCGGTTGATTTGGTTCTCGCGCACTTGCGCGCTGAACAGCAGATGCCGCCCGCGACTACGGACTCCTTGTTGGCCAATGCCAGCTGGAACCGGCCTTGAGCGCCGCGATCGACGGTTCGAGGCCGATGGAGCCGGTGATGCCGTTCAATACGACATTCGCACCGGAGCCGGCCATGGCGATGACCGAATCCGGACCGCCGGTCACGCGGACACCTTGTGCGCCGGCCTGTGCGAGAGCTGCTTGCAGCGCTGGAACCTTGGTCTCATCAAACACCGCGGCTTCGGACACATGGAACTGTGCGGCCTGTTGCGCCAGCAGCTCGATATGTGCTCCGCCCGCCGCCAGACCGGTGACGGTAAATCGTTCAGGATGACGCGAGATGACGTCAAGTCCTTGGGTGCCGATGGATCCGGTGGATCCGAGAATGATGACAGTGGAGTTGGAGGCTATGCTCACTGTTCCTTCTTCGTATCGTCATTGTTCAGTGTGGGGAACGACAGGTCGGGGATATCCGAATCGAAGTTACCGCCAAGCGGGAACAGCAGCGGGAACGAATCGCTGGAATCGTGCTTATCCTGTGACGGCTGAGCTGCTTCCGTGTCATGGGAGGCGGCAACGTATTCAGATGATTCCGCAGCCGGACGGGAGATCGTGCTGTCTGCAGGCTGACTATCGGATACGCGAACCGGAATGGAGTTCGTGTTACGATCCGGCTTGCTGGTGGGAGCAAAGGAGACCGGCATAGCAGCGGACGCAGCCTCGTCAGCAGTGCTATTCACAGGCTGTACTGCCGGGGCGGAGGGTGCCGGGGATGAAACCGAACCCGGTACCTCATTCAATTTCAGCGCATTCGGTGCATCAAGGCTGGGCATCTTAGGAGCGAAGGACGGTGCATCCACTGCCGGAAGTTCCTGAGAAACCGCAGCCATGTGGGCGAGAGCGGCCAGAGAGGAATCGTTCTGCACCATATCCACGGGCTGTTCCGCGAACACCGACGGGGTCGATGACGGAGCTGCGGGTTCGTGAGCTGCCTGTGCCGGAGCAAACGAGGGGACGCTGCCAGCGGTCACACCGGAAACCGGCGCGGACGGGGCACTGACGGGAGGCTCAGCCGCAGCAACTGCGGTAGGAGCCACGGAAGGCGTCTCGGAGACGGGCTTCGCCGCAGACTCGTTGGACGCATGCACCGGGTATGCTGCGGGAGCAAAGGAAACCGGCTGTTCCGCATTGGTGCTATTGGTGCTTGTGGAAGCATCGAACGATGCAGGAGCCGACGCATAGGCGATCGGTGCCGCCGCGGCCGGCGCTGCGGGAGCAACCGGAGCCGGAGCAGTGAACAAGCTCTGCTCGGCCTGATGCAGGGCATCGAATGATTCGTCATGAGCAACGGCAGCCGGAGCAAAACGTTCGTCAGTTGCCGGGCGCTGCGTTCCGGAAGCGAACAACGGTGAGACGCCGTTCGCTTGAACGGTCACGTTCGTGGCGGTCTGGGCAGGAGCCGCAGGCTCGCCGGACACGAAATCGGCCACACGGGCATAGGATTCCAAGCGACTCAGCAACTGTACGCAGGCGTTCAGGAAGTAATCGACCTGTCGCTCGTCATAGCCTTTCTTGCCCTTGCGCTGGGTGAAGATCACATTGTTGACCGTATTCGCATTGAGATCGGCCAAAGACCGTACATCGTCTTCGGTAACGCCGTCAACGCCCAATGCGGCCGCCGCCTTGTCCACAATCTGGTCGACCAGACGATCCACCTGCTTCTTATCGTACGAAGGCTGCTTGGGCGCTCCGGACTTGAAGCGTTCGCGCTCGTTACGCTCCGCATGGTTCTGGACTTCGTGATACAGCTTCTCGGTCTTCGCCTTCCACGTCACACGCCCGTGCTGTGCGATCTCCCATGTGGTCTGCTTATCGACCACGGCACGTTCCAGACGTCCAAGCGCGGCGTCAACCTGTGCGATCACATAGCCGTTCTTGCGCAAATCAAAGGACACGTTCTGAATGTCATGCTGGGTGAGATTCATGCCCTGCTGTCATACAAAGCATGGGCGCGCTCCAGGAAAGCGTCCACCTGAGCGGGGTCATACCCCCACTTGCGCTTGCCCGCACGTGCGATGCCCGACTTGCCGTCCCCTTCACGAAGTTCCTGCGCCATCGGCTATTCGACCTCCTGCTGGATATAAACACTCTGCCACAACTTTACGTGACTATTGAGACGCATCTGACCAAGAAGACCGAAATTCACGATTTTGTAGCAGTACTGCCGGTTTCCTTCTGCACGCATCTCATTGAGATTTCAGAACCCTTGCCGAAGACTGTCAGGGAATATCGTCACAGCCTATATCCGTGGAATGAGGGGATTCCATGAAGCGAATGAAAAATGAAAGTGGGCAATGAGGGACCTCGAACCCCCGACATCCACCGTGTAAAGGTGGCGCTCTAACCAACTGAGCTAATTGCCCGCAAATGACAACAATACGCGTATGGCCAGACTGCGCGACACGTGG
>ENA-OQMZ01000044-OQMZ01000044.1-human-gut-metagenome-genome-assembly--contig:-NODE-44-length-43186-cov-5.839104_pt1 | contig 43186 bp, 43 predicted proteins | sample MGYA00242621_ERZ504862 | MGnify/ENA primary metagenome ERZ504862 (study PRJEB26092, sample SAMD00036393) | human gut metagenome | host: Homo sapiens | study: EMG produced TPA metagenomics assembly of...
TGATAATCGGGATGTTGTTTTTTTCTCTTATTTTCATCAGGGCGGAAAGGCCGTTCATTTGGGTCATCATGACATCGAGCAGGATCAGATGGATCTGTTCGGTCATTGAGGATGTCGAGTGCCTCCATGCCGTTGTAGGCTTTTTTTACCCTTGTAGCCTTCCAGTTCTAATAGTTTGCCGAGAGATCTTACGATTTCCCGGTCGTCGTCTACGACTAATATGTTGTATTGGCTCATCTCGTTTTTCCCCTCTTGGTTCTATGGTGTTTATCATAGCAGAGAAAACGGAGATTATTTGGATAAAAAACTGACATTTTTCTTAAAATGTAATCCCCCATTACGTTTTCCTGCTTTTTTTACAAAAAAAACACTGATTGGTAGAATTGTAAGCTGGTGTAAAAAATAAAAACAAACGCATATAAATTAGTAAAAATGCCTGCCATAGCAACTGAAAATGTGGAAAAAGATAAAAAAAGTCAATATAAGTGGACAAAATACACAATATCAAACGGGGATTTTATTTGATATAGTGTAAACATCACAAATAATCAAAGAAAATGCGTAATAAAAACGCACAAAACAACGGAAAGGATGGGGAGTATGGCGAAGGAAAAAATGAAAAAGAAAAAAGGAGAGAAAATTACCCCTGCAATCTTGTGGAAACAGCGTTGGCTGCTTGTGATGTCAGTACCATTTGTAATCTGGCTGATTATTTTCAAGTACATTCCACTGTGGGGATGGACCATGGCATTTCAGGAGGTAAAACCTGCGACATTTGCACTTCCGATCTGGGAGAGAACCTGGGTTGGATTTCAAAATTTTACAGATGCATTCAAAGACCGTCTGTTTACACAGACATTAATCAATACATTGGGGGTAAGCTTCCTTGACATCGCGGTCGGAACGATCGCAGCAATCGCGTTTGCGGTTCTTCTGAACGAGATGTTCTTTATGAAGTTCAAAAAAGTAACGCAGACCATTTCTTATCTGCCGCACTTTGTATCCTGGGTTATCATTGCAAGTATTGCAAAGAATATTTTCAACGACGGCGGTGTTGTTGACAGTATCTTCGGCAAGAACCTGCACCTGATGAGTTCCAACTCACCGCTTATCTGGGTAACCATTATCCTGATCAACTGCTGGAAAGAGGTTGGCTGGAACGCAATTATTTATCTGTCCGCCATGGCAGGTATTGATCCTGGTCTTTACGAGGCCGCTGATATGGACGGTGCAAGCCGTCTGCAGAAGATCTGGCATATCACTCTGCCGGGTATCCGACCGACCATCATCGTACTGCTGATTATGAGCATCGGTGGCGCCCTGAACGTAGGTATGGAGCGTCAGATGCTTCTTAGTAACCCGCTGGTTGAGGATCACACGATGGTACTTTCCTGGTTCTCTTATAAGAGAGGTATCGGAAACAGCAACTACGGTCTTGGTACCGCAATCGGTGTATTCCAGTCTGCAGTCAGCGTTACCCTGCTGCTGATCGCCAATAAGATTGCCGGTCTGGTAGGCGAAGATAAACTTATGTAGGAGGACGCGAATATGAACAAGAAAGCAAAAAAATTTGACTACGTACTGGCGGTAATCTTCGTATTCCTCGTCATCATCACCATTTATCCGTTCCTGAACGTACTGGCGATTTCGTTCAACGATTCTACGGATACCATTAAGAATGTAAACTTCATCATTCCGAGAAAGTTTACATTAAGCAACTATAAATATGTATTTAAAGACGGCGGCATTGCAATGCCGGCTGTGATTTCTGTAACAAGAACCATCATCGGAACAATCGTAGGTATTGTATGTACCTCGATGGTTGCTTACACATTAAGCCGCAGAGACTTCGTACTCCGCAAACCATTTCAGCTTCTGTTCGTTGTTACCATGTATATCAGTGGCGGTATGATTCCGGAATATCTTCTGATTATCCGTACCTTAAAGCTGGGCAATAACTTCATGGTATACATTCTGCCTGGTCTGATGTGGGTTTATAATATGATTCTGGTCCGCTCTTATATCGACGGACTGCCGATGGCTCTGCAGGAGGCAGCAAAGCTCGACGGAGCAAACGATTTTCAGATCTGGTATAAAGTCGTTATGCCGCTTTGTAAACCGGTTATCGCAACCGTAGGTCTGTACTATGCAGTAGGACAGTGGAACTCCTTCATGGATACTTACCTGTATGCGAAAAAACTCCCGACTCTGCAGTACAAACTGTATGAGATTATGAACCAGGCGACCATGAAAATGGACGTTCATGCAGGAACCAATGTACAGACGGCCGTAACACCAATGTCCGTACGTATGGCCGTAACGATTGTAGCAACTGTGCCGATCGTTATTGTATATCCGTTCCTTCAGAAATACTTTATCGGCGGTATGACACTTGGTTCTGTTAAAGACTGATAAAAAACAGTATTAAAAAATTTTTAGAAAAAGATGATGTTTATTCCTGCCAGACGAAAGAAAGAGTGCAGGATGACATAAACCATTTTAAGGAGGGCTTTTATGAAAAGAAAAGTAGTATCACTCATGTTAGTATCTGCTATGGTGGCCGGAATGCTCGCAGGATGCGGTTCCGACAGTGGCAGCAGCAAGGGAGGGTCCAGCACAGAGACTGGATCAGCGGCAGAGGCAAGTTCTTCAGGCGAGACAGCAGATGATGCAGATGACAAATCTCCGATTACCTTTGAGTATTTTAACGCTGATGGTAAAAACGGCAACTGGGATAACCCGGTAGCAAAAGCAATCACAGAGGCAACAGGCGTTACACTTGATGTTTCCTATCCGGTAGCATCCCAGGGTGATGCAAAAGAAGATGTTGCGCTGATGATCGCAAATGATGAGTATCCGGACATGATTTATGCAAAAGGCTCAGCAACAGATTTGTATCAGGCAGGCGCGCTGATTGATATGACAGACCTGATTGAAAAATATGGTCCAAACATCAAAAAAATGTACGGAGCAGAGATGGAAAAACTGAAATGGAGCCAGGATGATCCTGGAATCTATCAGCTTTCCTACGCAGGTGTAAACCAGAAAACCCTGACAACAGGCGGAAGCTGCCAGATTCAGTGGGCTGCATTAAAAGAGAACGATTATAAATATCCGAAGACACTGGATGAGTATGAAAAAATGATCAAGAGCTATCTTGCAGCACATCCAAAAACAGAAGATGGTCTGGATATGATCGGTATCACCATGAGTGCTTCTGACTGGCACTGGATGATTACCCTTGGAAACCCGGCAGGACTGATCGCTGATGCATCCCCGGATAATGGACAGTGGATCATTGACGACGAGTACAACGTACATTACAAACATGTAACAGATGAAGAGAAAGAATACTTCAAATGGCTGTGCCGTATGTACAACGAAGGTATCCTGGATCCGAACTTTGCAACGCAGACAGATGATGACTATATTGCAAAAGTTGCCAGCGGCCGTGTTGTTGCCATCACCGATGCTGAGTGGCATTACAGCCAGTGCGAAGCTACTCTGGTAGCAGACGGAAAAGTAGATCAGACTTATGTTGGACTTCCTGTAACCTTAAGAGAAGATCAGGTAGAAAAAGCCCTTCTGTATCAGGGAACTACCGTTGGCTGGGGTATTGGAATTACCAAGAGCTGTGAAGATCCGGTTCGTGCCATCAAATTCCTTGACTATCTGTGCTCCGATGAAGGACAGATCCTGTATCACTGGGGTATTGAAGGCGAGAACTACTTCCTCGATGATGACGGACAGCCATATCGTACCGATGAAGAAGTTGCAAAAGCTCAGTCTGATCCGGATTATGCAAAGAATACCGGTATTGACAACTACACTGGATTCCCGATCTACGGAACAGGTTCCTACTCTGAAGACGGATTCCCATACACTCCAACTACCAAAGAGTCTGTTATTGCAAACTACAATACAGCAGAAAAAGAAGGATGCGAAGCGATGGGATTTGAGATGCTGACCGACATGTTTGCACAGCCGGAAGAGTTCGATCTTCTTCCATACTCTGCACTGTGGCATATCAGCAGCCACAGGAACTTGCTGAGAAACAGACAATTCTGGACGAAATTGCTTGGCCGGGACTTGTTAAATGCGTAACTGGTACCGAAGATGAGTTTGATGGAAACTGGGAGAGCATGGTACAGGAGCTGACAGACAATGGTCTGGCAGATGCAGAAGAAGCTATGACAGAGTTCCTTGCTACCAAACTTGTTGATGTAGAGTAAGTAAAGCAAAAACATAAAAACATAAGGTTTTGCCGTTGAACGGAAGGCGGCACAAAAACATGGTCTGATATTATTAAATGTCAGGCCATGTTTTAAAATACAGCGACAGTAATGGGAAATGTGAAACATTGTAAAAAGATAACAGTATATGGAAAATCTGCAAACAATTTCATGAGACAAAATCATCGGGAGGTTTTTGAAAAATGACAGAAAAGAAGGAGTTTCAGGTAAACAAAAACACACCGTTCTGGGATGCATCACTGACGGATCAGGAAAGAATCGACTGGCTGTTAAAAGAAATGACGGTCGAAGAAAAACTGGGATACCTCGCCAGCTCTTCCCCGGATCTGCCGCGCCTTGGTATTCCGGGAGTCTCTGTGGGCGGTGAGGCGGCACACGGCGTTGAGGGCAGAAACGATCAGAACGGTCTTGGAAAACCGGATGTGACAACATCCTTCCCACAGCCGATCGGTATGAGTGCATCCTGGGACCCGGAGCTGATCAGACAGGCCGGTGAAATAACAGGAACGGAGGCGCGTGTCGTATGGCACCGCCATCAGGGCCACGGACTCAGCAGATGGGCTCCGACCGTTGATCTTGAGCGCGATCCGAGATGGGGAAGAAACGAAGAAGGTTACGGAGAGGATCCTGTGCTGACCGGAAAAATGGCCGGTGCTTATATCCGGGGAATGCAGGGCGATGATCCGAAGTATCTGCGCTGTGCAGCGACCTTAAAGCATTTCTATGGAAACAATACGGAGGTCGGCCGCGGATGGAAAAATTCTTCCATTGACCCGCGGAACAAATATGAGCTGTATCTGGAGCCATTCCGCAGATGTATTGAGGATGGCGGCGCAGAGGGCATTATGACGGCATATAACAAGATCAACGGAACGATCGGTATCCTGAATCCGGAAGTGACCGATATTCTGAAAAAACAGTACGGTCTCCGTCACGTTGTCAGCGACGGCGGTGCGATGGGACTTGTCGTGAATCTGCATCACTATTTCGGACAGCATGCGGAGACGATCGCAACGGCGCTGAAAGCCGGTGTGGATGCCATGTCTGACGATCCGCGTATGGTAGAGCAGGCGGCACGCGAGGCATATGAGCTTGGCATTCTGAAAGAAGAGGATATGGACCGCTCTATTCGCTGTATGATGGAGACGAAGCTTCGTCTCGGCGTTTATGATCGGGAAAATCTGAATCCGTATGACCGTGTGACCGAGGACGATATCGATTCCCCGAAGGCACGTGAAATCTGTAAAGAGCTGAGCCGCGAATCGATCGTACTTCTGAAAAATGAGAACGGAGCGCTGCCACTTGACAAAGCCCTGAAAGCAGAAGATATTGCCATTGTCGGACCGCTTGGTGATGCATGGTATCAGGACTGGTACGGCGGAACGGCACCATACCGCACAACCTTCCTGCAGGGGATGGAAGTACTGAAGCAGGAGAACATTACATTCGCGGATGGTCTGGATCGCGTTGTTTTCCGCTGTGATGGAAAAGGTCTTGCCGTAGCAGAAGACGGAACACTTCAGATGGCAGATGAGCCAGATGTGTTTATCAAGGAATACTGGGTGAGGGAAGCTATACGTTCAAGAGTGTCCGTACCGGAAAATACCTCGGCGCAAGACTCTCAGAGTCGCAGGGAGAAAAGCCGAAAATGGGACAGATTGCGGCAGACCGGGAGGAAGCCTTCGACTGGTTTGTGATGGAGATTTTCCACGTGGAGCCGCAGGAGGATGGCAGCGTTGTGCTGACCAACCGTTTCCATTACCCGGTTTATAGAGATGCGGAGGGATTTTTCTCCTTTGAGCAGACGGAGGGAATTCCGATTACGATGGAGGTTGTCGAAAACGGAATTGAAAAAGCAGTTGCTGCAGTCCGGGGCAAAAAGCAGGTTTTGCTTGCGCTCGGCTGTAACTCCGTGATCAATGCGAAAGAGGAGATCGACCGCAACACACTGGAGCTGCCAGAGGAGCAGGAGATGCTGCTTGACCGGATCGCAGAGGTCAATCCGAATACCGTTCTGGTGCTGTTTACGAATTATCCGTACACACTTCAGAAAGCGATGGAAAAACTGCCGGCGATCATCATGTCTGCAACGGGAAGCCAGGATATGGGAAGCGCAATGGCAGAGGCTGTGCTTGGAATCTATGCACCGGCCGGCGTCTGAATATGACTTGGTATGAGAGTATCGATCAGCTGCCGGACATTGACGATTACGACATCATCAAAGGAAAAAGAACGTACCGCTATTTCGACGGGAAGGAATTGTATCCATTCGGCTATGGCCTGACGTATACCACATTTGCGTATGAGAACTATAAGATTTCCTTAAAAGATGACCGTCTGCTGCAGATCTCTCTCGATGTGAGAAATACGGGCGCTACCGCAAGCGACGAGGTCGTCCAGATCTACGGTTCCGCTCTGGAATCCTGCGTAAAGAAACCAATCTGCCAGCTGCTTGATTTTGTCCGTGTGAAAAACATTGCCCCGGGCGAGACGAGACACATCGCACTGGAAATCCCGGTGGAGGAGCTTCGCTTCTACGATGTCATCAGCCGCAGACTGATGGTAGAAGAAGGAACGTATGAAATCTATGCGGCGCATCCTGCAAGGATAAAGCCGTTTCCGCAGAAATCTTTATTCCGGGCGGAAAAAGGGGAGTACGCGATCTGAGTGCATTTACCGCGGCAGACCACTACGATGATTACGAGAACATGTATCTGACGGAAGGCCACTTCAATTTCAAGGCAGTCCGCGTGCAGGATGAGACGAAAGAAGGTGTTCTCGTTTACCGTGACTGTGATCTTTCCGATGCTGCTGTTCTGGCGCTTCATGTGAAGAGTGAACACGGCGGCAGTGTGGAAGCCTTTGTGGACGGTGTTTCGATGGGAAGCTTTACCGGTGACACAAGAACCTGTGAGTTCCGCAGCGCCCCGAAACTGGACCGCTATGCAGAGGAAGAAGTAAAAGAGCGCAACCGGTACCGCGAGCCGGTTTATGAGGATGTTGAAATTTCCCTCGCAGACAGACCGCAGACGGACGGCGTATCTGAGATCCGTCTTGTCTGAAGGGGGATATGCGGATCTGCTATCTGCGTGTGCTGAAAAATCAGAGCACAGGAAAAATTCAGATGGGCGTAGCAAACTAACCAGATAATGTATTGTCTGAAAAAAGTATTGACAAATTGTGTGAATATGAATAAAATATTCCTGTAAAAACAAAATACGGAGATCTTCAGGGCAGGGTGTGATTCCCTACTGGCGGTATAGTCCGCGACCCGCTGCGATATCAAACAGCGGTTGACTCGGTGCAACTCCGGGACCAACAGTTAAAGTCTGGATGAAAGAAGATGAAATAAAATTTATTTGCATGGAAATATTTTGGTGCCCTGAATTCAAGAAAAGGAATTCAGGCACTTTTTTCGCGGGCAACGAGCCAAAGTCCGTGCTTGCACGTGACCTTGGCGACTGCCGCGAAAATGAGTTCAAATTCGTGGAGCGTATTTGGACTCGTTACTTCCGGCAGAACCGGTCAAGATCTCCAGAAAAAAGGAGAAATGCAGTTATGAATGCACAGACAACAGCAAAACAGACATCAAAGATGTCGCAAATCGGAAAAACCCGTTACATGGTACAGGTGGCAATGCTCGGCGCCGCCGCAGTCGTATTGATGTTTTTTGACATCCCGCTTCCGTTTGCCCCGAGTTTCTACAAGATTGATTTAAGCGAAGTTCCGGTGCTGATCGGAGCCTTTGCGATGGGACCTCTTGCCGGAGCTGCGATTGAGCTGATTAAGATTCTGCTGAACCTTGTCATGAAAGGAAGTACCACCGCAGGTGTTGGCGAAGTGGCAAACTTCCTGATCGGCTGCGCGTATGTTATGCCGGCCGCATGGATCTACAAAACACAGAAAACAAAGAAAAATGCCATGATCGGTATGGCAGTCGGAACTGTATTTCTGGCAGCAGCCGGCGGTCTTCTGAACGCTTTTGTACTGCTTCCGGCTTATGCAGCAGCCTTTGGAATGCCGATGGATGCCCTTGTGGGAATGGGATCTGCAGTCAACAAAGCAATTACAAGCCTTCCGACCTTTGTTCTGTTTGCCGTTGTACCGTTTAATATCATCAAAGGTGTTGTGGTGTCACTGGTAACCATGCTTCTGTACAAGCACATCAGCAGACTGCTGAAGGGTGAGGCGATGAATTAGTTCATCATTTCCGAAATCATTTCCGTAAACGGAGAATCCAATAAATACGTTGTAGAGAGACGGACAAAATGCAGAGAGAAATCCTCTGTTTTTTGTCCGTCTTTTAAAATTTTCGGGAAATGGCGGCAATGGATTGCCCACACAGGTCTTTTAGTAATACAATGAAGCATAATCGATAAAAGAAAATACGCAGCGAAATTGGAAAGGAACGCAAAAAAAGAGATCCGCACATTGGCTGAAATCTCTTTTCTATCACATTTTAATATTGTTATTATGTCTCGAAACTGTTAAGCGCTTTCCAGATGTTCCATCACTTGAACGCCCCATTTAAAAAGGGCGGTTCGCATGGCGAAGGTCAGGACTGCGGTAAGCAGAATCATCACGCTCGTGGTGATGTGGATGTTGAGGTGAAGTTTTCCGTACAGCAGGTAGCCGGCTCCGATCAGGATTGCGCCGACGCTGAGGTCGATGAGGACGGAGATCAGGGAGCGGTTGTTGGATTTTATGGCGGCGGTTTCGTTTTCCCAGTTTAATTTCGGAAATGCAAGGTCAAAAAGGAGCTGTTCATAGTTTACGAACAGGGTAAATAAAACCGTGATCGCCGTGGTGTAAAGAAGGGTCGCCGGGTGCAGACCGAAAACGACCGCGATGATGTTGAAGACCAGAGCGTACGGCAAGGTGCCAAGGAGACTGATCAGGATGCCGCTTACCAGCATGGCACGGATCTGGTCGTGATAGCTCATCGGAATGCATTTCATATAGATGTATTCGCTGCCTTTCGGGACATCGCTGTGGCGGAGATCACGCAGAACATGGACATCATGACGGCAATTCCGGCGGCGGTAAGGACGGCAACTGCGACAGGCAGTTCCCCTTTCAGGAGGCGGAATATGGTGCCATCGGCGACAAGCCGGGTCCAAAGGCCGGTGGTTTTAGCCATGCCAAGGCTGGAAATGACGGAAACGAGGCAATGCCAAGCATGAAGACCGGCCAGATGAGAGGCATCAGAACACAATTCATAAACCAGGCCGGGGTTCGGTACAGTTTTTTCCATTCGATCATCGCGTAGGTGCTGACCGGATTTTTGCTTTTGACGGTTCGGGTCACTTCTTCTTTGGATAAAATGCGTTTTTCGCTGGTGGTCTCGCTCATGCCGAGGACAGCCGGAAGGTAGATTTTCCAGGCGAGGGCAAAAAAGACAGCAAGGATGACGGCGGTTGTAGCGATGTAGAGTATCATTTTGAGAAAGGATGCATCTGCAAGGCTTCCGGTCATCAGGGCAGGTTCGGAAAAATGGTCCGGAAGGCGCGCAGAGTGCCCTTCTGGCTTTCCATCAGGTTCATGATATCCTGCATTTCAAAATTTCCGATACTGCGCGAAAATACGTTGATGCCGATCGCAAAAATCAGGGATGCGGCGAATCCGAGGTAGCTTAAGAAATCCTTGTTTCGGATATTTTTGAAAAGACGCATCACGAGCATCGTCAAAACTGCGGCGTAAACGAGCGGCACAACCGGGAAAATAAGGCAGGCGAGAATCATATTGATCCAGTAAAAAATGCCCATTTTGGCGCTGATCCCGTACCCTAACAGAAACGGAAAGAACAGCAGTACAATAAGATAGTATTCGTTCAGCAGACAGCAGAAGCCTTTCGCACCGACAATCTGCGCCGGGGTAAACGGCAGCGGCAAAAGCTTTACGAGGTCAGAGTCCATGTAATACTCGCTCAGAAACAGCGGCAGGCCATAGAAGAAAATGACCATCATGCCGATGGCACAGACGAACTCGATCAGCAGGGTTTCCAGCCCGAGCGGCTGCAGGAAGGTATAGCCGGAATATCCCAGAAGAAACAGTAAGACCGACACGGGAAGGAGGCAGACACCAAGCAGAAGGTATACAACGATACGTCCTCCGTCCGAAAATGCTTTCTTTTTTCCGCTCTTCTGATTGCTTTTTCCTGGTCCGCTTTTCAGAAGGAAACGGGTGAGAATCCATAAGTTACGCATGTTCAGTGATCTCCAGAAAGATATTTTCAAGTGTCTGATCCGGATAGGCCGCTTTTAATTCTTCCAGGGTACCCAGGTATACCTGGCGGCCGTGATGGATGATGGCGATGCGGTCGCAGAGTTTTTCCGCTACTTCCAGCACATGGGTGGAAAACAGCACAGCGTTTCCGGCATCGGCGTGTTCACGCATCATCTGTTTGAGCTCGTGCGCGGAGCGCGGGTCAAGGCCGGTCAGCGGCTCATCGAGAATCCAGACCGGCGGCTTGTGGATCAGTGCACCCATCACCATGATTTTCTGACGCATGCCATGCGAGTAGCTCATGATACGGCTCGAAAGGTTCTCTTCCATCTCAAAGCGTTTTGCGGTTTCTTCGATAAAACGCTGACGTTCTTCCGTTCCGACACCGTAGATATCTGCCATAAAATTCAGATATTCAATTCCCCTGACGCGAAGAAACGCATCCGGGTCGTCGGGCACAAAACCGAACTGGCGCTTGGCTTCGAGCGGATCCTTCTGGATATCTTTTCCATTGATTTCAATCGTTCCCTCGGACGGTGCCAGGATGCCGGTGATCATTTTTAATGTTGTCGTTTTCCCGGCTCCATTTGGGCCGATAAATCCGGTGATCTTTCCATCTTCGATATCCCAGGAAAGATCATCGACGGCTTTTTTGCTTCCATCGCCGTAAATTTTGCTGACGTGGTTCAGACGAATCATGTTTTATTCCCCCTCTTTTTTTCTTGTAAAACGAAACTGTGATTCTCTTGCTTCGTTTCTAAAAACAGACTGCCCTTTTCTCACTCCGAAAGCTCTTATCCTTCCCTGCGCAGGAAAAGGAGTCAGGCGGATCTTCGCAATCCGCTTCGCTACTTGCTTGATTCGGTTAAATTTCGAAGCACGGACTGTGATCTTGTGTTTTTTTCAGTATGCATTCTTCTGCCAGAACTGTCAATCAGCGGAACGAAAAATACAGAATTTTGTAAGAACTTGTAAGACTTTTAGAGCGTGTCTGAAAAAAAAGATACCGCAAAGTGAAGCCTGCAGATTGCGGAAATGCTTTTTCAGACACGCTCCAGGATCAAATCCGATTTTACCCTCTACTTTTTCAGAATCACATCGATGACTGTATCGACTCCATCCGGCAATACCGGGTCTTCGCCGAGATCGGCGAATGCCATGGTCGGATAATCGCTATGTACCCAGCTTGTGGAAACCGGGATTTCCGCGCCGGTTGCGACGTAGCGGATCGCCTGGATTTCTTCTTTTTTCACGCCGGGCAGCGGCAGCGGCCCAACGGTATTTTCATAGACATGAAAATACAGATGGTTTCCGTGGCGCGTCACACGGCCAAAGTCCGGTTTCTCAATACCGGCTTTTCCGCAGCCGTAAATGCTCTCTCCGTTTTTCTTCATCCACTTTCCAATCTCAGCCAGCCGTTCGATCGACTCCTCCGGGATATTTCCCCTGGCGTCCGGGCCGACATTCAAAAGCAGGTTTCCACCCTTCGATACGCACTCGACCAGCTTTTTGATCAGCATCGGTGCCGGTTTGAAGAAGTGGTCGTTGGCACAATAACCCCAGTGATTGTTCATCGTAACGCAGGATTCCCAGGCGATATCGTTTCCATTTACATCCTGGATGCCATTCGGCGGAATCATCTGCTCCGGGCTCACAAAGTCGCGTGGTACGGGGTCGGATTTCCGGCCGCCAGAGAACCGTAGCCCTCTCCGCTCACCTCGAGACGGTTGTCGATGATGACATCCGGCTGGAGCTTCCGCACCATATTGATCAGCTCTGTCGCTTTCCATGCTTCGCCGCGCAGCGTATCGTAGGAAAAGTCAAACCACAGCACATCGAGCTTTCCGTAGTTTGTGCAGATCTCGCGTACCTGATTGTGCATGTAGGTCAGGTAACGGTCGAAATCGCGGTCATCGTTTTTGTATGCCGGGTTGTTCCGCATCGGGTGATTCCGGTCACCGTAGTGCGGAAAATCGTCGTGGAACCAGTCGAGCAGGGAGAAATACAAACCAACCTTCAGTCCTTCTGCGCGGACGGCATCAACGTACTCTGCAACGAGGTCGCGGCCGCATTTCGTGTTGGTGGATTTGAAATCGGTATACTGGCTGTCGAAGAGGCAGAAACCGTCGTGATGCTTGGCAGTCAGAACCATGTATTTCATGCCGGCCTCTTTCGCCGCTTTTGCCCATTTCCGCGGCTCGAAATCAACGGGGTTGAACTCCTCGAAATATTTCATGTAATCTTCTTTTGGAATCTGCTCGGTACTCCGCACCCATTCTCCGCGCGCCGGGATGGCGTAAAGCCCCCAGTGGATAAACATGCCGAAACGGGCGTCGCGGTACCACTCCATCCGCCTGTCATAGGCTTCTCTGTCAAATTTGTACATCGTTTTGCTTCCTCCTGTTTTATTTTATATTGGTAATGATTCAGAGTACCATTTCGCATGGCTCTGAATCGTTACGTCAAGCGGATATTCGCAATCCGCTTCGCTACTTGATTCGATTAAATCTTAATTTTCACCCATTTTCCCTGTTTGAATCGGATCGTCGCAAAGATAAACCGCGACATCTGATCCGCCAGCACACCGAACCAGATTCCGACGATGCCAAGCCCCAGCGTGTAACCGCCCAGATACGAAACGATCGTACGAATAAATGTAACGCTGATCATGGATGCAACTGCCGTATAGAGCGTATCTCCCGCACCGCGCAGGCATCCCATGTAAATAACCTGACAGATCTGGAAAATGACGACGAAGATAATGACATGGATGATGCTGACACCGATTTCAATGATATGCTGTTCTTCGAAAAACAGGCTGTACAGCCATCTTCCGCCGAAGAGATAAATCGCAACGAGGCATACTGCGATGCCCGCGCCGATCAGACGGCACGTTCTGCCGTACTCTTTCGCAAGATCCGGCTTTTTTTGCGCCGAGCTCCGGCCGATCAGTGCAACCGCTGCGGACTGGAGCCATCGCCGAACGCAAACGAAAGCGACATAATATTCATGCCGACCTGGTGTGCCGCCATCGCATCGGTTCCCTGCTTGGCCGCCATGATCGCCGTCATCATAAAGCCGATCCGCATGAAAACCTGCTCGAAAAACACACTGTACCCGACCCTGACCAGGCTGATGAACGCTGCAATCGTCGGTTTAATTTTGTTCTTCAGAATATAGCCAAGATTCAGGAATCCGTCTTGCTTTGTGATGGAAAGGATGCTCATCACACATCCGACAACCGTTCCTGTGACGGTTGCCAGTGCCGCACCCTGAATGCCGAGTGCCGGGAACCCGAAATGGCCGTTGATCAGAAGATAATTCAGGATAATATTAATCGTATTTGATGTTACATTTGTGCGCATCGTGATTTTTGTATTGCCCGCACCGCGCTGTGCCGAGTTGATCCCCATCTGGATACAGTTAAAAATCATACCGCCCATGATGATACGGAAATATGTTACTGCGCCGTTATGCGTCTCCGCCGTTGAGCCGCACAGATGGATGATCGGACTTGCAAACGCCACAAATCCAACACTGAATGCAGCTGCCGCAAGGATAATAAATACAAGCGCAGTTACCAGAGTCTCATTCGCCGCACCCTGTCTTTGTTCCCCTCGCCGCCGCGCAACAAGGGCGGAAATCGACACATTCAGCGCAAAGAAAAACGCCAGGCCAAGCAGCTTCGGCTGTGTCGTCAGACCGACCGCGGCAACTGCGTAGGAGCCAAGCGAACTTACCATCAGCGAATCTACAAGACCCGCAAATGCAATGAAAAACGACTCCACGATCGCCGGCCACGCCATGTTGACGGCGGTCTGGAATGTGTCTTTGTGGTATTTCCCCTTTAACTTGTTTCCTAAGTACCCCATTTCTTTTCCTCTCTTTCGTCCCAATACCAATTTCTATTTTACTTTGTTTTAACAGAAGGGTCAATACGGTACCGGCAGAAAAAAGCCAGCCGCAAAAGCAAAATTCTTTTCGCTTTTTGTGGCTGGCTTTTCTTTTATCTTTCCGTAGCGATTCAGACCCCCATCTTGATTCCGCTTACGCTACATCCCAGTATTGCTTCTTATTTTTTCAGCACAAATTCTGCCTTATTCTCTGTCGTGCTGTCGCTTCCGATGAAGACTTCGAAAGCACCGTTTTCACTTTCTACACGCTCATTTTCTGTCAGGAAGCGAAGCTCTTCTTCTGTGATTTTGAAGATGACTTCGGTTTCTTCTCCCGGCTGAAGGTTACCTTGCAGAAATCTTTCAGTTCTTTCACCGGGCGTACCACGGATGCGGCTACGTCGTGGATGTAAAGCTGTACGGTCTCGGTTCCCTTTGTATCGCCGGTGTTTTTCACGGTTACGGAGGCTTTAATCTCATCTTCCATGCCAAGCTCTGCCTTGTCCAGTTTCACATCTGAAATTGCAAAGCTGGTGTAGCCAAGGCCATATCCGAACGGGAACAGTGGTGCGTTCGGGATGTCGAGGTATTTGGAGCGGAAGCGGTCTTTGTCCTTGCCCGGCACATGCGGTCTTCCGGTGGAATACTCGTTGTAGTGAACCGGCACCTGGCCTACAGAGTATGGGAAGCTCATGGTCAGCTTGCCGCTTGGAGCGTATGCACCAAAAACAACGTCTGCGATTGCATTGGCACCTTCGGTACCCGGCATCCATACTTCAAGAACGGCTTTTGCTTTCGATACGACATCGCGCAGGTCGAGCGGACGACCGTTGAAGAGGACAACGACAACGTTTTCATTGACTTTTGAAACGCGCTCAAGCAGTCTCTGCTGGATTTCCGGGATGCGGATGTTCGCGTTGCTGGTTGCCTCGCCGGACTGCAGACGATCCTCGCCGATCGCAAGAACGACAACATCGGCCTCTTTTGCTGCGTTTACAGCCTCAAGAAGCATTGCTTCTTCTTCCTCTGGCGTAGTGGACTGCTCCATCGCCTCGCCGAAGCCCTCCAGGCGGATGTCGGAGCCAAGCATCGGAGAGCCTGCATGGAAGCTCATGTTTGTCGTATCTGCTGCGCTTTTACGGCCTCTTCCAGATTTGTCACATCCTTTGCATCTCCGATAAAGGACCAGGCGCCCATCAGGTTTCTGCTGTGGACATACGGTCCGACCCAGGCAATTTTTTTCTCCTTGCCAAGCGGCAGGATTTTCTCTTCGTTTTTCAGCAGTACAAACGATTTTCTTGCGGCTTCTCTTGCAGGGCGCGGTGCTCTTTGCAGAGAATGACCTCTTTTTCTTTCGTCTCGTCTGCGTCTTTATACGGGTTTTCAAACAGTCCCAGTTTGTTTTTCAGTTCCAAGATACGCATGCAGGACTCATCGATCAGATCCTCGGAAATCTTGCCCTCTCTTACAAGGCGGCAGAGGTTCTCGCAGTAAATACCTGTCATCATATCGATATCGACGCCTGCCTCGGCGGAGCGGACAGCTGCCTCCTCACGGTCTGCGCAGTAGCCGTGGTAAATAATCTCCTCGATTGCCGCCCAGTCGGAAATCAGAACGCCGTCAAATCCCATCTCGTCACGCAGGATGCCGCGCATCAGTTTCTTGTTTCCGGTTGCCGGAACACCGTTTACCGTGTTGAAGGAAGTCATTACCATCGCTGCTCCTGCATCGATGCCGGCTTTGTAGGACGGCAGATAGAAGTCACGGAAGGTATGCTCGGAAAGCTCTACCGTATTGTAGTCTCTTCCTGCTGTCGGTGCGCCATAGCCTGCGAAATGCTTCACACAGGAAGCAATTTTGTACGGCTCCTTCAGATCGTCTCCCTGGAATCCGCGCACCATTCCGGCACAGAACAGACCGTTCAGATACGGATCCTCACCGGTAGACTCCATGACACGGCCCCATCTTGCATCGCGGACCAGGTCGGTCATCGGTGCGAAGGTTACGTGAAGGCCGGAAACGGCTGCCTCTTTTGCAGCAACTGCCGCACACTTTTCGGAGAGCTCCGGTTCAAACGTTGCGCCCTGTCCCAGCGGAATCGGGAAAATAGTCTTGAAGCCGTTGATGACATCCAGCATGAACAGCATCGGGATGTGATGCGGGTGCTGCTCCACAAAATCCTTCTGGATTTTCTTTAACGTTTCTGCGCCCATGCTGCCCAGGATGGAACCGGAAAGCGCAACATTTTCCGGCGTAAAGCCTTTATCCGCCATCGGTCCCATGGCTGTGATGTCCATATCTTTATTGAAGAAGGCACCCACACCTGGCTCATCTGGTTCACTTTTTCTTCCAGCGTCATGTCGGCCAGAAGCTCTTTTAATTTCTGCTCGGTCATTTTTTCTCCTCCATACCTCGTTTTTGCTGTATCTGCTTCTTCAGAAACCCCTAAAATGTCAGAAAAATACCGTTTTTCCGTTATTTTTCTGAATTTTATACTGAAATTTTACCACATCTGATCCGAAAAAAATATTCCCTGATCTGACCTTTTTCTTTCACTATTCTGACCTGTTTACTGCTGTTCCGCTATTACTCTCCAAAGCTTCTTCTGTATTCCAGCGGTGCGTATCCCGTATTATCCTTAAACATCTTCGTAAAGTACGAGAAATTGCTGTACCCCACATACAGCGACACCGTATTAATTGGCAGCGAACTCTGTGTCAGAAGCTTTTTCGCCTCCTCCACCCGCTTTTGAATAATATAATTACTGATCGAAATACCCTTTTCTTTTTTAAAGATCCGGGACAGATAATCCGTATTCAAAAAGACAAGCTCCCCAAGCTCCTCCCGGTGAATCTCCTCCCGGTAATGTGCATCGATATAAGCGCATACCTGACTCGTAACCGAATCTGATTTGTTGATGTACTGTCTGTACTGAACTGCTTTCCGAACCAGTACCCCGGCATACTCCATCATCTCTTCTCTGCCATAAAGGGAATTCCGATGCAGGTTTTCCATATCCGCATCTGCAAACAGTGCATACGCCTTGATCTCCCGTTCCGAAAGCCATGCATACACCACCTGCGTCAGATCGGTACGGAGTGCTACCAGAAGCTCCCTGGTAATCATTCCTTCCCGCTCCGTCCGGTCAAGGTATTTCTGCAGCCGCTCCAGCAGCTCCTCCGGTTTTTCCTCCGAAAGCAGAGCTTTCCACACATCCAGCTCCTTATTTTCGTAGCTGGTCTGCGGAGCCTGAAATTCGTTCAGAAACAGCACCTCGTTCCGCACGGAAAGGCTTCCCTCCCGCATTTTCTGAAGATTCCGGCTCTGCTTTTGCATCCCCAGTACAGATTCCCACTGTCCGGCACCGCACCACAGCTCCAAATAGATTTTTTCATTCATCCACGCAACAAACTGCCGCAGAATTTCACAGTCCCGCTCACTGTCCTGCGGGAATGCTTTTTCCTTTGACTGTGTAACAATCCAGTAGCTGCCCGGTTCCTGGTAAAAAACAGTATCTACCGCAATATCCGTTTCCTCATACAGTTCCGACAGCACATTTTCGATCACAAACTCCATGGTCGCGGTATCCCACATCTCCCGCTTATTGCTCTTTATTTCCGGCATCAGACAAATCAGCCGGAAATAGTGTCCCGGTCCGTATGGCAGCTGACGCTGTGCTGCCGTTTCGCAGAATTTTTCCTCGGAGAAGCCGTCTTTCAGCACATTTTTCCAGATATCCTGCTGCAGAATTTTTCTGTTCTGGTTCCACTTGATGCTTTCCTGCCTGAGATCCTGTATTTTCTTTTCTTTCGCAACGGATTCCGCCGCACGCTGTACGGCCTCCTTCAGCTTGTCAAAATCGATGGGCTTTAGCAGATAATCGACGCTGTTCAGCTGTATCGCTCTTCTGGCATAGTCAAACTCCGCATAGCTTGTCAGGAATATGACCTGGACCTTCAGCTCCTCTTTTCTGACCCACTCCACAAAGTCGAATCCCGTTCCGCCCGGCATCACGATATCGCTGATCACGATATCAATGTCCACCATTCCCATGATGTTCTTCGCCTGCTGTACGGAAAACGCGGTATACACCTCGTTCACCCCGGTCTCTGTAAGATCGAGGTTTCTTTTGATACTTTCAATCACGTACTCTTCATCATCCACGAGCAATAGTTTCATGTTCTTCTCCCCCTGTCCTGTATGGAATATGGATATCTACAATCGCTCCGCCGAGCGGACTGTTATCGAAATGAATCTCTCCGGAATCGCCATAATAATAGCGGAATCGTTTCAGGCAGTTTTCAATTCCGATATGCTTTCCATGCTCGGAAATATCTTCCCCTGCTTTCAGCCTTTGCAGCGTCTCCTCCGGAAAGCCGTTTCCGGTGTCCGAAATATAAATGTTGACATACTTTTCGTCTCCGCGATCCTCCGGGTAAACCGTCACGGAAATCAGCGGAACCGTCTCCAGCGTCAGGGCATGTTTTGCCGCATTCTCTACAAACACCTGAATCAGGAACGGGAAGATTACTGCGTTTTCCACCTCTTCATGAACCTCAAAATAATAGGTGAATTTTTCCGGATAGCGCAGCAGCAGAATTTTGAGGTAATTTTCACAGTGGTTCGTCTCCGCCGTTACCGGCACCATCTCGCTTGTATTCCGGAAAATATACGCAAGATAATCGGACGTAATACGGCTCATCGACTTTGCATGGTCGTACTGACCGAAGTCGATCATGCTGTAGATAAAGTTCAGACAGTTCATATAAAAATGCGGACGGATCTGGATTTTCAGGTAGTCCATCTCGATTTTCTGTTTTTGCAGCTCCTGCTCATACAGCGTGATCTTCAACCGGCGGATCTGGTGAATCATGTTTCGGAATTTATCGTCAATCTGCTCCAGCTCTACCAGGTTTCCTTCCGACATCTGATAGGTGAGGTCCCCATTGTCATATTTCTGAAGATTTTCCGTAAACATACCGACCGGCTTCAGGATTTTTGTTTCCAGGTGGAACAACAGCACGGAACCGGCAATCACCATCAGAAAAGCAACGCCAAGAAGGGCAAACACACTTCCCGTCATCAGATTTAAGACTCCCGTCCAGGAGATTTTAATCCGGATTTCAAACGGCGCCTGCGAAAGTTCCTGCCGGAAGGTGTAATTGTCGGTATTAATTTTCGAATTGTCCGTTACAATTCCTTTTTCCGTCAGTGTTCCGATGCTTTTCCCGTTCTGGTCAACGAGACTGACATAGCCGCTCTTTCCAAGAGACAGTTCAGAGAACGGTTCCAGAATTGTCTTCAGATTGACGTAGCAGCCGAGTCCAACGCCCTGACTCTGCGCTACCTTGAGCATATAAATATCGTCTCCCTGGCACATCACGGTCCATTTTTCTTGACTGCATACGCCTGCTGCGACAGGCTTTTGATCCTGCGCTTCAGCGCTTCCTGCAAATAGGGATCAACGGCGTAAAGCCCGTCGGAGGAAATGCTCAGCTGATATAAGCTCTCATCCTTCTGCGTATAGAGAAAAACATTGTAATCCGTTCCGAAATTCCACGCTGCTGATACATAATTCCTTCGCAGCTGCGTGATGACATATTCCTCATACTGATCCTTCTCCATCAGATCCATATATTTCCAGAAAGCAGAATCCGGGTTGGAGCTGTCCATTACGGTCGAGAACAGGTTTCGCTGATTCGAAAAAAACGGTGATCCAGCTCATCCGTATACAGCTTTGAAATCTCTTCCAGCTGCTCATATACCTGCTGCTGCGTCCGGTTCAGAATAAGCACGCTCCCAGCCAGAAAAAGCAGCAGCATACTCAGCAGGCAGATCAAAAGATAACGCCCCTGCTGCGCCAGTGTTGTTTTTTTCGTCTGTTTTGAAATACGCATGAAGTTTCCTCCTTTTTTCTGTTCCGGTACGCTCGAAATTTTTCCGTGTTTGATTTTACAAACTGATCTTTTTTCTGAATATAATACAGCAGAAAAACAGTACACCTCATGTTTCCATGAGTCTGTACTGTTTTTCTGATTTATGTCGGAAACACCGAAATGTTTCTCTTTTTTATTCCTGCATGGAAAATCATCCCTTTACCGCACCAAGTGTGATACCTTCTGCGAAGTATTTCTGAAGGAACGGATAGATGATAAACAGCGGCAGCATGGCGATAAATGCGATTGCCATACGGATCGAGGTTGTCGGCAGCTTTGCCACCTCGGCACCGATATTTCCGGTTACTTTTCCACTTGCCAGGTACTGAATATCGGTGATCATCTGGTTCAGCAGGTTCTGGATACTGTAAAGCTTCTGGCCTTCATTTCCTGATAAATAGTATAAACCATTTGTCCAGTCATTCCAATAGCCAAGTGCGGAAAACAGTCCCATGGTTACCAGAATCGGTTTTCCAAGCGGCAGTGTGATGCTGGTGAAAATCTTCATGTGTCCTGCGCCATCGATTTTGGCCGCCTCGAACAGCGCGTCCGGGATACTGGTGTTAAAGTAGCTTCGGATCATCAGCACGTTGTTTGCACTTAACAGGAAGCCCGGAACAATCAATGCCCAGATCGTGTTTTTGATGTGAAAATACTTTACATACATCAAGTAGGTCGGCACCAGTCCGCCGTTGAACAGCATCGTAAAGAATACGAAAAAGGTAATTGCTCTGCGGTACGGCAGCTTTTTAATCGAAAGCGGATATGCCAACAGAGCGGACATCGCAAGGTTTGCAGCTGTACCAACGATGGTTACAAAAACGGTGATTCCGTACGCTCTCAGGATTTTCTCACCCTGACGGATGATATAGGAGTAAGCATAGAAGCTGAATTTCTCCGGGAAGAACGAATATCCGTTGCGGATCAGTGTGTTTTCATCGGTCAGCGAGGAAATAAATACGAGTACAAACGGCAGTATAATGGATAACGTAATCAGAATGAGTACTACATTAATCCAGAACTGGAAACGTTTTGCTTTTTTTGAATTTGTCATACTTCCATCCTCCTAGAATAATGCCTGGTCTTTGTCTACTTTTCGGACAATCCAGTTACTCAACATTACGACACAGAAGCCTACCAGAGACTGGTATACACCGGCTGCAGATGACATACTGATATTTCCCTGCTCAATCAGGGCGCGGTATACATAGGTATCGATAACGTTTGTGGTCGGGAACAGAACACCGGAGTTCATTGGTACCTGATAGAACAGGCCGAAATCGGAATAGAAAATTCTTCCGATGCTGAGGAGCAGCAGGGTGATGATGGTCGGAACGAGGCTCGGCAGTGTGATTTTTGTGATCTCCTGCCATTTGCTTGCGCCGTCCAGTCTGGCAGCCTCATAGAAGGAAGGATCGATACCGATCAGCGATGCGATGTAGATCAGGCATCCGTATCCTACGCCCTTCCAGCAGTTCGCGATGATCAGGATCGCCGGCCAGTATTTCGGTTTCTGGTACCACTGAATCGGGTCAATGTGGAACAACGGAAGGATCGAGTTGTTGACAAGACCATTTTCTGCACTCAGAAGCGCATATACGATGTAGCTTAAGATAACCATGGACATCAGGAACGGAAGAAGAATCGCACTCTGATATATCTTTTTGAGCTTTGTGTTTCTTACCTCCGTAATCAGAATCGCAATGGCAATTCCGACTACCATGTTTACAAGAATAAATGCAACGTTATACAGCAGCGTGTTTCTTGTAATGATCCATGCATCCTTGGAAGCAAACAGGAACTTAAAGTTGTCGAGTCCTGCCCACGGGCTTGCCCAGATACCTTTCGCAAAATTCAGTTTTTTAAACGCAATCACCATACCTGCCATCGGGATATAGTTGTTGATCAGCAGATACAGAAGTGCCGGAAGCATCATCAGATAAAGCGGCCAGTATTCCTTCAGCACGTTTTTCTTTTTTCCTTTTTTAACCTCTGCTTTTTTCATAAAGCGTGTCTCCTTTTATGAGGGCTGTTTTTTCAGGTTCTTTCACAGAGAAAGCTCCACATCTTTTCGGGTAAGAGTGGAGCCTTCGGTTACTGTATCACACCGGATTTTCTTTTGCCCCGGTCGTGTTCTTTTTACAAATCATGGTGCTTATTTCGCTGCAAGAAATGCATCCAGCTGCTCCTGCTTTGCAGCAATGACATCATCGATTCCCGCATCGTCCAGTGCCTCCAGGAACTGTGGAAGCAGTTCTTCCGGATCTCCGGAGCCGCTGCTAAGTGCGCCGTTGTACTGGCTGATTACGTTGTTCAGGCTGATACCTGATCCGCATATTCGCTGTTATCAAAGACAAATCCCAGTGCTTTCGACTCGATACCGGAAGCGTTGAACTCCTGCATTTTGTCCCAGAGCTGCGGGTCAGATCCATCCCATTTGTATGCGATGAACTGGTTCGGAAGCTCCCATCCACAGTTAAAGCTGTAGCCTGCATTGTCTGCTGTTACACCGTCCGGGTAGTTGATGATTCCGTTTTCTTCATCTTCTACTACGTAGTCGGTTCCCTCTTCGCCCCAGTTCAGAAGGTTCATGACCTCCGGGCTGCCATAGATATAATCGAGAACCTGCATTGCTTTTTCCGGATTTTCGGAGTTCTGTGCTATAGAATAAATAATTCCGCTGTAAGAGGATGAGTTGATGATCGGCTGATCATAGAACGGTACGATTTCAAACTCATATCCTGTGGAGCTCTGGAACTCAACCGGGGTACCTGGATGATAAGCAAAGAACAAGGAGAAGAGATTTCCTGCTTTGCATACGGTTCTCCAGTTTTCTGTGTTTGTTCCGGCATCCTTGCTGATGTAGCCTTTCTGATACCAGTCATGCAGCATAGTTGCAGTCTCCTTGTACCAGTCGCTTGCAAAATAGTTTTCTACGGTTGTGCTGTTGGTCTGATCCATCAGAGCGCCCGTGTTGGCATCGCCAAGTCCATCAGCGCGGGACAGACGGCTCAAAGGCGTATCACTGTTGTTGCTGGAGAACAGCATTGTCATATCAGGCTCGCCTGCCTGTACGGTCTCAAATACTTTCTCCATATCCTTCGGCTCTTTGATTTCATCGGTATTGATATTATACTTTTCTACCAGGTCTTTTCTCATGAAGATGGCTGGAATGCTGCCTCGTTCGATCTGGTTCGGAACGCCATAGACAAACCCATCAATCTGATTTGTTTTTGCAATATCCTCGCCATAGATATCTTTCAGGTTTGTGCCGTATTTGTCAATCAGTTCAGACATATCCATGATCTGGCCGGAATGCATATACTGTACAGCTGTTGTTGCACTTGTGTACAGAAGATCGATTTTCTCATCGCCGGAAAGCATCAGCTGTAACTGCTGAGATGCGCTTGCCCACGGAAGAACAACGATATCGAGCTTTGCATTCAGCTCCGGCTCCAGAATCTCGTTGATTTTTTCTTCGATTCTCTCTTCATCCGGCTGCTGGCTGCCCTGCAGTACCATAGTTACAGTGTACGGCTCGCCTTTTTCCTCTGTCTTTGCTGTGCTTCCGGAAGCTGCGGAGGAACCGGAATCAGAACTGGATCCTGTGCTTCCGCATGCTGCCATGGAAAATGCCATAGTTGCTGCAAGAATGCCTGCTAACACTTTTTTCTTCATACTTTTTCTCCTTTTCACGTATCGTGTTGTGTGACCTTTGATGATTGTATTATAGCAGAATTTTGACTTACAACTCTATAACTGATTTGACTTTGAAGTATCACTCTTCCGACCTTTGTGTCTTTTTTCTGTCATCCCCATCCAACGAAAAAAATGGCTCCTCCTCCATCTGTTTTATGAAGGAAAAGCCATTTTCTGTCAAAAATCTTCCACCATCTTTGCCCCTTCTGCCCCATCGAGTTCGGTCACGGTTCCATTCATGACACGGTAGACTCTCTGGCAGAGGCCGAGGACACTCGGACGGTGCGTCGTAACGATACAGGTTTTGTTGGGACGCTGACGGATGATGTTTCGGAGGACGTTTCGTTCCGTCGTGACATCCAGTGCCGAGGTGGCTTCATCCAGAAGCAGCACCGGGGCATCGCGGAGGACGGCACGGGCGATGGCAAGCCGCTGGGACTGGCCTTCAGAGAAACCGCGACCACGTTCCCCGACGCGGCTGTTGATGGTATCCGGCAGATGCTGGACGAAATCCCAGGCGCAGGAGATTTTGAGCGCTTCGATGATCTCCTCGTCGGTCGCATCCTCTTTTACCATGCGCATATTTTCGGCGATTGTGCCGGAAAGGATCGTATTTCCCTGCGGCACATAGGCGAAGAGATGACGCGTTTCGGCGTTCATGGGAACCGTTTTTCCGTTTGAGGCAATGATCACGGTTTCCCCCTCCTGCGGGCGGATAAGGCCGAGAATCAGGCGGATCATCGTTGTTTTTCCCTCGCCGGACGGGCCAACCAACGCTACAATCTCTCCGGGGGCGGCCTGAAACTCCGATTTGGTGATTACTTTGTTTCCTTCTATATAGGAAAATTCTACCCATGCATCTGTACCCGGAAGCCATCCTTTGCCAGTGGATCGAGCGCGGCACTCTCCGGGATATGGACTTCTTTTGGCAGCTCCACAAGCTCACGGATCCGGTGCGCCGAGACGGAGCTGTTGAGGAAGGACGGAATAATTGAAATTACGTTTCCAAACGCGCCGGAAAGGTTACTCCGCTGCTGCAGGAACAGTGTCATGGTTCCATAGGTAATGTCGTGCGTCCACAGACGGAACAGACAGTATCCGAATGCCGTAAATTCCACCGCACTCCCGAGTATAGACATTACGATATTGGTTTTAATCGTAAACAGATTATATTTCAGGCTGATGTCCTTGAAAAGTCCCTGCCACCAACGCATCTTTTTACTGTAATACGGTGCGATGCCAAACGACTTGATCGTATCAAAGTTGTAGAACGCTTCTACCTCAAAGCTCATCAGATTACTGCTCATCTCGCGTACTTCTTTGCTGTATTCCCGCTGACGGCGGATCATAAAACGGGACATCAGAAGCAGAAACGGTGCGCTTAAAAAAGCAATCAGTGCCATGACCCAGTCATAATGCAGGATTACGAAAAAGGTGGCAATAAACCGATACACAGCAATGATAATCGTCGGGAGCCAGCTGATTGCGTTGCCGCTGACCGTTCCAATGTCGCCGTTGAAACGATTGAGTACGTCACCGTTTGCGTATTTGCTGATTTCCAGCCAGTCCGCATCAACGATTTTGTCAAAAATATCCGCCTGGATGTCGTTGTTGATGGCGATACCAAGCTTCGTTGAAATGCGGTTGATGACACTCTCAAACCCAAGGCTGAACACGGTGCTTCCGATCATGATGCAAAGCAGCAGCGGGAGCTTCTGTATCTGGTATCCGGTGATGATATCGATCAGGTATTTTCCTGCCACGCTGCCGACAAGCCCAAGCGAAGTGCTTAAGATACCGAGAATCGTATAAAAAACAATCGCACCCTTATAGCGCGCGCTGTAGCCAAAAATCCATTTCCAGTCATCGATGATTTCCGAGAACGTTCCGTTTTTCCATCGCTCCGACAGGATGCGGAGAGACTCGAAGGGAGCGTCTTTACTTTTCTCTCTGGATTCTTCCTGCATGCGCGTCTCCTCTCTTTTTCCAGTCTGCGGTGCGGATCATATCGTATTTTTTCAGCAGCTCGACACGTCCCGCGCCCACTTCAATGCTCGATTTCTGTTCTTTTTCTCCCTGTCCCAGCCATTTCAGGATCCGCTGCACATATGCAGCCGGAAGCAGAAACGGATACCTCGCCGCATAGGGATACTTGTTTTTTATATAGGAAGCTTCCGGAACCAGCGATTTCCAGATTCCCCCGGCTGTGTGCTTTTCCGCCCCGGTCTCTGCCGCATACAGGGTAATGTTTGCACTGTGGATCCGTCCCGCGCTCGATTTTCCGAACGAACCGGCATCGAGAATATCGATCAGAAGCGCTTCGGAATCCGGGTGAAGCTTCTTTGCGGCACGGACTGCCCCACTTGCTTCATAGGAAAAGCCCAGATAGCGCTCGCCGATATCCAGCAGATTGATACAGAAACACGTCATGTGATACTCTTCGCACAGCTGCCAGAACATTTCCCAGTCTATTTTTCTTCCATATACACGAATCATCTGTACCATGTCACAGATCTGACGGATCCCGACACCGCCGTGAAGAAAGTGCTTGAAGCTGTGACAGAGAAGATAGAAAAGATGATGCGTTTCTTCTAAGGTAAAGATGCTCTGCCCCTGCACTTCCACTTTGGATGGATGCGCAAAAACATCGGAAAATGCACGGTTCAGATAACCATAGGCAGAGGATTCTGTGCTGAACAGCCTGGTATGTATTTCATAAAAGGCTCCTGTTTTCGGATGAATATAGCCCATCTCTTCCGGGACATCACCGTCTTTGGCACCATTTGGCATTGCGGCTTCTTTGTCCCGCACAAAGCCCTTCCTCATAAAACAGGCATCCACTGCCGAAAAATCCTTTTCCGAAATCAGAAGATCCTCATCCCCGGACGGGCGCAGATCTGGTTTCGGATAGAGACTTCTGCACACAATTCCTTTCATCACCAGCGGCTGCACGCCCAAATGCTCCAGCTCCTTTTCATCGGAAAGAAACAGCGCTGTACGCGAAACCTGCTGCAAAACACTCTGCATTGCCTGCGTTTTTACCTGTCTGCGAAGCTCGTCCGGAAGTTCTGCAAATTCCGGTGTTTTTCCCACAACATCGTAGACCGCTGACAGCAGCGAATGCTGTGCCGCGAGGACAAACAGATGATTCCATTGTTTTTCTGTCAGCCCCTGAATTTCCGCCGGCGATGCTTTTTCTTCTGTCAAAAACGCACGAATCACCGCAAGGAATGCGGTTTCTGTTTCTGTAATCATCTTCTTTTCCTTCCATTTTCTCTACACGCATCATTTTTCTTTTTATCCACACCGAATAACCGGGCATATCCATGCATCAGAATCGGGCGAAGCGGGATGATGCGAATCCAGACCTGTGCAAAAAACTCCCACCAGAACGTTCCCGGTACAAGTATTTTTCCTTTTCGTTCCACTTTTGTCACCCGTGCAAAGATCTGCTTCCGTTGCACATGATGCTCGATTTCCGTCTGTGCATCCCCGATTATGTCATAACCGTCTGCATGAACGCGGCAGATCCGATGCACGACAAACTGTCCGCCCGGCCGCTCATAAAATACGATATCACCTCTCCGAAGTTCCCGCTCCGGCGCTCGGAAGAAAATACTGTCGCGTCCATGAATCAGAAACGGCGCCATGCTGCTCCCGGAAATCACCATACGCACTTCCCTGCCCTGCTCTACAAGTTCTTTCAGCATTCCGACATAGGCACGTGTATCCATCATTTTCATGCATGTTTCTCCCTTTTCTGAATCATGTTTTTGTGCAGTGCAGCTGCATATGTTTCACTTTCGAACGAACCGGCCCCGATCTCCTGCTCCAGCGTTTTCACCGCATCTTCTGAAATGTCGCACGCCAGATGATACACCGGAACTTTTCCAGCAAGCTGTTCGAGAAGGTCGAGACTGTGCACCATTCCCTCCCTGTCCCAGCGGTTCATGGTGATCTGTCCGTACAGACTCGTAAATGCCTCTGCCGGACGCAGCCGCCACGCCTGATTTGTCTTTGCCTGGCTCAGCATTACAATGCATCCGACCGGGAGCTTTTTGTTTTCGCAGACTCCTGATGTTCCGCAGACCGGCCAGCCGTTTGCTGTCCACGCTGTGCCGTCATATTCCAGCAATGCCTTATCCCCATTTACGGTACAGCTTCCCCGGTACTGTTCCCAGAGTCCCGCCTGCGTGGTTTTGCCCGTTCCCGATGGTGCAGAAAAGAGCATTGCTTTCCCCTGATACTCCGTGTATGCACAGTGCAGAATCAGGCACGGCTGTTCTGCCAGACGGCGCTCCAGGGCAAGAAGGGAAAGAAAAACAACTTCATACTTTTCAATTTCTGCCAGATACCACCTGCCGACGAAAACCTCTGCACGATTTTGCGCAGTCTCACGGTAGAATGCATAAGGACGCGCTTCTCCTTTCACACCGATCCGGCGGCTCTCCAATCCTTCTTTTGTATGAAACACCTGCAGATCGACCCGATCCACAATCAGCTCTCCCTCCGCTTCCGGCAATATGTCGACGGCCGTAATGATATATGTATAATCCGCAGAATCCGTTTCCGCCAAAAATTTTCCATATCCACCGGAAGTACCAGCTCTTCCGGAAACTTCAGCCGGAAGGAAAAACTCCCTATCTGAAATGTTTTTTCCATCAAAAACTCCTCTTTCTCCCCATGATCTTCCCTTCTCTCCGCCACGTATCACGATCCCTTTTTCCGCATTTATGATAACAAAAAAAAGAGTCTCCGTCAATCTTTGTGGCTTTTTTGTAATTAAATACGTAATTTTATTTTTGACTGATCTGCAGCGTTTTATAGTCATGCCGGAAATACAATTTGTTTTTTCTATCAGACCGCTTTTGTCCACAAAAAATCTGCGACCGAAGCGCCATCTCATCCATACAAAAGTGCATATCGCAAAGCGTGTTTTTTGCCAAAGTTTCCCTTGACAATTACTGTCTATTTCTCTATAATTCTATATGTAATAAAAACTGTAATATTTTATTTTTACTTGTTTTTCTGGCATTGTACTTTTGAAAGAGGGCTGGGATGTTGATGGAGAATGTAATGGAACGTGCTTTATCAGAGGAAAAGCACTATTGTGCCAATGAAGATTACATAGTAAGAGAAATTGCAGGGGAGACGATTCTTGTGCCGACTGGGGCGAGTGCGGAACATTTTAATGGAATGCTGACGCTGAATGAGACTTCGCGGTTTTTGTGGGAATTGTTTCGGATGCCGCATACGTTTGAGGAAACGGTGGCAGCCGCGCAGGAACGATATGAGGACGATAACCAGTCTCTGGAATCGGATATTTATGATTTTATGAAGGAAAGTGTAATGCTCGGATTTCTGAAGGAGGAGGAGTGAATATGGAAAAAATGAAGTGGACACGACCGGAAACTACCGGGGAGATGTTTGAGGCAAATGAGTATGTGGCAGCCTGCATCACAGGTTTAATTCAATGTGCTTACCCAGGTGATGGACAAACCAATGGACAGATAGACAAATTTGATGATTATAACGGGAAAAAAAAGTGGCTATTGGACAGACAACAAAGGCATGCTGCATGGTCTTTGTGGCTACGATGCGAAAATTTCTTTCAGTGAAGATACCGGAAGTGGTTTTGAATATATTGGTGATAAGATTCAGCGAAACCGTCCTATTTACAGTATCAAAAATTATAGCCCAGCCGTCGGTACGTATTACAATGTAACCTGGAACAGTGACGATGGTGACAATCACAGCGGTACGTATTCTCATACTGGTCGTCTTAAAATCACTAATATTGACAGTAACCACCCTAACCATTCCTAATTAACCATAAATTCAAAAAAATAGAAATTTCCCAATCACCCGAAACGCGGTCAGCTCCCCAGAAGTTGGCCGTATTTCCATATCTGCATATCTATACAGAAAGGACCCCCATGGACAATCTCACCTACGAAAAACGTCTGATCTCCAAAGCCGCCCGCTCCCACACCCCGATTAACGGCAGTTCGAGCTTCTCCCCTTATGCAACATGAACTGTGGCATGTGCTACGTCCGGCTCTCGCGTCCGGAGATGGATCTCCAGGGGCATCTGCATTCTGCTGCAGAATGGATTTCGCTTGCGCGCCAGATGCAGAAATCCGGCACGCTTTTCCTTCTTCTGACCGGCGGCGAGCCGCTCCTCTTTCCAGATTTTAAAACGTTGTATCTGGAGCTTCGCAGCATGGGTATGATTCTGACGATCAATACGAACGGGACTCTGATTGATGAAACCTGGGCGGACTTTTTTGCACAATATCCGCCGCGGCGCATCAATATCACGCTGTATGGAACTTCGAAGGAAACCTACCGCGATCTCTGTCATTACGAAGACGGGTTTGAAAAGGCGCTGCGCGGGATTCGTCTTCTGCGGGAACGGAATGTTGATGTGAAAATCAACGGCAGTCTCGTGCGAAGCAACAGCACGGATGTGGACTCCCTAGTGGCACTCGCCCGCTCTCTCGACGCTCCGATCAACATCGACACCTACATGTATCCTGCCCGGCGCGAGCGATCCGCTGCGTTTTGTGAACAGTCCCGGCTTCTGCCAGAGGACGCTGCACGTGGAAAAGTGCAGTTTGAAAAAGCTTCCCTCGATTCCAAAACCTATCTTCAAATGGCTCAGACCATCATAACCCGCGTCTCCGAAACGCCGGATACTCCCGAACCTGATTTCCAGCGCATGCGCTGTCAGGCGGGCCGCACTTCCTTTACAATCAACTGGCAGGGAAAGATGCGCCCCTGTGTGATGCTCTCGCAGCCGGAAATCAACGTTTTTGAAACAGGATTTGATAACGCATGGAAGCAGCTTCAGTGCGAAATCGAAACCATCACCTTAAATCCCCGCTGCTCCTCCTGCTCCCTCCGTCGCATCTGCCAGACCTGCGCTGCCTGCGCAAAACTGGAAACCGGCGCTTACGACGGCATCCCCGACTACATGTGCCGCTATACAAAAGAACTCCTGCATCTCTATTCTGCGGATCTCGCTGCCTCACGCGCCTGAGCCATGAGAAAAACACTTTGTAAATTTCTCAACTTCCCCTTCATACGCCTGATCCGCCGTAACCGCACACCGTGTCAGTTTTCCATTCTCCCACGCTTTTTCGCCATCCCACAGTTTCGCATAAAAGTTAATGATCCATGCCCGGCTCCAGCCCGTGTGGCCGCCGCCGTTGGCAATGCGCACACGCAGTGTCTCTGCAGCCGCTACGGCTGGTTTTGTATACCATAATGTACTCATATCCTGTCTCCCCATTCTGTCACCAAAAGAGGGAGGCAGACGATTCCACCTCCCTCTTCGTTTTTCAATTTCTATCTAATACTTAATACTCGACGTTCTCTTCATTTCCTTCTTTTCTGACCGTCAGAATCTCTGTCTCACGTCCTGTCAGCGCGCGGCTTCTTTCGCCCGGCTGCTGTCCACCGATGGAGATTTCATACTCGCCCGGCCGTACGACACATCCGCCGTCCTCTGTGATAACAGCAAAATCTCTTGCATGCAGTGTCACGGAAATCTCTTTTTCTTCTCCTGCCTGCAGTTCCACGCACGCGATGCCTTTTAACTGGAAGCCTGGCTCACCCGGCTGTGCGTGTTTGTATTTCATATAAACCTCTATGCTCTCATGCAGCGGATATGCACTCTCATTCTTCACCTTCGTGCACACGGTCACATCGTCGAGCACCGCGCTCGTCTCCTGCTCCGTTTTTGCGCCGCTGTAGGAAATTGTTCCATACGTCAGTCCATATCCAAAGGGATACAGAATATTTTTATCAGTATAGCGGTAGGTTCGTCCTGCCATGCTGTAATCGGTGAACTCCGGCAGATTTTCTGTTCCCTGATAGAAAGTCACCGGCAGTTTTCCGTTCGGTGCATAATCGCCGAACAGCGCCTCTGCCACGGCTTTTCCGCCGCGCGCACCCGGATACCAGCTGTCAAGAATAGCCGGTACATGCTCCTCGGCCCAGGACAGGTTGATGGCACTTCCTGCCGAGAGAACGAGGACTACCGGTTTTCCAACCGCTGTGATTGTCTCAAGCAGTTCCTCCTGTAAGCCCGGCAGATTGAGACCCAGCTTATCGCCGCTCGCGTATTCGTTTCCGGCATCGCCTTCCTCGCCCTCAACAGTTGCATCAAGTCCAAGGCACAGAACGACAACGTCTGCGTGCTCAGCGGCAATGACAGCCTCTTTGAAACGGTCTTTGTCCTCGCCGAGTCCTTCGACTTTATTTTTATACAAATGGCAGCCCTCTGCGTATGTCACTCTCACATCATCACCGACATACTGCTGAATTCCTTCCAGCGGTGTGATGTATCTGGACGATGTTCCCTGATAGTTTCCAACCAGCGCTGCTCTCGAGTTCGCGTTCGGTCCGATCACGGCGATACTGCGAATCTTCTTCACATCGAGCGGCAGCATGTTGTTTTCATTTTTCAGCAGAACCATACTTCTTCTCGCTGCCTCGACGGACAGATCAACATGCTCCTTGCACTCGACTAGATCGTAGGACAGATCTTCGTACGGTGACGGATAGTCTTTCATCATACCGAGGCGGATGCGGATTTCCATCAGGCGCTCAACTGCCGCGGTGATTGCCTCTTCGGATACCAGGCCATCCTCGTATGCTTTCGGCAGATGCAGGAAAGCAACGCCGCAGTTCAGGTCACAGCCGTTGTTGACGGCACGCGCTGCGGACTCCTCTACATTTTTGGTCACTCTGTGGTGCTCATGGAAATCCATGATTGCCCAGCAGTCGGAGACAACATGGCCTTCAAAGCCGAACTCATCGCGCAGGATGTCCTTTAACAATGTCTTGCTTCCGCATGCCGGTTCACCGTTGACACGGTTATACGCGCCCATGACTGCCTCGACTTTTGCATCCCTGACACAGCGTTTGAAGGCATACAGATAGGTGTCATACAGATCATGTTTGCTGACTCTTGCGTCAAACTCATGGCGGATCGCCTCTGGGCCGCTGTGGACGGCGAAATGTTTGGCACACGCCGCTGCCTTCGGGTGATCCGGGTCCGGTCCCTGTAATCCGCGGATGTAGGCGCATCCGAGCTCACCAGTCAGATACGGGTCCTCACCATATGTCTCATGGCCACGGCCCCATCTCGGATCACGGAAAATGTTGACGTTCGGTGCCCAGAAGGTCAGGCCTTTGTAGATGCCGCGGTCGCCTTTTCTCGAAAACTCGTTGAATTTTGCACGTCCCTCGGTAGAAACAACATCACCGATCTCCTGCAGCAGCTCTTTATCAAACGTTGCTGCAAGGCCAATAGCCTGCGGAAATACCGTTGCCACACCAGCTCTTGCCACGCCGTGCAGCGCTTCATTCCACCAGTTGTATGCCGGAATGCCAAGACGCTCGATCGCCGGTGACTGATAGACCATCTGGCTCATTTTTTCTTCCAGCGTCATCTGGGAAACCAGCTGTTTTGCATACTCTCTCGTCTCTTTACTCATAGGTAAAATCCTCCCGAAATTTGTTGCCTCTATTATATCGCCGCGTTTCCCGTTCGGCTAGTCAAGTATTGCTCTTTGCTTCTCATTTTATGCGATTTTTGCGAACAACACAGGGAACATACGAGGAAATCGTGTATGCGTAACCATCCGATATACACGCAGAAACTCCCGGCAGAATTTCTCGTATAAGATCTTCCGTCGGGAGTTTCCCTTATCTATTCCTGTGAAATTTTATTTCTGATACTCTTCCTCGATATTTTTTACCGCACGGAGCTTGTTCGCGTATTCCAGAATCTCTTCTTTGGAATATTTCTGTTTCCGGCACCAGGTGAGGATTTCTTCTTTTACTTCCTCCGGCATCTTGTTGTTCATGCGCAGACAGTCACAGAAGGTTCTCTTCGGAGAATAATATTTGTAGGAACCAAACTCTGTCTTTTTCTCACAGATTTCACCCGGGACATCGGCATTCTGGAAATAAAAACGTCTGATTTCAAAATTTTCCAGATCCATTTTTTTTCGGTCTGTCCGTGCTGTTGCAACTGCAATCGTAGCCGGCTCTTCTTTCAGCATTCCGGCAAGCCATGCAGCACTGTCCATGCAGATGACTGCGCGTGGGTTTACTTTCGCAATTTCAATATATTGATAGTCTTCCGGTTTTTCATAACCACAGTCCTTGCACCAGTACCAGCCGCGTGCAAATCGTTCCAGACTTCCTTCCTCTTCCATTTCTGCCAGCTGCAGTACAGTCACCTGATGATCTCTGAGGTCTGCGAAGCTCATATATCCATGATGTTCTTTAAATAACGTCGTGATCTTCTGGTATGTTTTAAAAAGCATATTTTCTTTCCCCTTTCAGGATGTGATACATGTTTTTTCATCTATAGGCGTTTGCACATATAATATTCCAATTTTCATGGAATGGCAAGCACTAATTTGCAAAAACCATGTTTTTTCTCTGTTTTTTTCTTATTAGCTGCTGCTAACATATTTCTCTTTTTATCACTTATAAGTATACCTTTTTTACCTGAAATATGCAACCTGCTGATCCGCTTTTTCTGTTCTCATACCAGCAGAAAAAGACCGGATTTTTTACTTCTCATCCGGTCTTTTTCTCTTTCATTCTATCTTTTAACGTTTACCGTAAAACCTTTTTTCACTCTGCCGCTTCCAGAATTTCTTTTAATGCTTTGATATAAAGTTTACACTCCTCCATCGTTCCCACGCTCACACGGCTCATCTCAAAAGCGCCGATACGGATGCCCTTTTCCATCAGCTGTTCCTGAATCCAGGCAGGATCTTTTCCGGTATCGAAGTAGATGAAATTCGACTGGGACGGATAAACCCTGCAGCCAAGCGCTGCCATCTCTTTTTCCAGATATTCTCTTCCCTCCACGATTTTTGCTTTCTGCTCCTGATAATATTCCTGGTCTGCCAGGCCTGCCACTGCCGCTTTCTGGGCACAGACATTCAGGTTCCAGGAAGCGGAACATTTCCGCATGATTCCAATCAGCTCTTCGGAGCCCAGCGCATAGCCGACACGAAGGCCTGCCATCGCATAATATTTGGAAAAGGTACGGAGAACCAGAATCGGTTTTTCCGGATGCGCTTTCATATAATCAACCATACTGCAGCAGTCCGGCTCGGTGGCAAACTCCATGTATGCCTCATCCATCACCAGCAGCACGTCCTCCGGAAGAGTATCTGCGAATGCTTCCAGCTCCCCGATCGCACATACGTTCCGGTCGGGTTATTCGGATTGCAGATCACCACGATTTTTGTTTTTTCACCGATTTTTTCTTTCATGGCAGGGAGATTAAATTTCTGCTCCTCGGTTACCGGTACGGAGACCGGCACACCGCCATTTAAATACGCCATGTCGGCAAATGCCCCGTAGGTCGGCGCGGAAAACAGCACCTCATCTCCCTCGTCCAGAAAGGTCAGTCCGATCATATCGATCATCGCACTCGATCCGGCGCCTGTCAGTACATTTTCTGCTTTTAATCCGTACTGCTCCGCTACCTTCTGTTTCAGCAGTACTGCCGCAAAATCAGGATAAAAATGGCTTCCCGCCATAGAGTCCTCCAGTGCCGCCACTGCCTTCGGTGACATTCCGTAATTGTTTTCGTTTAATCCCATATGGATCAGTTTTGAGGTGTCCTTCGCAAATGCCTTCTGACGTTTGCTCGGCGGCATGCTCTGTAATGCGTGGCTGATGATTTTATTTACTTCCATATTCATTTCCTCCTGTTTTCACGGCTTCTATTGTTTTTTTTCCGGAAAATTACCGTTTTACGGCTCCCCTCGAAACAGCTGCTAAGCCATCTGCGGAGCCTGCCCGTTTTCCGATTTTTTGCTTAAGACTCAGAAGAGCTGTCTCCCAATACCAGATATTTGGTACGGATCATGTTTCTGGACGGGTCAATCTCAAAGTTTGTGATGTCGGTGCTTACCAGATAAATATTGGAAGAATTCAGTACCGGTACGCCGAAGCAGTAGTCGTTTACCAGTACGCTCTCAGCCTGGTGCAGCAGCTCAAATCTGGCGGTCGGATCGCTTTCCTCATTCGACTGTGCCATCAGTTCGTCATACTCCGGGCAGTTGGTCTTGTTATCGTTGTAGCTGTCGTTGGAACGGTACATGGAAAGGAAGGTGAACGGATCGGTAAAGTCTGCAGTCCATCTCATGCGGGCAAGCTGGAAATCGCCGGATCTTCTCTCTGCTACCTGTACCTGCTGCTCCTCTGCCTGAAGCTCCACCTCGATGCCAAGGTTTGTTTTCCACTGTGCCTGCAGGGCCTGTGCCATATCGCTGTCGAGCTGGAGGCTCGGGTATTTGTAGGTGATGGCCGGGAAGCCTTCTCCATCCGGGTAACCGGCCTCTGCCAGAAGCTCTTTTGCCTTGTCCGGATCAAAGCCGATCGGATCTTCCTCTGCTTCCTCTGCCCAGTCCTTGCCGCTTGCGGAGGATTTCAGATGTTTTGCTACGAAGAAATCACTTGCCTCATAAGAGGAACCGCACGCGGAAGCTACCTCATCGCGGTTGACTGCCATAGAGAACGCCTGGCGGACGCGGACATCGTCAAATGGTGCTTCATTTACATTGAACAGTACATAATAACTAGTCTGAGATGGAGAAGTAATCAGCCATCGCTGTCTTTATACTCGTCCATAACGGTATAATCTGCTGAGATAAAGTTCAGCTCACCGGATTTATACGCATTAATGATGGACTGTGTATCGTCCATAACCATTTTTTTGATCGTATCGGTTTTGATCCGGTCTGCCTGAACGTAATTTTCATTTTTCTTATAAACGCTGTACTGGTTCGGTACATACTCTGCGAGGTAGTACGGTCCGCAGCTTACCAGCGCATCCATGTCATTTCCCATTGCCCAGTCGCCGTTGGTCTCGGTCTGAAGCTCACGATGCGTCGGCATATAAACCGGAAGTACAAAGAGCTGTTCGAAGTAAGCGCACGGCTCCTTTAAGTTGAACACAATGGTCTTGTCATCGCTGGTGTCTACGCCAAGACCGCTCTCATCGCCGGTTCCGTTGTACATTTCCTCAGCTCCCGCAATCGGGTAAAGCATTGAGGAATAACCACTCTTGCAGTTCGGATCCAGTGCGCGGACAATGGTATTTTTGAAATCGGCACTTGTCACATCGTCTCCGTTGCTCCATTTTGCATCGCTGCGGAGGTGTACGGTGTACTGTGTCATATCCTCATTGACATCAACGCTTTCTGCCAGAATATAATCCCAGGAACCGTCCTCTTTCATTTCCATGATCGGGGCCATACACACATCATCGTAGGACCACCACCATAAACCGCTCTCTCCTGCGCTGTCCAGGCTTCCGGCCTCGGTATTCATCGTTGTTACAATCATATCGGAAGTACTGCCGCTTTTGCCTCCTCCGGAAGAGCTGCTGCTTCCTCCGCTGCTTCCGCATCCGGCAAGGGATCCTGCCAGAAGAACAGCCGCTGCCACTGTCGCTGTTGTTTTCCATAATTTTTTCATAATGTCACCTCCTAGTTTGTCAGTTTGATTCTCGGGTCAATGAGGGAACAAATGATATCCACTGCCAGGTTTGCAACGGTGATAATCACACCGATGAAAACACTGAAGCCAAGGACTACGGTGTAATCACGGTTCGTGATCGCATTCGTAAATTCACGTCCGATTCCGGGAATGGAAAAAATAGATTCTACAACAAAGCTTCCTGTGATCAGAAATGCGATGGCTGGTCCGAAATAGGTGACAACCGGGATCAGTGCATTTTTAAGGACGTGACGCGCGGTGATGTACAGATTGCTAAGTCCCTTCGCTCTTGCCATCGTTACGTAATCCATCTGGATCGCCTCGGAATACGTACTCTTGGTCAGTCTGGCAATCGAAGCGATCTGTCCGAATGACTGTGCTGCCACCGGAAGAATGTAGTTGGCCGGAGAACCAAGACCGACGATCGGAAGTACCGGCCACCAGACACCGAAAACCATCATCAGCAGGATTGCTGTGACGAATCCCGGGATACTGACCCCCAGCGTCGCAATTCCAAGCAAGGTGTTTTTCACTGCCAGCCGCTTGCTCGTCGCCATCCAGATACCCATCAGAATACCGACGAAAGCGGATACCGCGATAGAGAGAAGTCCGATGCTTAGCGTGTACGGAAATCCTCTTGCGATCAGTGTATTAACAGAAACGTTCTTTTTATAAGAAATGCAGAGATCTCCGTGCATCAGATTTTCCATGTAAAGAATATACTGTTTCCACATGGGTTCATCCAGTCCGTAGGTCGATTCGAGCTGTTCAATCGCGCTCTGGGAAAGATTATCCGCCTCGAACGGGCTGCCCGGCATAATCCGAATCAGGAAAAAGGTAATGGTGATCAGTGCCCAGATCGTCACCACTCCGATGAATAAACGTTTTATGATGTATCTTACCATGCAGCATTCCTCCCGTTCCGGCTTTTTTAGCTCAGAAGAGGCAGCCGAACGATCTGTTCTGGCTGCCTCTTTGCACCTTTTTACTGTCTTTTGTTTTTATAATGCTTCCTCGCCGCGCTGGCCGGTACGAACCCGGATGACATCTGCCACTTTCTCGACAAAAATCTTTCCGTCTCCGATATTTCCGGTACACAGCTTCTTTTCCAGGAAGCCTTTTAATACTTCAATTGTCTTATCGTCACCGACGGTCTCGAATTTGCATTTCATCAGTACATTCGGTCCGCTCATGGTTCCACGGTACATCACCCGGTAGCCTTTCTGGTTTCCATATCCGGTGATATCCGTTTCCATCACGCCGTACACGGCACACGATTCCATGATGTCGATGACATCCTCCCGGTTCGCAGGTTTGACAATAACTGTCAGCTTTTTCATATCCGCACCACCTTTTTTATTGATCCTTTTTTATTTATCATTATGGAAGTGGAAGTTTGCATAAGCGCTGCATCCGTGCTCGTGCATATCCAATCCGTCGATCTCTTCCTTCTCGGTTACGCGAAGTCCGATGGTCTTTTTCAGGACGAAGAACAGAATGAACGCCAGGATCAGGTATATGCTGCAACTGCTACAAAACCGATCATCTGGGTGATAAAGCTGCATCCCTCGCCGAAAATACCGGTGAATAAGGTTCCGAGTGCTCCACAGACACCGTGTACACTGATTGCACCAACCGGGTCATCGATTTTTACGACTTTATCAAAGAATTCAACTGCGAATACAACGACAACACCTGCAACTGCTCCAATGAACAGTGCCTCGTAATCATTGACTACATCACAGCTTGCTGTAATAGCTACCAGTCCGGCCAGTGCGCCGTTCATTGTCATACTGATATCCGGTTTTCCATAACGTACCCAGGTAACAATCAGGGTAACAAGTGTTGCTGCTGCTGCCGCAAGGTTTGTAGTCATGGCAATGTCGCCAAGATTATAGGTTGCTGCTGTGGTAGATCCACAGTTAAATCCGAACCAGCAGAACCAGAGGATAAAGACACCAAGTGCTCCAAGCGGAAGGTTATGACCCGGAATAGCAACCGGTTTTCCCTCTTTTGTGTATTTTCCGATACGAGGTCCGACCATTTTTGCACCGGCAAGGGCACACAGACCGCCGACCATATGAACTGCGGTAGATCCTGCAAAATCATGGAACCCGATCTGGCTTAACCAGCCGCCTCCCCAGATCCAGTGTCCGGTGATCGGATAAATGAAAACGCTGATCGCTGCGGAGTAAATCAGATAAGAGATAAATTTGGTTCTCTCTGCCATAGCTCCTGATACAATCGTTGCCGATGTTGCACAGAACACGGTCTGGAAAATCATGAATACGCCGATCGGCAGTCCGTTGAACATGCCGTCTGCATCTGCCAGCGATTTCGGATGAAAGAAACCTGCTGTTCCGATAAAGGCATTGCTTCCTCCGAACATCAGCGCAAATCCAATGATAAAGAAGAAAATAGAGCCGAGCACGAAATCCATCATGTTCTTCATCAGAATGTTTCCAGAGTTTTTCGCTCTTGTAAATCCTGTCTCCACCATGCAAATCCGGCCTGCATAAAATACACCAGAAAGGCTCCGACCATGGTCCATACGATATTGAGTAATACCTGTGTGTTTTCCATAATAAGTTCCTCCTCATTCCCATCTTACCTGTTCCCGTCTGCAGATCTTCTGAAACGGTCATCTCTGAAACGGTAGCTTTCAGATTTTTTAAAGTGCCTGTTCGCCGTGCTCGCCCGTTCGGATCCGCACTGCATCTTCAACATCGTAAACGAAAATTTTTCCATCGCCGTAGTTTCCGGTTGACAGGTTTTTCACAACAAAATCAACGATTTTCGGAACCTTGTCATCCTCCACAACGGTTTCCACTTTAACTTTCGGAAGCATTTTGGCCACGATTTCCGCTCCGCGGTACATCTGACGATATCCCTTCTGATTTCCATATCCAAGGATATTTGTGATCATCATACCATTTGCCTTCTGCTCCTCGAGGAGTAGCTCCAGGTTTTCGAGGCTCTCCGGACGAATTACAATTTCCAGCTTTTTCATGATTTTCCCTCCCTTTCCGAACCGGCTCCTGTACAGCTTCTGATTTTTCCGGCTGCGGATTTCTTTTTTATCCGCCTTCCCGGTTTTCTCTTCCATTCATTTACCGGCTCTGCTGCTTCTATATAGAAATCTGTTTTCTGACAGATTTTCTAACCTCTTCTTTCATGCCTGGACTGTTCCGCAGCTCTGCTGTTTTTACAGTCGTTTTTTTGCAGCTGTTTTCACAATCCGCTGTTTTTAATTAATCACACTCGTCGGCATTCCCTCCAGGTAAGACGGAAGTTTTTCACCGCCAGATCTACTGCGCGGAGTCTTGCTGCCTTCGGCTGCCAGGCGATATGGGAAGTAATAAAGGTGTACGGCGACTGCATCAGCGGAATCTGATACTGCGGCGGCTCATTTGCGACAACATCGAGTCCTGCCATATAAACCTTTCTCGATTCCAGCGCCTCAAGAAGCGCCTCCTCATCGATGATGATTCCCCGTGCGGTGTTGATAATGATGACACCGTCCTTCATTTTGGCAAATGCTTCACGGTTCAGCAGGTTTTCTGTTTCCTTCGTATGCGGACAGTGAATGGAGATCACATCCGACCGTTCGAAAATTTCTTCCATGCTGACCTGCTCGATGCCGTCATACTGCGGCCCCGTCTTTTTGTGACGGCTGTTTGCGATGACCTTCATGTCAAAGCCGAAAACAAAAACAGCATTTCCGATGATGTTCAGCGCATTCATCACGATGGAAGTAACCATTGAAATATTTGAGTTTCCCATAACCCGGAAAAGCGCCGCCCCCGCATTGTAGATTCCAAGAAACGGAAACGAAAGCGATGTAATGAAGAAGTATTCCACCGCGTAGGCCATAACCTGCTCTTCCACCGATCCGTAGACTACCCGGAGAATCCAACGGTTTCCGAAAAAGGAAATGCCGCAGATAACAAGTGCAATCAGTCCGCAGATCATCACGAGCTGTTCGGCTGCGTGACACGCTGTTTCTTATCCCCGCTTCCGAGGAACTGTGCTCCGACAACGGAACCGCCGCTTGCCATCGATGTGAAAATCACGATCAGCAGTACACAGATCGTATTGACAAGTGAGATTCCGGAAACAGCCGTTTCACCGGCCCCGGATACCATCACCATATCTGCCATACCGACGGTAACGGCCAGCACCTGTTCCACAATCAAGGGAACGATCAGCCGGACCAGACGCTTTCGGTCAAATAAGACGTTTGTGTTTTCCATCGGACTTTCTCCTTTCCGGTAAAATCAAAAGGCGACCTGGAAGTCTTCCTTCCAGATCGCCCCGTTGCGAACTCTTTACTGACGTTTCTCCTTTGGATTGAAAAACGCGGCACGAAGCTTTCCCTTCGTACCGCGCCTTCGCGAATCCATTACTTATATGGAGTTTATCTTGAAAAACAGACAGAGCGTTTTCCGGTTTTCTGAGAGTGTTTTTTGGGAGAAATAAAACCTTGGAGAAAGGGAGAAAATTACAAACGGAGCGATTCTATTCCCAGAACCGCTCCGTTGCGTTATCTTTACTCTATTCTTTTTCTCTGCTGTTTTTCAACATAGGCACATTCTAGCGGAATTCCCGCTTTTTGTCAATCCTTAAATTTTTCGATGATTTCCGGTCTTTTGCATCGGTTCTGTCAATTTTACACAATTTCACCGATATTTTTTCGGTTGTTTCTGAACATTTTTCTCATGAACCTTTGAAATTTCTTTGTTTTCTTTTAAAATCGCGGAAAAACTCCGGTAAAATTCTGTGAAAATTCAGAGCGAACGCCAGACTTGGCATTCATCAAATATCCGCTACCTGTCTGGAGCGTGTTTGAAAAAAGCTCTGTTATGTCAGATCCAGTCAAAATCTCCGCCGGTAATCGCAAGACTTAAGAGTGCATCCATCTTTTCCACTTCCTCTTCGCCCTCAATTTTTTGCAGCAGCACTGCGGTGTCCAGCACATCCTCCAAAGATTCGCCAGGTCCGATTTCATAATCCACCTCCGCCTCGCAGTCCGGGCATGGGATTTTTTCCATCGTCTGAAGGGATAAAAAGCGGTTGCCGCATTTCTTGCATTCATAATAACCACATGTTTTGGTTCCGTCTGGTACGTAATACATTTTTTCATACTCCTTTTTATTTTTCATACTTCTCAATGATACACTGATGTTCTTTTACCGCATCCGTGAACTCGCTGCGGATTTCTTCATTTGGAATGTACGCCATCTGTTCTCTTCGATCGTATGCCAGATAGCCTAAGTGAATCAGTGCAGTTAAAACGTCATCTTTATTTTTAAATGTCACCATATCATTCTGATACGATTTCGTTTTTACTTTCACTCGTTCCCCGGACATCATCGTAATAATGTCTGTTATAATATGCATCCAATTACGTATCGGATTCTACATCTTAATTCCGCAGTATTCCCATGTCACTGTATCGAGCAAGAGGAACTCCTCTGTTCCAATCGGCTTTCCATCTCTGTAAGTTGAAAACACATCCGTGCTAATCAGATTTCCCTCTTTCGTAATTGCATCCATAGGTGTATGACCTACAACCTGCAACAACTTACGTGGCTTATATAATCTCATTTTTGAATGCTGTGGTCTCAGCCAGATC
>ENA-OQMZ01000045-OQMZ01000045.1-human-gut-metagenome-genome-assembly--contig:-NODE-45-length-42916-cov-3.877071_pt1 | contig 42916 bp, 60 predicted proteins | sample MGYA00242621_ERZ504862 | MGnify/ENA primary metagenome ERZ504862 (study PRJEB26092, sample SAMD00036393) | human gut metagenome | host: Homo sapiens | study: EMG produced TPA metagenomics assembly of...
CAATCGCTGAATTGAGCGTTGAAACCATATCTCCCCAGCAGATAAAGAAGTTATCCTATTATCTCGACAACTGGGACAGCATAGATTTTGACGACAAAAGAAAAGCCGCCGATGGTTTGATCTCTACGATCAAGGCCACCAGCGACCGTGTTCAGATAGAGTGGAAAATCTGACATTTCCGCTCTATCGCCCCTCATTTCTATTTTATCTTGTTTGTACCCCTTGTACACCGATGTTTTCTTTTTCGTATAGAAGTCACCATGATTCTCCTGAACGATACGATTTATGTTCTTTAGTCCGTAACCGTGATACTCTCCGATGCGGATGCTACGGACGGTATCGCTGTATGGATTCTCAAGCCGATAAAAGAGACTGCGATACTGCTTGCGCAGTTGTAGATGAATGATTCTCTGTTCCGCTGGCAAGTCGCAACAGGCTTCAATGGCGTTGTCAAATGTGTTTCCGATAATGATGCTCAAAGACAACGATGAGATCGTCAGAACTTCAGGAATCGTCACATCCAGTTTGACCTTGATGTTATTCTTCTCTGCGATTCGCAGGTAATAATTTAAAAGAGCATCCACAACAGGGTTTCCGACAGCAGAAACATTTGTGGTACGCTCAAAAATATCCGTGGCAGCTTGTGCAATCTTGTGAAGTTCTTCGGTATCGCCGTGTTCTGCAACCGCCTGCATCGCCAGAATATATTTCTTCACATCATGCCGCAGGAAACGGACTTCTTCCTGGCGTTCTTTGAGCTGCTGGTAGTATTCCATTTGAAGATTGTACTGCTGCTCGTTGAACTTGACTTTGAATTTTTCCAGTTCATTTTCCCGGAGAGCTTCCACATAGAACACAATCAGGATGTTTATAAGGAGAAGCACAGCCATAAGGCCGACCATATAATCCGGGAAATACTCATCCGCAGCATGATACTGTGCTACATAACAAACCGCGATGCTTGCGACTTGGATTGCAATGATTGGCAACAGCCATAGGATGCGCAGAGCATTTCCTTTTCGGCTGAAAAAATGTGAGATCAGGACTACGAGTGGAATTTGTATCAGGTTTGAAAAAACGACATAAATCAACCGTGCTGTCCCAGCTTGCATCAGAATGTCGGTATCCGGGATGCGCAGTCCAATCAGGAGCATTGCAAACACTTCCACCAAAGCAGCCAGTGTAAAGAAAGCTCCACTTGCGAAAACCGCCTGCCATGGCCGCACTTCGTAGAATAGCAACGCAAGGAGGAATCCGCCAACCAAAAGATAGATTGTGCGCTGCGTCACCCAATTCGGAAATAAGCTCAAAGCACACTGCCCAGCGATAAAAAGTGCAACATACACATAGAACCATCTTGAAATGGGTTCCTTTTGAGGAAACAGCCGACCGATGAAAAGCAGCAACAGGGCGATGTTGGCAAAACTCCCTGCAAACTCAACGAAATAATAAAGTATCATCTTCCCAAATAAGCGTTAAAGTTCTGATTGAACTCCTGACGCTTCCTCCTGCTGATCGGCAGCTGATGTCCGCTGGAGAGAAAAACAGCGGTTCCAGTAGCGTAAACAATGTGTTCCATATTGACAAGATAACTTTTGTGTGGCGACACGAAGCATCGTTTGGGAAGCTGCTCCAAGGCTTCAGGAATGCTCATTCTCAATGTAAGGTCTTGCTCCTTGCAGTGGATCAGAACTTTATGTCCGTGGCTTTCCAGAAAGTAAATGTCCGATGTTTCCAAGGACATGGTGACACCATCGTATTCAATCGTGAAATGTTTGGAGTTCAGTTCCTGAAGGACGGCATCCATCGCCGCAGCGAACAGCGTCTGATCCAAGGCTTAACAAGATAACGGAATGCAATACCATATCCCTGCACAGCATATTCGTGCCGCTTCGTGACAAATACCACCAAGGGATGCTTCTCCATTTGAATCAGAGATTGTGCCAGCTGAAAGCCGTTGGATGGCATCTCAATGTCGAGCAGCAGCAAATCAAAGGATTTCTTCTGCATCTGCAATTCGCTCAGAAGTTCATTCCCATCCATGTAAGTTTCAATGTCAAAGCAACCTTGCACATCGTACTGCTGAACGCTTTGAACAATGCCATCAAGGTCTGACTTCTCATCATCGCAGACTGCAACATGGTACTTCAGCATTTCGACAACCTCCACAAAATAATGTCCTGATACTATTATAGACTGTGCAAAGGCTCCTTACAAGTAGCCTGACCTACCACTTTTGTCACCAGAACGACCAGTTTTGCCAAACCTCTTGATTTTGTTGAAATTTATGATACAGTGAAGCAAAAATCAGAAGATAAGGTGGCGCAACTGCAATGTGGGAACGCACGCTGTCTCAGAAATTAGTCCGTCTTTTCTGCGAACAAAAAGTGGTAGACGAATCAAAAGCGGATGCGTATGTCTATGGGTACGAGTTGCTCATATCGTCTGTTGTAAGTGTTTTGCTTGTCATCCTCGTCTCTGCCGTGTGTGGTGATGTTCGATACTCACTTTCATTTTTGATTGGGTTTATCCCGCAGAGAATCTACATTGGTGGATATCATGCAACGTCGCACACCAGATGCTATCTGGCATTTACCGGACTGGCACTTATCTGCATTTTGCTGAGTAAAGTAATTGCAGCCAATCACCTTTTTCGTATCCTGACAACAGCAGCTCTTATGGGCATCGCTATCTTTTTCTCTCCGATAGAAGCAACGAATAAGCCTTTAGGCAAAAAGAAGCGGTTAAGCTATAAGATGGTCGCATCTGTTCTTTCGTCAATAGATTTCCTGTTTGCCATTTTCAATGTGCTTCCGGACACCCGCAGTATAACGGTATACTACATTTCAAAATGGGTTTTAGTGATTTTTGCAATCATTCCGTTTTTTCAGAAACAAGCGAAGATATCCTAAGGTACGAGGGCGTTCATGTGTTTTCAGAAGATGAATGCTCTAAAAAATATCAAACGGAGGTAACAGAAATGAAAAAGATTATGTTGCTCTTGAGCAAGGTCACTTGCATTATGGCAATGGCTCTCGCAGTCTTGAGCGTGAACAGCACCTGTGGCTTTACGGCATATCAGCCGGATGTCCCGGAATCGCTTGAGCATGACTGAAATTCATATGAAAGGTAAGATAGCGATACTCTTACGGGATATATTTCTTGATAATTTTCTAAAAGGAACTGTTCGATTATGTTGGAGCTGCTTTCATTCATTATGTTGATTGTTCGTCAGCTTTTCTATATTCTAGGCGTCCTTGCATTTGGAAAATATCTCTTGAAAAAGTGAGAGCATCGATAATCAATGTACTTCGGAGGTGTTTCCGATGCACAGATGAGAGTCCGTTGTTCTATAGGAATGCATGAAAGGAAAAAACAAAATGAAAACAAAAACATATTTGCGTTATATTTCCTGCGTGTTAGCGGTGCTGCTTTGTGTTGCTTCCATTATGCCCATTGCCTTTGCAGATTCAACAAATCATGGCAATAGCGAATCTCTTTTGACAGGATCAAATTATTCTGTTTCGTACTCGATGAATGGAAAAGATGTTGTTGAACAGCTTACAATTCGTGATGGAGGTATCACACGAATTACGCGTACGGTGCATCCTAATGATGTGATGGACATTGTTGTTGTAGGTGCATCTGGTGAATCAACAACATCAACTGCAAGAAGTGACTATAGCTTGTTCTATGAAATTTATCAAGATCAGCAAAATTACAAAAACGGACAGCTGGCACAAATTCCTGCACTCACTGGAAGCGATGTGACAGGGTCGCAGTTCAAGCACCGCTATGTTGGCACAAGTGCAACCGATACGGTTTATGCTAGTGATTTGCGTAAATGCAAAAAAGCATCTGATGTAGCCAGTATTTTAGCAACTGCATGGGGAAGCACACCAGCAGCAGTTATTTCTTCTACAGCATCGTTTATTTTCGATCAGATGCTTCAGAGTATGTCCTCGGACTGCTATAAAGTGACAATATCTTCTATTACGTATGAAGTCCTATTTTCCTATGACAATAGCTACTATACACATTGCTATCATCAAACTGTCAAGGAATATAAGTCAAATGGCTCTTTGATTCGGTCTAAAACGGATTATTATCAGCCATTGGTGGCTGATAGTGACTTCAAAGAACAGGGAGAACATGTAATGGGATTCTTTAAGCAAAAAGGGCCACTCCAAAGAGATTTCTGCGAAGTATTGCTATATGTTGTGGCTTTATGGGCATTGAAGCCAGCAAGCCTTCAGGATATCCTGACGGTGAATCAATGCGATGGAATGTGGTTCTTTTCCGCAGCATTTTTTGCCATTGTTTTTGTAGGAATCGTTTCAGATTATCTTCTGATTACAAATCATTTCGTTGCATGGAAAGCAATACACGGCAATGTCAATCAAACAACATTTCAGGAACTTCAGAAATTTGCGCTGTGCGAAAATCAAAAAGTTGCTATTGAGCCAAAGTTGGCAAGTTGTATTTTAGTGGTTTTGGCAGGTTGTTTAACAGCGGCATTCGTATGGTTCACATTTATTTGCCGATGAGCATACACCTGAGTTGAAAATTTGCGGCTTTATAGTGTGATGAGGTGGCTGTTAGTGATATTGCTTTTGATCACGATGATGCCAATATACTAAAATTTTGTAAGAGGTGATTCCAGTGCAGAATTAAGCGAAAAAGAATCCAAATTGTAGCTGGGTGACTTGTAACAGTCAATAAAATATAAGGAGCAAATCGACATGAAAAAGATGACCCGAAATGAATTCCTTAAAATGGCTGGAACGAGTGCTGCGTTGGTTGTTTTCAACACAGTTTTGATGCCTGCTGCTGTTGCAGTTGAACCAGGCGTTGTAGCACTTTCTTCCAAAAAATCTAGTATCGAAATTGATAAAGGAACAACTGTAAACTCTGCAACATTCAAACTTGTCCCAATTTCTCGCGAAACCTTCTGGGGCGATGCTGGTTCATGTACACTTGATTATCTGTCTGAAGGGTATATCCAATGGACGATTACCGTTCCGGGTGCAGTAATTGTTTCCTTTGAAGGTAACCTGCATTTCAATAAACTTGGTACACCCTTTGGAACCTTTGATCATGCCATTTCTGCATACGGCACAATCGGTACGGAAGATGTAAAATATGGACTCTCTAAAGGAAAATGGGAGGTTGAGTTTACTGGAATTGCTACTGCGGCTAACGGCGATATGTATAGTGTCGTTGATGGCGCAACATTAGCTTTCAGTGTCACCAAATGATTCTGCCATATAATCTACGTATTTGATTTTTACAAAATAGCTTATCACATAGAACAAGCCCCACCTGCAGTAGATTCTTCGATTTGGAATATCTATTGTAGGTGGGGCTTTTAGATAAATTTATTTATTCAAGTTTGCCTTTATGTCTTTAAGGAGTTTTTATAGAGAGATAGCTTAAAAAACGATGATATCACAATTGCTGGATTTCTTGTTCGGCCAACCAAGCGAGTTTATTCCAGTTGTTTACACGACACCGTTTGCCGATAAATTCCAATATTTTTTTGTGAGTTTCTTTTGGCAGAGTATCGCATTATGACATGCAAGAAATGTAAAAGGTTTAGGGATGTCTTCTTTTTTATCGGCCAATAATAAAATATATCCGATATACTTTCCCTGTTCAGATATCACATAAAATTCAGGTAGACAGTTTTCTTTACTGCTCTGAACAATTTCTTTAAAAATGTCTAATGGTATTTTTTGGGGAACAGCAGAGGCATAGACGTATTGAATGGCATTATCTTCATTTTTCAACCATGTAATCTCCATACTTATCTTCTTTTCCTTTTTGCAAACACAGTTAAAGCATTAAATATATTGTTATTATACCACATTTGTTGTGTGTTGGACTATGATTTGAAATTATTTGGCATTTTAACCAGTTTATCAAATGACTTATTGTGCGAGTAAGAGAATTTTAATCATAATCATTCGCTTGACCAATTTGTAACACAAAATACGTTACAATGATTTTCGGCGGTAGCCATGAAAAACGATGACACTCAATCCTCCGTGTCAACCCCACTGTAAAGTAGCGGGTTGAGGATGTTCTGAGGCAGTTGGGCATCCTGTTGGCGACGGCAGAGCCATCCGTGAACCGGGCTTCCACTCGGTTGGTGTCTATGTTGTAGCGGAAGGAAAGCAGTTTTTGAGAGTGATTATGGTCGAAATTCTGATTTCGTTTCATTTGAATAGCTCCTTTAATGATTTTGAAATTTGATTTTTGACGAGATGAGGTCTCTTTTTTCTTTCTCTTGAGTCACCTAACCGCACTACCCTGCATCGCAGGCGTTGACCAGTTCGGTGACATCCTCCCGTTCCATAAGGCGTTTCAAGTTCTGGAAGGCGTCCTCCTTGTCCTTCACCAGCACATAGCGGAAGGGCTCCGGCAGGACGGACAGGTCATCATACCGCCATTTCTTGTAGCCGGGGTCATAGCCCGCCGCGTCCATCGGGGACACCAGATGGCCCACACATCAGGAAACGATGAGCCCGTTCCCCTCAAAACAGCCGTCGACCCTGGATGTGACACTCAGGCCGATACAATACTCTTTGCTACACTCGGTTTTTCAGTTATAATTAGTTTCATCAGATTACTCCTGCAAAGCATTCACAAAATTATAGATTAGGGGTGGTTAAATGAAACCGTTTGTCTTATACGAAGTAGGAGGAGTACAAGGTGATATTATTAGTGATGATACCCACACCTTCTCTGTAAATGACGATTTAATTGATGAAGTCGAAATTATACAATCAGATAATTCAATTGAAGGTGTAAAGATTTATCTAAAAGAGCCCTTAGTCGTGGATCGGAATGTACTTCCCAAATAACTCCAAAAGTGCAACACTTTTTTGTGAATTTATATGGGAAGCTTCAGCCAACTATTTTTAAATTTAAAATGTGCATCAAACAAATATACAATCCCAACTTCCCTGATGGGGCTCAATTTGAATTGCGTGACGGTATTTGTATTTCTGAAAGCATCACAATAATTCGTCGACACAAAATTGATACATTTAAAGAACTTTTTTATCTTAAAATGTTCTCACCCCGAAGCTGACAACTACTATATACTTTTCTTTAACATCATGAAGATTGACAATATTGTGACGCGCTACCTAATGCAATATGAACTGTTGCTTAACCTTGTCGCTCCTAACCACCGCCAAAAAGACATTACAACCTATATCCGTGAAGTTTACAATCCTTCAATTGCATTTAATAAAATCGGGTTCCACGCGACGAGGAAGAAAGATAAAAATTATGAGGAGGATGATATTACCTATCATCGGAACCTATTAGGACATAATGATACCTCCGAAGAAATTTCAGATAAGACAATTGAAATGTTTAGCAACAAGTTAGCTGATGTTCTCTTATTTGCATTGAATCATTAACCTGATCAAAAAACATGGCAAACACAAAGCAGAACAATCCAAAATCCTTTGCAAAGAACAAGTTCTCCAAGGAAAACCACCCGAAAAGCGATCCGGACTGCGCCCTCGGCGTCCACTCGGCCTCCAACCAGCACAATGAGCGGCGGTATGAGTTCTACTGGGGGGTACAAGAGCCATGTGCTGGTGGACTGCATCTCCGGCCTGCCGCTCTACGAGCTGACCACACCGGGCAATGTCGCCGATCCCTCCGTCGCCGCTGAGATCCTCGCCGAAGCTGACAGGGTGATCTCCTTAAAGGAATGCACCTTCCTTGCCGACAAGGGCTACGATGTGAAAAGCATCTACAATACCGTAAAAACAATCTATGAGGGCGAGGCGTTTATTCCCCCCAATCCACGCGGCACGAAAGCCTCTAAAACGCTTCCTGCTGGCAATCCGGTCTGCGCGGCCGGGCTGGCTATGCACAAGGATGGCAAGACCACCGACAATAATCGTACCCGGCAGAAATACTGCTGCCCGTTCCGTCAATCCAAAACCGGCGAATGTCCCTGCAACCACAAGAACTGGAATAACGGGAAGAAAAACCGGGGCTGCACGAAATATAAGACCGTTCCAAACGATTACAGGCTTTCCATTGACAGGGAATGCCTGCGTTTTAAGCGTATCTATGCCTTGCGTACAGAGTGTGAGCGTTACAATTCCCGTTTCAAATCCACAGGTCAGGAACGGCTGTGGGTGCGTAGCGGAACCAGCGCGGCAAACCTCAATACGCTGGCCCACATCTCCGCTTTAGCGGTTGCGCTGGCCGCCGTTCTGCACGGCTCTCACTCCTACCGTTCTGCCAAACAGCTTCGGCGTTCCGCCTGATCTACCTGTTCCATACCTTTTTCAGGCGCGGGGTCTACCGCGCTACGGTTTTTGCACCCTTGAGATGCCCCAAGCTCTTTTGATTCCCATTTGCCTTGTTTGTGGGCAGTCTTTTCCGCCCGTTTTGCTCATCTCTCAATTTCTGATAGGTGAGGCCGTGAGAAACCTGGCTGCCCCGGTTTTCCGATTGATTGAAGCTGTCGATGGTTTCCTTGTCCAATATCTCCGAGATTTCTTTCAGGGTGGTTTTCTCCTTGCCTCCCAAAAACAAGGTGGTGTCGCAGTTGCCCACAATGATTTCGGCAGCATCTTTGTAGATGGCTTTCAGCTGCGACTGGCTCTGCAAATGATGGATGCCGAGATTTCCCGGCTGCGGATGGTGGCAATCAGCTTGTCGAAGTTGGGAATCTGCCCAATGTTGGCGAACTCGTCCAGAATCAGCCGTACATGGACAGGCAGTCGGCCACCGTATTTATCATCCGCACGGTCACACAGCAGTTGATAAGCTGGCTTTGGAGCATGGCGAGAATGAAGTTGAAGGTGGTGTCCGTGTCGCTCATAATCAGGAACAATACCGTCTTTTCATCCCCGATGGTGTCCAGCTCCATTTCATCGTCCTCCATCAGTTCCCGCACTTCCCGGATGTCAAATGGGGCTAAACGGGCACCGCAGCTTATCAGGATGGAGGAACGGGTCTTGCCCGCCGACAGCAAAAACTTTTTGTACTGCCGGACAGCGAAGTGGTCCGGGTCTTTCTGTTCCAGCCGCTCAAACATGAGGTCCACCGGGCTTTGAAAGTCCGGGTCATCCTCGCGGGCTTCACTGGCATTTATCATTTCCAGCAGGGTGGTGAAGTTCATTTCCTCTGCCGGGGCCTCGTACCAGATGTAGCCGATCAGAGCCGTGTAGAACAGCCGTTCCGACTTCACCCAAAAATCTTCTGCTGATTTTTCACCCTCGCCCTTGGTGTTGGCGATAAGGGTATTCACCAGCTTCAGCACGTCTTTTTCCGAGTGGATATAGACAAAGGGGTTGTACTTCATGGACTTGGAAAAGTTTATCGTGTTCAGGATTTTCACCCGGTAGCCCGCCCGCTGGAACATTTGGCCTGTTTCGAGAACCAGTGTGCCTTTCGGGTCTGTGACTACGAATGAGGTGGGATAATCAGACGTGGGAAAGCATTGCATGAGGTTGGGCTTGACGTAAAACCGCGTCTTGCCGCTGCCGGAGCCGCCAATCACCAGCACATTCTTGTTCCGGGCCGTCTTGGGGTCTTTGGGCCGCCCGGTCATGGTCAGGCGTTCAGTCTGGGTCAGCAGGATGTTGTTTTCAAGCTTGGGGTCGATGTAGGGGGCAATGTCTTTGGCGGTGCCCCACCGGGCAGAACCGTATTCTTCGCCCTTGCGGTATTTCTTGACGTTTTTTGCCTTTGCTGTACACGATGAGCCGGACAGCCACCGCCCCGGCAAGGCCTACGCAGAGGTCAAACGGATGCAGGCTGGGCAGCGTGTTTGCAAAGGCGGCAGAGATGCCGCCCGTCAGGTGGAGCAGCTTTGCCGAAGCATCTGCGCCCGCCGCAAGACGGTACGCCTGCCCGCATTTGGCGAACAGGTACACGAACAGCAGATACGGCAGATTCAGCACCAGCAGCTTTTTCAGTTCAGGCTTCATCGTTCCAGCCCCCTTTGCTTGATTTTTTCCTTCGCACGTTTCGGCTGCTGGGCGGCTTTCTGCTTGGCTGCTGTCAGCACCTTGCGGATGGAGGGCCGCTGCTCCTTGGTGAGCGTTTTGACCGTGAACTCCCGGAACGCCTGTTCCAGATTGTCCGCATCCTTGGCCTTGAAGATCACGATGTAGTGGGGCGGCTGGGTGGTCTTGTCCTTGCGTAAGGTGAAGTCCACGCCGTACTTCTTGGCACAGGGCTTGAATGCCCCGATGTTCGCCTCCGTGACTTCAATGTTGGTCAGAGCCGCGCCGTGGGCTTTCAGCTGTTTCAGGCTTTGCTTGCCGTGATGCAGCTTTGGCCCTTGGCCCGGTGCTGCAAGTATTTTTTCAGCGCAGCTTGCAGGGCTTGGGCGGTGAGCTTGCCCGTTTTCATGGACAGGGCAATGGTTTTCTGGGTGACTTCTTCCTGCAATATGAATCCCTCCTTGTTGCAGAAAATTCAGAGCGGCAGCTAGGGTGGAACCACCAGCCGCCGCAGGTAAAGGGTTCTCATGGGTGGACGCTCCTTTCGGTCAGTTGTTGGGCGGGCGGCCCCAATCAGGCTGCGCCATATCGTGCGCCACAAGGGACGCATAGTAGCTGTTGATGGTGCTGGGCGCGTTGAACAGCATAGCTCGCAGGTATTGCTTGATGTTGCGGACTTTGGTGGTGTTGTCCCGCAGGCAGTCCATGACGAACTCGATGTGATGGCTGTCCAGTTTCAGGAACTTGGCCTTGACCAACTCTGCCGGGTAATCGTCCCCGGCACCCGGATGGACTTGCGGTTGGTGCAGACGGTTTCCAGCAGGATGTCCACGATCTCGTCCAGCTGTTCCCGGTCTATCCGGGGATTCTGGATGAGGGTGTCATACTCGATGTTCTCCAAAATCAGGTCCCGGTAGATTTGATAGGCCGCTTCCTTTCGGCTTCCTGTCCGTTCCGGCGGCGGTGCGCTGCCTCGTCCTCGTCCAAAGGCAAGGGGTTTGGGGAATGGATAGGAATGGAATCGGTATTTAATCCCTCTTTCTTTTGTTTTTCTGTAATTAGTTTTTCTGTAATTAGTTTATCTTTATTTAATTGCATTGGATTTTCCAACGTAGGGTTTTCCTGCGTGGGATTCTCCAACGTTGGATTTTCCAATGTAGGTGAAACCGATGCAGGAACGGGCTGCGGCAGCTCGAAGATCACATAGTCTGCACCGCGCAGCCGCCCTTTCTCGTCCCGTTCTCTGGAACGCTGGATGTAGCCCGCCTGTTCCAGTTCCCGGATGGCCTGCCGTATCGCGTCAATGCTTTCCCGGTTGATACGGGCCAGCCCTTGCAGGTGTAATCCCAATCTTCCGGCAGGGAGAGCATTTGGGAGAGTAAGCCCTTGGCTTTCAGGGACAAGGCCCGGTTCCGCAGGTGGTGGTTTGACATGACCGTGTAGCCGCTGTTCTTTTCTACCCGAAAAACTGCCATTTCACGGATGCCTCCTTTCGTTGCAAACAAAAAAGCAGCGTCCATTTGCTCCCGGTGATGGGAGAAGTGAACGCTGCGCGTACTTGATAATTTTTAGGTTGTGTGGTATATAAAAGGCAACTGTTTTTTCAATACAGCTGCCCATCGGGGTGCGATACAAGCAAGTTGCTATCCGATGACCTCAAAAACAAATTGTACTACGATGGTTTTCAAAAAATGCTGTATCACTACTCGCACCAGACAAGAAAGATCCGAACCGTTTCTCGAAAGAGAAGGGTTCGGATCTTTTTGTTTGCTGACCTTTGGCGCGGCGCTGTTCCTGTTTGCCAGCTGCACAACACCAAAAAGGACACCACCCGCAGCCTGCGCCGGACCAGCTGCTCCGGTGCCTTTGTGCTGCTGGATGCCACCGTCAACACCCGCATGGAGGGGGGCCGGGTACTCCCGCGCCGGGCTCTATGTGCAGAAAGGCGGTGCCGACACCCCCACCGTGCCCCTGCTGCCCCACCGCAAATGGCGCATGGAATTCCAGACCGACCAGTTCCCGGACTACGACCGCTGGATGACCCCCAGCAGCACCCCGCTGTACCAGGCTTATACGCTGACGGAGCGGTTCAGCCTCCCCGGCACCTCGGAGGAAGTACAGCTGTTTTTGCTGCCCCTGCGGGGCCGCGACGGCACCATGTACGGGCTGTGCGGCTTTGAGATCAGCCAGAGCTTTTTCAAGCAGAACTTTGCCCAGCCCACCGGCTTTGACCACCTGATCTGCCTGCTTGCCCCGGCAGACAGCGGCTGAACGCCAGTGCCGCCCTCAGCAGCGGCACCACCGGCGGCTACTTCCACGCCCCCCGGGAAATGCTGGTGCTGCGCAGCATGGGCAGCAGCCTGACCCAATTGATCGGCTCCGACAGCGCCTATGCAGGCATCTCGGAGCTTTGCCGCCTGAGCGAGAACCAGTCCTACCGGCTGGCCGTCTGCATCCCCATGACGGACTACCGCAGGCTGATCTTTTCCGGCAACCTGCAAATGCTGCTGATCGGCCTGTTCATCCTCTTTTTTGTGGTGTTCTGCTGCATGTACTTCCACCAGCACATCCTCTCGCCTGCGTTCCGGCAGTTTGAGGAGGACCGACGGGAGTCCCGGCGGCGGATGGACGAGCTGCAGATGGAGCGCCAGCAGATGCAGACAGAGCTTTCCCGGCTGGCAGACGTGTGCCGCAACGAATCCGTCCCCGATGCCTTCCAGACCTTTCTGGAGGGCATCCCCAACCTGACAAAGACCGAGCGCCGCATCTTTGACGGCTACGTGGCCGGGCTGCGCTCCCGGGAGATCGTGGAGCAGCTGGACATCAAGGACAGCACCCTGCGCTTCCATAATAAAAACATCTACGAAAAGCTGGGGGTCAGCTCCCTCAAGCAGCTGCAGCAGTTTGCGGCGATCCTGAACTCCGGCAGCGGCAGCGCCCCCGACTCCGCCCCGGACGAAAGTGAACTGCACCCCATTTGTTAGACAGTATGGTATACTGTTTAGGAAATGGGGTGTTTTTGTATGCCAAAGGGACAACGAAAGTACAACGGAACGCAGAAGGTAGAAATCATTAAACGAATCCACAGAGAAAACCTGAGCTTTAAGGGAGCGTCCAGAGAATATGGCATTTCGGACCGTACACTCAGGGACTGGGATCGCATTTATTGGGAGGAAGGAGAAGAAGCACTTCTGGTAGAGCGTCGAGGACGAGCCTGTGCCGCCAGTGGGACGCAGAAAGGTCGGAAGCCAAAGCTGGATAAGCAAGTAGAAGAAGATCTTATTGCAGAAAATCAGCGACTTCGGATGGAAATCGACTACTTAAAAAAATTGAATGCCTTGGTGCTGGAAGAGGAACGCCAAAACAGAAAGCACAAGTAGTTCAGGAACTAAGGCAGAAATACCCTCTGAAAGCACTGCTGCAACTTGCCGGACTTCCTCGCAGCACGTTCTACTACTATCTGCACCAGTCTCAGAATCCTGCCAAATACCAGATGGTAAAGGAACAGATTGTTATAATCTTCAACGAGAACGAAAAACGATACGGATACCGCAGAATCACAAAAGAACTGCATAACAACGATATTTGTGTGAACCACAAGACGGTTCGGAAACTCATGAAGCAGCTTGGTTTAGTCTGTCAGGTTCGTGCAAAAAGGAAGTACAGTTCTTACAAAGGCGAAGTTGGAGAAGTAGCTCCAAACCTGCTGGAACGGCATTTCAAGACAAACCAGCCGAATCGGAAATGGGTCACAGATGTTACCGAGTTCAAAGTGAACGACCAGAAACTCTACCTGTCTCCAATTCTTGATTTGTTCAATGGCGAAGTTGTCAGCTACAATCTGAGCGCCATCCGAACTTTAAGCAAATCACAGATATGCTGGAAGGTGCTTTTCAAAAGCTGCCGGACAAGGTTGACAATCTGATTCTGCATTCGGATCAGGGCTGGCAATACCAGATGAAGTCCTACCAGAATCTACTGAAAGCAAAAGGAATTACGCAAAGTATGTCTCGGAAAGCCACTTGTCTGGACAATGCGATTGCTGAAAATTTTTTTGGCTTGCTCAAGACGGAACTGTTCTATTTGGAGAAATTCGATTCCGTTGAACAGCTCGAAAAGGCCATTGTTGAGTATATCAACTACTACAACAACCGCCGAATCAAATTAAAACTAAACGGCCTGAGCCCTGTGCAATACAGGATTCAGACCGTTTAGGTCGCTTAATTCTTATTTTTGTCTAACTTTTGGGGGTCACTTCACACGGGTGCAGCGGCTCTTTTACATTGATTCTAGGTTCCGGACGCTCCGGGGACACTTCCGGCAGCTTCGTACAGCTTTGCGCCTGCGGAGCCCCGGCAGCCTTCTTTTACTGCTCAATCGGCTTCATTGTGGGGATGTGGCAAGATTCAGCCCTGTTTCCGTCCAACAGGCTCCAATAACATCCTCAAAACTGGCGAAGTTCATCGGGAACAGTCCGTCAAGCTCCAACACTGTCCACGAAAGTTGTACACAGTTTTGTTCACGACCCATTTTCCAAGGGTCTTGACGGAAACTGGGACGGACTTTGTGGCAGGCTGTTGAACATAACTATCCGTGATGTGCTTCATTGCCCAACAGAGGAGAACATCTCGGTTATTCTGCATCCAGATCTTACCTTATGAGCAGTGCGCTCTGCAAAGCAGTCATGGATGCCTTCTTCTTTTCTTGGGTCGCTTCTGCGTACACATCCATTGTAGTGGAAATATCCGCATGACCCATGATCTCCTGAATGACCTTCAGGTTGGTTTCGTTTTCGCAGAAACGGGTGCAGAACGTATGCCGGAGATGGTGGCAGCTAAAGTTGGGCAGGAGAATCGGGTCACGATCTTCTGCATCAGCCTTGGCTGCTTCTTCCTTATTATAGTCTGCGCAGATTGTATGAATCGTACGATTGATCATTCCCGGCAGATAGACCTTGCCTTCCCCCGTGCAGAACACAAATCCAGAATAACCATCAATTTCATCCGTGGAGAATCCAATCACCTTTTGATACTGATATTCTTCCAGAAAAGCGTCGAACATCTCGTCCAGCATGGGGATGATACGGATACCTGCGCTGGTTTTAGGGGAGTTGACCCGATTGATGCAGGTGCCATCATCCTGCGCACGATAGACCAGATTATGGTTGATATTGATCGTCCGATTCTTGAAATCAATGTCCTGCCACCGCAGACCCAACACCTCGCCAATGCGACAACCAGTACCGAGCATTACAGTAAACAGCGGATACCATCCGCGATACTCTGCGCTGTTGGCGATGTAAAAAGATTATGAAATCAATTTCTGCCGTCCTGCTCCAAGGATACCCGATGTTCTCCGTCTTTGCAAGGATGTCGGACCGATGGGGGACAAAAAAATTCGCCGCATCCGGGAGGAAACGGCGAACCAGTTATGGAATCTTTACTTTTTGATTTTCTCGATCACACACTCATGTTTTTTCGTGATCTTATCATAATTGATGCCAACCAACAGCAGATTTCCCTGATAATCCTTCAGCGCATTGCCGTAGTGCTTCTCCTTGATTTGAGCCAATGCGCCAGCCGCACTCTTGTCCCATTTCAGCTCGATCACTACCGCCGGTTTATCCAGATGCAGCTTCCGGGGAATCATGCACACATCGGCAAAGCCTTTGCCTGCGGGCAGCTCTCGCACCATCGTGTAATACTCTCGTGCAAAGTAGAACGCCAAATTGATGGTGCAGCTCAACGAATTTTCATCGTTGTATTGAAGGATCGACACTTCTTCGTGTGCCTTATCAATTCCGGCTGCAACAGCATCTGCATCCATCGCCCATGGTGCATCCAGCAGTTTGCGTGATGCTTCCACAGAATCCATCACACCATGCCAGTTCATCGTACTGATGGCATTAACGTACTCCTGCGAAACTTCCTTGTTGGGAATCATCACGGTTTCGTCTGCGCTGTTATAGGTCAGATACCCCAGATGCACCAGCAGCGTCAGTACATCGTCCTTGCTGGCAAAGGTCGTCATGTCGTTGCTAAACGTGCCTGTATTGACTTTTACAGCTTCCCCTGCCAGCATTCGGACAACTGCATCCTGCAAGCCATCCATATCCATCTGGATGTAGATCTTCAGGGCTTCGTAGGTTTCCGTCTGATTCCAGTAGGTTCCAAACTTGTGCCGCAGCATCGCTTCGACAACCGATTTGGGGCTGTACATGGAGAAATGTTCATCTCCGGCCTGCCGATGAGCAATCAGGTCATAGCCATTGTACCACGCCTTGGCTTCTTCAAAGCTCATCTGATACTTTTCGCACAGCGCAGCCACTTCCTGTTCGGTAAAACCAAAGTACTCTGCCAGTTCACCGGGGTCGGTCATGGAATACTCGGTGAACATATTCAGCGCAGAATGGGAGCCATATTTCTTGATGGGCAGAATACCCGTCATATAGGCCAGTGCAACATAATCCTTGTCTTTCAGCCATGCCCGCAGGAAGTCCAGATATTTCTTCTGTGCATCCTGATTTTGCTGATATTCCCGGAACAGGCAATCCCATTCGTCGATCAGGATCACAAAAGATCGCTTTGTTTTTGCATAAATATCCTTCATGACCTGAATCAGGTTGTTCTCATCCCGGAAACGGACTTCCTGAAAATGGTCGGTCAGATCAAAGACCAGATACTTTTGCAGCATCGTCAGCATTTCATCCATGCTGTGCGTCATGCTGAGAAATTCCTGCATATTGACCTTGAGCACATCGTACTGATTCAAATGCTGCTGGTATGATGCCGCATTGCTGATTTTCAGGGAATGGAACAGCGGTGCGGAATCCTCGCCGCGGTCATAGTATGCCGCCAGCATATCCGCTGCCATCGACTTGCCGAAACGCCGGGGACGACTAACGCAGAGAAACTTCTGCCGCGTGTTCAAAACCGCATTTGTCTTTTCGATCAGTCCTGTCTTGTCCACATAGATCTCCGAGTTCAGACTTTCCTGAAAGCCTTTGCTGCCCGGATTCAGATAGCTGCCCATGCGACACCCTCCCATCTCAGCGAATGTTACTATGTTCATTATACTCTAATCTTCCCAGAATCACAAGAACAGGTTGATTTTATGTATGGCTTCCGGCTGCACACCGAAAGCCAAAAATCACATCCGAAAAGTATCCAGATACTCATCGAAGATGTCCAGATTCACCAATACCAAGCGGCGAATCTTGTAGATTGCTCCTGCTTCTTTTGCAATCTGCTCAAATGTATGCAGCCCCATCGAGTAGAGTTCCGCACCCTCCTGATAGCGGACAAACCGCTTCTTGCCTGACTTGACCATAGGCTCCAGTTCTTTGATCTCGTTTCTCGTATATGCCATATCGCACCTCTTTCAGTTCAGATGTTTTTGTTCAGGCGATCAATCAACCGTCCTGCTCCAAGAATATACGGTTGCATCCGTGTTTGCAAGGATGTCAGTCGTATTATTAAATACAGCCTGTATTTATTTTGAAATTATGTCGAATTGCAATTTTTATTGCGAATATTTTCCCGATCCAGTGCCAGACTGCATTTCAGGGCTTTTTCAATTTGCGCCATCTCCCACTCACTGGTCATTCCCATAAAACTGTTGATGCGTTCCTTATCAATGGTGAAGATCTGTTCCAGCAGCACCACAGACGGACGGCTGAACGCAGGGTTCTTCTCAATGAGAACATGGGTAGGCTGGTTTGGCTTTTTGGAGACTTTTGAGGTTACAGCAGCTACGATCACGGTCGGTGCGAATTTATTTTCTGTATTATTTTGAGTCACGATAACAGGACGTTTACTCCCCTGCTCAGAACCATAGTGCGGGTCAAGGTCTGCGAAGTAGATCTCGCCCCGGCGAAAAGCAAAATCTCTCGTCACATAAACGATAGCGGTCATCCCCCTTTTTCTCTATGTAGGCAAAAGCCGCCCTTTCGGACGGCTTTTGCTGTGAAAGGAAAACTGCCTTTGAACAGAAATATTAATAAGCGCATTGAGGGAACCATAGCCGAAATGGTGGAAGAAGCGCTTGCCTTCTGTAAGCGAAACATGAAAACCGTCGCGGAGAATTTGTGGTGACTCTCCGTCATTCCATGGAGCCGGCAGAACCGAGTTGTGATGGGGCACAGACGGACTTGCTTTCCTATTGCACAGTTCCGCGCATCCGGCAGGAAATTGCTGCCTTTTTGGGAATTAAGACGGCTCCTATGCTATCCGCCAGTATGTACTGCCGCTGGTGGAAACAAGCAAACTGAAGATGACGATCCCGGATCGCCCGGGCAGCCCCAGGCAAACTTATTACAAGGCCCGAGTTTTCGGGCAAAGCAAAATTACAGCCTGCCAGTCATATTGGACCGGCAGGCTGTTTGCTTGAACGAGGTGTTTTTATAATGCCTCTGAGGCAGCGATAGTGATTGCCTCGCTTCTTGGACCACTTTTTTCATGGAACCCGATGATGTACTGGTTTATTTGTCCCTTCATCTTTTTCTGGAGAGAAGGGAGACAGTCAAGATGGCCCCCACCAGCTTCATCTGGAGAATCCGCTTTTTCTGCTTCTGGGGGAAATCATAGATGCCGTGGGCCTTGTAGAACTTGTGGTCTGCCTTCATCAGCCTTTGCTTGACGGATACTGTAAAGCTGAATCTGGATTTTGTCGACCGGTGGTCATGCTGGATTTGACGGCCTGCATCCCGGGAAAGTTTGGGTTTGACAGAATACTGACGGGTGTGTTACAATAAATTCGATTGGAACAAATGGTGCAGGGAGGGCTGTAGGGATGAATAATGTGAAAATGATGGGCTCCCTGTTGGACCGTCTGCTCAGCTATGTGAGCTCGGCGCCGGAACGGGACGCAAACTACGACATAGCAGTGGCACTGCTGCGGAATTACTCCCAGCTGAAGGGGCTGGCCCTCAGCCAGATCGCAGACCTGTGTTATACTTCCAACGCATCCATTTCCCGCTTTTGTCGGTTTCTGGGCATGGACAATTTCAAGGAGTTTCAGTCCTGGATGGAACGGGATTTTACCATGCGGACCGACTATTCCCGCCAGTTCTATACTATGCTCCACAACAACCAAGAAACTGCCATCAGCGCCTACAGGGACGCTCTGATCGGCAATATCTACACCACCATTGCCCCCGAAAATGCCCAGGTGATCCCCGACATTGTCAAGACGCTCCACGACTGCGGCAAAGCCGCTTACTTCTCTCACCACTTCCTGTGGGACATCGGCCACTACTTCCAGAGCAAAATGATGATGATGGGCCGCTATGTGGAGCTGTTCATGGACTATGCCACCCAGCTGGAATGCGCCCGCAGCCTAACCGAAAAGGACTTTGCCATCATCTGCAGTGTGGGCGGCAGCTATCTGACCCGATACCCCGACATCTGCAACGCTATCCTGTCCAGCGGGTGCAAGATGCTGATCATCACCCAAAACCTGGCCAGCCCCTATCTCAACACCGCAGACTTCATCCTCCAGTGCGGCACGACCAATCGCAATGATGTGGGCAAATATGCGGCGCTGATGGCCAACGACCTGATTCTGATGGGGTATTTGCGAGCCTACGACAAAGCATTTCAATAAGGAATACCATTTTAAAGACCGCAGTTGCGCATAGCGCACCGCGGTCTTTTTTGCGGTCTGCACAAAAAACGGCTGAAACTTTTTTCGATCTTTCAAAAACTGAAAAAGAAAATCAGCTCCTGAAACAGAGCAAATGCATTTGAAACCAAATTGTATTCCATACATGTTATAATTTTAGTGCAAGATGACTGAAATTGCAGAAGTGAAAAGCCGTCTTTCCACAGTCTATGTGTTTGGAAGAAAAAAACAGATGAGCGGATTGCAAAGAAAGGAGATCAATCAGATGAGAAAATGGAACAAACGACTTTTGTCCGGGTGCCTGCTGGCAGCCCTGCTGCTGTCGATGAGTGGGTGCCAGCAGGGCAACACCACCTCCAGTGCTGTGTCGTCGCAGGCTGTATCCTCGGCTGCAGCGTCCAGCGAGGAAACAACGGAGGGCCCGGTCGAGACCTATCACGATATGCCGGTCCAGACCCTGGATCTGGACCCAAGCGACCCCGATTACTACCAGAAAGCCCTGGAAACAGAACTCTATAACTACAAGTTGATCCGCAACGTGCCCACGGCCTATCAGGCTGAAAGCTGGGATGCCTATACCGCAACGGCCAACACCCTGCTGAACATCGACCCAGACAACATCGACGATGTCTCCAAGAGTATGATTGACAATGCGGTGGCCCAGCGGGAAGGCACTGGTTCAGGATGCACCGGCAGCGACTGTATGTGGTACATCTGGGGGATGCACCGGCCACAGCCGAGACGGTGGAGGTCTCCGACTTTACCGCCGAGAGCTATGACAACGCCGATATGAAACCCTTCCTGGTGCCCTATCTGGTGGAGGACCAGTTGGCAGCCAAGGGCAATATGATTGTGATTGCTGGCGGCGGTTATTCTTCCCGCGGCAACGCCATGGAAGGTTATCCCATCGCCGAGGCCTTCCAGGATTTGGGCTACAACGCTATGTGCTCCAGCGACGGGTGGCCCCCTACAGCCAGGAAGATACCTGGCTGGATATGCAGCGGGCTGTCCGGTATCTGCGATATAATGCCGACAGCCTGGGACTGGGCGGTATGGACTGTATCGCCGCCAGCGGCTTCTCGGGCGGTTCGGGCACCATCCTGGGAGAAGTGGCCAACCTGTATGGCAATGTTCAGCCACCCTGTATGATGCAGATTATGCCTCCGACGCAGTGGATCAGATGAGCGCTGATCTGGACGTGGTCTGCCCCCTGTACGGCCCCCAGTATGACGGAGAGCATACCAGCGACTACGCGGGCCTGATCACCGAAAATCCCAATTTGCCCGCCATGTTCCTGCTGTGGGTGAAAACGACGCCACCGGCGCCATGCCCGACATTTGGACTCTGCCAATTCGGTCCGGGGCAAGACAGTGGTGGAAGTTCACACCTTTGCCGAGGTAGGCCACGGCTTTGGCGCCGGCCTGCAAGGCACTACTTCCACCTATTGGATTCCCATGCAGACACCTTCATTGACCTGGTGATGGGTCGCGGTGAGGCCGGCGTCGGCGAGGCGGCAGAAATCCCCCGAGGGCTATACCAGGTGCAGCAGTATACCTTTGAGGGCGGTTTCGGCAAGGCAGATGTGACCTGCGCCGTGGACGATGCAAAGACCAAAGTGTATATGACGTTTGTGGCCTTTGACCAGCAGCAGGTGATGGAAGGCGTGCTGAACGACGGCATCATTACCGTCACCTATGACCAGTCCGGTTTTATGACCAATGACGCCCAGGCCATCTACAATGCCGCTGACCAGAACAACTGGCAGCCTGTGGCATGATGGGCCAAAGGCGAGTGAACTGCAAATCGGCCGTGTGAAAAAACGGCTTCGGGAAACCTGCGGGAGGTGATGGTTTTCGGCCCTGCATGACCTGTGGTATGCAAATCTCAGATACAAGGAGGAATTGTTATGAAAAACAAGAGCGTCAAAACCATGGTGGCAAGCGTCCTGGCAGTCGGGCTGATGATGGGTATCCCGGCGTCCGCCTTTGCGGTCAGCCCCGGGGGTATGTCTGTTCCCTCTGCCCAGTCGGTGGATTCCAGCGAAAACTGCGCCCAGATCCTGGACTGGCTGGGCATCCAGATCCCCCGGCATTTCGACAGTCAGGCCCCTTACAAAATCAACACCCTGTCTGAATCCGACCCCAACTACTGGCAGGCTGAGTGGGAAACCCAGGTTTACAACTACAAGATGGTCCGCAACTATCCCACCCTGTACACCCAAGACGCCTGGGATGCGGCCCAGAGCGCAGGCACCGTCATGATGGGCTTCATCCCGAATCCCTGACCGACGCCAACAAACAGCAGATCCTGGAAGCCCGTGATGCCATTGCCGCCCTGGCTGACCATCAGCTCAAGCCTTACAGCGACGGCATCAACGGCGAAGTGATCTACCTGTGGGGCGACGATATGCCTGTCACCACCCTGGCGGAGGATTTGCAGTTCCCTCTGGTGAACTATGAGGGTGAGTCGGTCTACGACAACGCCGATTTCCAGCCATTCCTGATCCCTTACCTGTTGGATGATCCCAGCTCGGCCAAAGGTACCATCATTGTCGCCTCCGGCGGCGGCAACACCAGCCGCAGCAACCCGGTGGAGGCCTACGCCGTCTGCCCCGAGTTCAACAAGCTGGGTTACAACTGCTTTTTGCTCCAGCGCCGGGTGGCGCCTTATAACAATGACGACATCGTCATGGATATGCAGCGGGCTGTCCGTATGGTAAAATATTATTCTGACCAGTGGGGCATTGACCTGGAGGGTTCGCTGCTGGCTGTGTCCGGCTACTCGGGCAGCGGCGGCAACATCCGCACCATGCTGGAGAAGTTCTACGGCAGCATCACCCCCAGCCAGTTTGACCCTGACTACGTCTGCGACGCCGTGGACGCCGTCAACAGCGATGTGGACGTGGCCCATCTGATCTACTCGGGCGCCCCTATTGAAACGGAGAACCCCAGCCTGCCCCATATGTTCATCGCCGTGGGTGCTGACGACCAGTGGGAAGGCAGCCTGGAGCTGTTCAAACAGACCTATGACCTGGGCCTGGACCCCGAACTCCATGTCTACGGTCTGAACGGCCACGGCTTCGGCGCCGGCATGGAGGGCACCTCTTCCATGACCTGGATGGAGACCTGCGACCTGTACATGCAGAAGGTGATGGCTATGCCGAGATTCCCTTCACCGGCGAGATCCCTGCTGAGTACACCCTGACTCAGCAGATCCATGTCAACTGGTTCCCCATCGGCGATGACGTGACGGTGAACGTCTACACCACTGCCGACGGCGGCAAGTGCCTGTTCACCTTCTTCGGATGGGGTGAAAATATCATGGTGGAAGGCCTGCTGATCGGCGGCCATGTGGCCAGCGTGACCTACGACAGCGTGGGTTACTTCGGCCAAGATGCCGCCAAGATGTGGGATCTGGTAGACCCTGCAGCCTGGGTTCCTGTCAATTGAAAAACGGCATGCTGTCCACGGGCCTGAATACCCCCGTCAGGTGAACGGCTGAGCCACAGAAAACCCAGCGCCCCGGGAGCATTTGGCTTCCCGGGGCGCTGGGTTTCGTGCGGTCAAATTGCACAAAAACCAGCAAAAATGTTTTTCTGCTTTTCAAAACGTGAAATGGAAACGGCCACCCTGAAAGGCTGGAGCTGTGCTTGTAACCAAATCAAATGCCGGATGTGATATACTTTTGGTGCAAGGAGGAAAAGCGAATCTGCAGAGCTGCTACCTTCCCAAAACGTTCGTTTCAAGAAAGAAGGAGGAATCTTCCATGACGGAGACAAAGAAAAATCCCATCGGGCAGTTCATTGAGAACACACTGGTGCCCATCTCCACCGCATTCGCCCAGAACCGATACGTCCGCTGCATCGGCACAGGCTCCCAAAACCTGATGGCAATCATCATGATCGGCGCAGTGTTCAATCTGTTGAACAGCATCCAGATTGACCCCTACCAGAGCTTCATCCAGCGACAGGAATCGCGGTCTTCCTGAACGCCGTCTACAATGCCTGCATGAACTTCATGGGCGTGTTCATGGTGTTCAGTGTGGCTACGCCGGGGCTAAGATTTTCGGCCACGATGAGATGGCCTTCAACAACGGCCTTATGTCCCTGATGTCCTACCTGATCATGGTGCCCGTGGCCACCAACGAGGTCGGTAGTACCGTCGTCGTCCTGGACTACCTGGGCACCACGCGTCTTCCTGGCCTTCATCTTGGGCATCATGGCCACCAAGATCAACATTGCCCTGGTGGAGCGGAACATCACCATCAAAATGCCTGCCGGCGTCCCTGAGAACGTCACCCAGTGCTTCACTTCCATCATCCCCGGGGCTGCTATCGCCCTGGTGTCCAGCCTGCTGCGGGGCCTGTTCACCCTGACCCCCTGGGGCAACGTCATCGACGCCGTCTACGCCCTGCTCCAGACCCCTCTGGCCAACATCACCGGCAGCTGGGTGGCTTCATCATTCTTCTGCTGCTGGCCCAGATCCTTTGGTTCTTCGGCGTCCACGGCTCCTACACCGTGCTGGCTATCCTCTACCCTCTGTGGTTCACTTACCTGCCCGAAAACACCGCTGCCGCTGCAGCCGGCCTGCCCATCCCCCACATGTGGAACACCTCCATGTACGACTTCGCCTGCAACGGCGGCTGCGGCTGCACCCTGGGCCTGGTGATCGTCATGTTCCTGTTTGCCAAGTCCAAGCGCTACAAGGAATTTTCCAAGATCGTCCTGCCCTGCGGCATCTTCAATATCAACGAGCCCCTGGTCTACGGCATGCCCTGATGCTGAACTTCACCATGCTGATCCCCTTCATCGTCACCCCCATCCTCTCCCTGGTCTTTGCATGGGCCGCCATCACCCTGGGCCTGATGCCCTGCCCCACCGGCTGATCGGCATGAACACCATGCCCATCTTCATCTACGGTGTGATCCAGTTCCTGGAAGATCGGCATCTATCAGATCTTGATGACCATCATGAGCGCCGCCATCTGGTATCCCTTCTTCAAGGCCGCTGACAACCAGGCTGTGGCCGAGGAAAAGGCCGGCGCAGTCGCTGAGCAGTCCGAGGAATAAGAAACAAAAACAATAAATCCGAGCTTTGCATTGCTGATTGATACGGAGGTACCCAACTATGACGAAAATTGTTCTTTTGTGCGCTGCCGGTATGAGCACCAGCGCTCTGGTCCGCAAGATGAAAGACGCAGCCAAGGCCGAGGGCTACGAATGCGATATTTCGGCCCACTCGGTGTCGGAGGCCAAGAATTACCAGAGTGCTGACATGATCCTGCTGGGGCCCCAGTCCGCTACCGCCTGAAAGAGGTCCAGGCTGAGCTGCCGAACAACAAGGTGGAAGTCATCGACATGAAGGACTACGGTATGATGAACGGCAAGGCCGTTCTGGACCACGTCCGCAAGGTGCTGGAGGGCTGAGCCATGGCAATTTCCGTGGAAGAAGCCCGGGCCATGACGGAAGAACAGCTTCAGGAAACGATCACCGAAATCGCATTTGAGATAATCGCGAATGTGGGCACCGCCCGGGGCATGTATATCGAAGCCATCCAAGAGGCCAAGGCCGGCCATTTTGACCAGGCCGAACAGCTGATGAAGGACGGCAAGGAAGCCTTTGTCCAGGGCCACCACGGCCACGCTGACTTGCTGGAATGGCAGGGCCAGGGCCTAACCTGGAAGACCAACATTTTCCTGATGCATGCCGAGGATCAGCTGATGGCTGCCGACGCCTTCGAGACCATCGCCAGCGAGTTCATAGAAGTACACCAGGAACTGCAGGAGCTGAAATCCCGTGACGGAAGAGGTTAAGACCATGAAATATCTGCTGATTCGCGCCGATGATCTCGGCTACTCGGAAGGGGTAAATTACGGTATTGCGGCTGCCGTAGCCGCCGGGCTGGTGCGCTCTGTGGGCGTCATGACCAATATGCCGCTGCTGTCCACGGCCTGGGGCTGCTGCATGGCCATTCCCTGTGCCTGGGCCAGCACACCAACATCTGTGTGGGCCGGCCCCTCACAGACCCTTCCCACATTCCCAGCTTGTGCACCCCCGAAGGGGAATTCAGACCCAGCTGCACCTACCGGGAGGCCGCCAAAGCCGGCCGTGACTTTGTGGTTTTGGAGGAAGTCATCGAGGAAATCGAGGCCCAGTACCGTCAGTTCAAGGCCCTTACCGGACGGGAGCCGGATTACTTTGAGGGACACGCAGTGGCCAGCGCAAACTTCTTCAAGGGGCTGGAGATTGTTGCCCAGCACCACGGCCTGCCCTACTTTGCCATGGGCCGTCCCGGCGAGGCAGTAATCTTCCGGAATACCCGGGTCTATGCCTATATGCCCAGGACTTCAAGGCCTATGAGCCGACCCTTTCACCGGGGTTCAGGATGCAGTGGCCCACGCCCATGAGGGGCCTGCGACCTGATGGTATTCCATCCGGGGTACATCGACGCTTACCTGCTGGATCATTCCACCATGACCACCCCCCCGGGTTGCGGGAGGCGCCATGCTCTGCCGGCCGAGGTCCGTGCCTGGCTGGAACAGCAGGCCATTCGGCTTGTCACTTACAACGATCTGACTTGAAACAGGAGAACATAAAAATGACAGACAACAAAAAAATAGCCGAGCAGGTCCTGAGAGCGGTGGGCGGAGCGGCCAACCTGAAGGATGCCACCCACTGCATGACCCGCCTCCGCCTGTATCTAAAGGACGACAGCGTCCCCAAAGATGACGAAGTGAAGAAGATCTCTGGCGTGCTGGGGGTTGTCCGCGGCGGCCAGCAGTACCAGATCGTGATCGGCACCAATGTTCCGAAAGTGTATGAGGAACTGTGCAAGCTGGCAGGCATCAGCGCCAGCGCCGCCGTCAAGGACGATGCGGCCGCCGCTGAGGATGCCTCCATTGCCAGGCAGAAGCTGACGTTCAAGCAGGTGCTCAAAAATATCATGGGTTATCTGGCGGGCTGTATGACCCCCATGATCCCGGTGCTGCTGGCCGGCGGCTTGTTCCGTGCCGTTAATTCCATCTTTGGCCCCGACCTGCTGGGCCTGTACTCTATGGAAAGCAACCTGTACATCCTGTTTGATTTCCTGTATGACGCAGCTTTTTACTTCATGCCCATCCTGGTAGGCTACAATGCAGCCAAGCAACTGGGGATCAACGGTATGCTGGGTTCGTTCATTGGCAGCATTCTGATGGTGCCCGATTTCGCAGTTTTTGCCACCAACGGGCAGCCGCTCACAGTCTTTGGCATCCCTGCCACTATGACCAATTACGCCCAGACTGTTTTGCCCATTATGCTGTCGGTGCCCCTGTTCTGCCTGGTCTATAAGACCGTCAAAAAGTTCATGCCCGATCTGCTGACCACCGTTTTCACTCCGTTCCTCAGCCTGCTCATTTCCATGCCCTTTATCCTCTGCCTGCTGGCGCCTTTGGGCACTATTGTGGGCAACGCCATCAGCGGCGGCCTTGCCTGGTTCGGTATGACCACCGGCTGGTTCGGTGTAGCTGTCATCGCCGCCCTGTGGGAGTTCCTGGTGATGAGCGGTATGCACCTGGCCCTGATGATGCCCATGATGGCCGATTTCTTTGAAACCGGTATTGGCAGCGGACCTATGAACGCCGGCAACTTTGCCACCTGGGCCTGCTTCGGTGTGGCTCTGGGCGCAGCGCTCCGCCTGAAAAACAAGGACGATCGCAGCACATCCTTTGCAGCCTTCGCTTCCGGCATTCTGGGCGGCGTCACCGAGCCCACTCTGTATGGCATCTGCTTCCGCTTTACCCGTTGCTTTGTAACGATGGCCGTTGGCGGCTTTGTGGGCGGCGCCATCGCCGGCATATTCGACCTCAAGGGATATGCAATGACCTCCGCCAACTTCCTGTCTCTGCTGTGCTATGTGGGTGGTACCAATGCCAACATTGTGGTTGGCGTGGTAGCCTCCTTTGCTTCTCTGATCGTGGCAGCTGTTCTGACTTATCTGTTTGGCTTTTCCCAAAAAGATTTGGAGAGCGTTTGACTGCGTGATACCATAAAATCAAAAAGGCTGGTGTTATCGACTTGACAAAACAAATGATTTTCCCCACCAATTTCCTCTGGGGCGCGTCTACCAGCGCCTTTCAGGTAGAGGGCGGTTACAACGAAGGCGGCAAGGGCGTTGCCACCACCGACCTGGGGGCACGCCGCCCCGGCATCGCCGACAACAAGGTGGCTGCCGATCATTACCACCACTGGAAAGAGGATGTGGACCTGATGGCCGAGCTGGGCTTGAAGGTTTACCGGATGGGCTTTTCCTGGAGCCGGATCATGCCGGACGCCTCGGGCCAGTCCAACCCCGAGGGCCTGGCCTTCTATGACAAGCTAATCGACTACCTGCTGGAAAAGGGGATTGAGCCCCTGGTGACGCTGTATCACTTTGAATGTCCCCAGGCCCTGGTGGACGCCTTTGGCGGCTGGCTCGACCGCAAGATGATCGACGCCTATCTGAAATATGCCGAGGTCTGCTTTACCCACTTCAAGGGCCGCGTCAAGCGGTGGGTCACAGTGAACGAACAGCTCATCGCCACCGCCGCCGGCATCATGAACGGCAACTTTGAGCAGGACAAGCAGAAGAACCTGCAGAACATCTATCAGATGAGCTATCATGTCTCGCTGGCCGAGCACCGGGCTATTTCGCTGCTGCGGCAGATCGACCCGGAAGCCCAAATCGGCCGGTGTGTGCTATCCAGGTGGTCTATCCCCAGTCCAGCCGCAGCGAGGATGTTCTGGCCGCCGAGAACGCCGAAGAACTGATGGAGTTCTACCTGCTTGATCTGAGTGTCCGGGGCGAATATCCACCCTATGTGGCCAGCTACTTAAAGAGTCATGGACTTTACCCCCAGACGCTGCCCGGAGATGCAGCCGTGCTGAAAGCCTCGACCCCCGACTTCATCGGCATCAACTACTATTTCAGCATTTGCGCCAAAGTCAAGGAGGTCCCGTCAACTACGACCAGCCGCCCTTCTGGGTGTCGGACGCCTTCGACATCTGTGATAATCCCCACCTGCGCAAAACCGAGTGGATGGATAAGGGCATTGACCCGATGGGCCTGCATATTGGGATGCGCAAGGTCTATAATCGCTACCGTCTGCCATGATCGTCACCGAAAACGGCATGGCCTATAGCGAAACACTGCCCGGACGGCCAGATCCATGATCCCTACCGCATCGAATACCTCAAAGAGCACATCGAACAGCTGGCCATCATGATTGACGAGGGACTGCCGGTGTTCGGCTATTGCCCCTGGAGCTTTGTAGACGTGGTGTCCAGCCACCAGGGCTTTGCCAAACGATACGGCTTAGTCTACGTGGACCGCACCGAGACCGATCCCAAGCAGTGCGCCCGGGTGAAAAAGGACAGTTTCTACTGGTATCAAAAAGTGATCACCAACAACGGCCTGACAGAATAAGCCATCACCTATTTTCCCCGCAGCCCGTGCGGGCAACGTCCTGCGCTGCCTGCATGGCTGTTTTGTTGTTTGAAAGGAGTTTTTGTATGCATATCGCATTCGTATCGCTGGGCGCCTTCGGGCACATCAATCCTACCCTGGCCCTCGTCACCGAACTGGTGAAGAAAGGCGTTCGAGTGACTTATTTCACCACTGAAGCCTTCCGCACTATCATTGAGCCCACCGGGGCAAAGTTCGTCGCCGTACCCTCCTGGATGGCGGAAAACGACAAGCATAATGAGGACGGCGAAAAGAAAGAGGATGACGGCGGAGTGGCCGCCGCGGTGCCCTTCCTGTTCTTAAACGAGGCAGGAGCCTACATCGACACTGTGCTGGACACCCTGAAAAACGACAAACCCGACGCTGTCGTCCACGACTTTGCGGGCATTGCCGGCACAATCGCGGCGGACAACCTCAAGGTTGCCAACGTCATGCTCTACACCAGCTACCCCTCCAACGACAGCTACTCGGTAGCCGCCGGGTTCGAGAACTGCCCGCCGGACCACCCTCTGCGCAAGGCCGCGGCGCAGTTGGCCCAGACCTATGCCGAAAAATATGGCTGCCGCCTGCTGACCGTCAAGGAAATCTTCGACGGTCACGGGGACTTCAACCTGGTCATGATGCAGAAAAAAGTTGGTTCCCAATTACGAGACTTTCGATGACAGTTTCGTGTTCACCGGGGTACAGATCGGCAAGCGGACCGCCTTCGGCAGCTGGAAGGCCCCCGACAACGGCAAACCCCTGCTGTACTCTTCCCTGGCACCGCCTTCAGCAACTGGCCGGAGTATTACCCTATCCTGTTTGACGCAGTCCGGGACCTGGACATCAACGTCTTCGCAGCCCTGGGTTCCATCGACCCGCCAGCCTGAAGAACATCCCCGCCAACGTGGAAGTAGGCCAGATGGTTCCCCAGCTGGACATCCTGTCCCAGGCATCGGTGTTCATCACCCACGCCGGCATGGGGGCACCGGCGAGGCCATCTACTACGGCGTGCCCATGATCGCCATCCCCCAGATGGAGGAGCAGGCCATCACCGCCCGGCAGATCGAAAAGCTGGGGCTGGGCTGCGCCTTCCTGGACAAGAACGCCATCACCAGCGAAAGCCTGAAGGCTGCCATCGTCAAGCTGCTGACCCAGCCTTCCTACAAGGCCACTGCTGCGGAGTTCAGTGCAGATATGAAGAGCCTGGGCGGTGCCAAGCTTCCGCCGAGGCCCTGCTGCACTTCCTAAAGCATTAACAAGCTATCTTCCCTCTGTCCCAGTTTGCCGGGGCAGGTACTTCTTTTTCGTAATCCTCCGCCTGACCCCAGGCGGGGGATTCTTGAAATACAAGGAGGACAGATTATGACCACCTTCCCCAAAGATTTCCTGTGGAGCGCCTCCACAGCAGCCACCCAGATTGAGGGGGGCTGGAACGCCGACGGCAAGGGGGAGTCCATCTGGGACACCCTGGTCCACGACAGCACCGGCAAGATCGCCCACGGCGAGAACGCCGACACCTCCATTGACTTTTACCACCGTTGGCGGGAGGATGTGGCTCTGATGAAGCAGATGGGTCTGAAGGCCTACCGGTTCCATCAGCTGGCCCCGGGTGCTGCCGGAAGGCGTGGGCCGTGTGAACGAGGCAGGCATCCGGTTCTACCAGGACCTCTGCGACGAGCTGCTGAAAAACGGCATCCAGCCCCTGGTGACCCTCTACCACTGGGATCTGCCACCGCCCTCTACCGGCAGGGGGGCTGGAAGAACCCCGCCAGCCCCGACTGGTTTGCTGAATATGCAGAGGTCGTGTCCAAAGCCCTGGCAGACCGGGTACAGTGCTGGCTTACCTTCAATGAACCCAAATGTTCTGCGGCCTGGGTCTGGTGGCGGGGGTTCACGCTCCCTTCGAGCACAACGACGACCAAACCATGATGGGCGTCACCCGGAACATCCTGCTGGCCCACGGCCGGGCAGTGCAGGTGATGCGGAAAAACTGCCCCGGCGCCAAAGTGGGCATGGCCCCCACCGGGGACTGCTGCCTGCCCAAAGACGACACTCCCACCGAAGTGGAAAAGGCCCGGCAGAAATCCCTGTCTGAGTATCCCGGCTACATCATGTCCAACACCTGGTGGGCCGACCCGGTGTTTTTGGGGCAGTACCCCGCCTGGGCCAAAGAAAAATTCGGGGACCAGCTGTACACCATGACCCAGAGGAGTGGGCCCTGGTGTCCCAGCCCCTGGACTTTTACGCTTACAACTGCTACCAGGCACGGTGGACATCGTCCCCGACCCCTCCAAATACGATGCCTACGCCTACCAGGGCAGCCCCCAGACGGCGGCGGCTGGAACATCACCCCCAAGGTGCTGTATCACGCCAGCAAGTTCTGGTTCGAGCGGTACCACCTGCCCATCCTCATCACCGAAAACGGCTATTCGGGCCTGGACTGCGTCATGCTGGACGGCGAGGTTCATGACCCCCAGCGGATTGACTTTCTCCACCGGTATCTGCTGGAGGTGGCCCACGCCATGGCCGACGGCATCCCGGTGATCGGCTATTCGGTGTGGAGCCTGTTCGACAACTTCGAGTGGGCGGCGGGCTACAGTTGCCGCTACGGCCTGATTTATGTGGATTACCCCACCCAGCAGCGGATCGTGAAGGATTCGGGCTGGTGGTACCGGGACGTGATTGCCTCGAACGGCGCTAACCTGTAAGGCGCGATGCCAAAACATACATAAAGAGGTCGCTCACTGTGCAGACAAGCACAGCGGGCGGCCTCTTTGTCTTTCTCAGACCCTGCCAGGGAACCGGTGGTTTATTTGTCCATATAGGCCCTCTGCACATTTTTGCACACCGGAACGGCTAGATAACGAATGCGAGAGTGGATAACAAGTGCAAAGGATACAGAAGACGCAAAACTTAAATTTGCGATAAAACAATAAAAAAGACCGATCTGCGCAATTTTGAAAATTGACAATTGTTGCATGCTGGTTTCTCTTAATCAGTGGGCCCAGGGTTCGAGTCCCTGGAGGTGCACCAAACCATGAAAATCCGAACTTTTTTTCCAATAGGAGAAGGGTTCGGATTTTTTGTTTTCTTCGGAAAGCAGAACGAATCCCTTGCTTCCATCGAAAAGTGTCCCAGACCTTATCATAAGAAAGCACGACAGACCACTGTAAGAGTGCCGTAAGGCAGAAAGGACACGAGTATGAAGTACGATGAAAGAACCTGCAAATTCAACATGGACACTGGTTGCGTGGAGCTTTTGCTCCGGGATGGGAGAATGATCTCCATTGACTGCACTGGGGTCGAGGATGAATTGGACGTGACCATGGCGCAGAGGACGGAGTTGGAGTATCTCATCTATAACGATTCTCTGGCGTATGCAGACCTGATTCTAAACGGCGAACCGGAGGAATATTTGAAGAATGTGGCTGGAATCCATGGACTAGAAGACTAACCCCCAAAAATCCACACACGATAAGGAAGGCGGAGTGTTCCATCAAAAGAACACCCTGCCTTCCTTTTATTTCAGCTTGAAGCTCAGTGACGGAGAAAATCATGATCTAGGATCTTGATTTTTGCCCCGGAAAATTCAATAACCTTTTCATCCCGCATCCGGCACAATTCGCGGGAAAGCGCGCTGCGATCTACACAGAGGAAGTCGGCCAGCTCGGTACGGCTGTACAGCAGATGATAACATCCTTTGCTGTCCGGTGTCAGCGTCTGCAAATAAATTTTCAGCCGGTCCCGCAAACGCTTCTGGGCAAGAATACGCACCTTTGTATTAAAGAATAAAAGCTGCTGTGCCATGTCCTGCATCAGATTAGCGGTCACCTGCATCCGGCAGGGACAGGTCATGGTCTGCTGGGACATGAGAGCGCTGAAATCCAACCGGAGCACCGTACAGTCTGAGTCGGCCCGCAGGCAGACCGGACTGGTACTCCAGCCGGTACAGGCCAGTTCGGCCCCAAAAATCTGCCCGCTTGCCAGCCGGCAGATGCTGACCTGATTTCCATTTTCATCATACAGAAACTCTTCCACTGTGCCATCCAGCAGGATGCCTGTATTGTGGCTTTGCTCACCCAGTTCCACAAGATGCGTATTGCGGGGATATTGATGCACGCTTGCGTGCAGGCAGTCCAGAACATCCCGGTAGCGGCGCGGCTGGATGCCGTGGAACATTCCGCACTGCTGTAAAATCGAATAATATTTTTCCATGCTCCAAAATCATTCCGTCCGTTGCCATAACAACGGACACATCGAGGTAGTTGTGTTAAACTCTGGTTAGAGCTGTCTAATTTACGACAGCTCTATTATACGGAATGAAGTTTGAAATGTCAAACCTTCAAAGCGACAGGGTTGATTTTTGAAAGGAGCTGTCCCATGTATTCTTTGGGAATGGATCTTGGCACCTCCACGGTCAAAATCGTGCTGATGCAGAACGGAACGGTGGCGAAGTACTGGCTTGCCGTGCATCACGGCAGACCGCTTCTGTGCCTGCGGCAGGGCTTGTCGGAACTTGCTATTGGCAGGGACGAGACACTTGCTATTTGCGTGACAGGTGATAACGCCGGGGCACTACTGGAACGCTGCCCGGTTCTGTCAGAATTGGGAGAGATTCCTGCCATCGTGGAAGGTGTACGCAGGCTTGTGCCGCAGGCCGGTTCGATTATTGAAATCGGCAGTCAAGGTGCGCGGTTCATCACGGAAGTCCAGAGCCGGACCCCGCAGTTTGCGGCCAACGAGCATTGCGCAGGCGGCACCGGTTCCTTTTTTGAGGATCAGATGTCCCGTGTGGGCTGCAAGCTGGAGGATTATTCTGCGCTGGTTGAGCAGGCGCAGAGCATTCCGCGGCTTTCCGGACGCTGCGCAGTGTTTGCCAAAACGGATATCATTCACCGTCAGCAGGAAGGTGTTTCCACGCCGGATATCCTGCTGGGATTGTGCTATGCAATGATCCATAACTACAAGGCGACCATTGTGCGGCGGCTGCCGGTCTGCAAACCAGTGGTATTCTGCGGCGGCGTGACCTGCAACTCCGGCGTGATACGGGCTATCCGGGATGTGTTCGACCTGACCGAAGAGGAACTGATCGTCCCGGAAGAAGCGCGTTTTGAAGCGGCCATCGGTGCAGCATGCAAGGCAGAAGGTGCATTTACACTGGCACAGCTGGATGCGTTGTTGAACGATGCAATGGCAACACGCTCCACGACAACCGGGCTTCCCAGACTGGAACTGTTGCCCGGCACTGATCTTTCTGAGCCGAAGGCCACCGGTATCCTCCGGAGAAGGGCTGTGCGCTGGGCATCGACATCGGTTCCACCAGCACCGACCTTGTTCTGGTGGGGCCGGAGGGTGAACTGGTGGATTTCCAGTATCTGCGCACCGCAGGCGACCCGGAAGGAGCTGTCCGCAAGGGGCTGGCCAGCATCCGGGAACGGTTCGGTGCGGTGCGCTTTACGGCGGTGGGCGTGACTGGCTCCGGGCGGGAGCGTGTCGGCAAGCGCATCGGTGCCGATGCCGTGCGGGATGAGATCACCGCGCAGGCAAAGGGCGCTGCGCACTGGGTGCCGGAGGTGGATACTGTCTTTGAGATCGGCGGGCAGGACAGCAAATACATCAGCCTGAAAAACGGTGAGGTCGTGGATTTCCAGATGAACAAGATCTGCGCAGCGGGCACCGGTTCTTTTGTAGAGGAACAGGCCGCCCGTATGGGTATCCCCCTGGCTGAATTTGGCCAGTTGGCGTTGTCCGCAGAGCGCCCGGCCGCATTGGGCGAGCGCTGTACGGTATTCATTGAAACTGCCATTGCTTCTGCCGCTGCCGAAGGCGTTCCACAGGCAGACATTGCGGCCGGACTGTGCCACGCCATCGTGCAGAACTACCTGCACAAAGTGGTCGGCTCCAAACCGGTCGGACAGCACATCGTATTGCAGGGCGGTGTGGATTACAATCCCGGCATCGTGGCGGCTTTTCAGGCGCCTATGGCAGCCGGGTCCGGGTCAGCCCGGTGTTCTCCATCAGCGGCGCATACGGCGCGGCCCTGCTGGCGCAGGAAGCGGTGGGCGATACGTCCAGTCAGTTCGTCGGGTTTGACAGCCCGGCACAGGCCGCAGAGGACAGCCGCAGCGCCGAGACCCAAAGAAACATTGATTTTTACCGGCAGGCCGACAACCTGCTTCTGGAAGGCTACACGGGGAAACGCGACCCTCGCAAAAAGACGGTGGGCGTGCCCTTTGTGCTGATGATCCACAAGTTCTTCCCCATGGCTAATGCATTCTTTACCTCGCTGGGGTTCAACGTAGTCCTGACCGACCCGACCAGCGAGGAAACCATCCGGCTTTCCCAGCAGCTGGCACAGAGCGAGACCTGCTACCCGGTCAAGCTGATCTACGGCCACATACAGCAGCTCATCGACCAGAAGGTGGATATATCTTTCTGCCCAGCATCCACACCATGAAGCACGAAAAGAGCCGGGTGAAGCACAACTACGGCTGCGTCTATATGCAGACGGCGGCGGTGTCCATCGCAAAGGCACTGGACATCGAAAGCAAGGGCATCACCCTGCTCAGCCCGGTATTTGATCTGGACTTCGGGCAGGAAGCCATGGCCACCGCCATGCTGGGGCTGGGCAAGGTGCTGGGTATCCCGAAGCCGCTGTGCGCAAAGGCTTTGCTCAGCGGTGCCATGGCGGTGCGCCGCCATACTGCTGCGGTGGAAAAGCAGGGCAAAGCACTGCTGGCGACTCTGAAACCGGAGGACAAAATTCTGGTGCTCATCACCCGGAATTATGGCGTTTCCGACCCCATCCTGAACATGGGTATCCCGGAACTGCTGCTGGAACGCGGATACAAGGTCATTACCCTGAGTCATCTGCCCGGCCATGCGCTGGACATTGCGGACGAATACGAAAATCTGTATTATCCGTTCGGACAGCACATCCTGTCCGGCGCAAAGCTCATCGCTCATCATCCGAACCTGTATGCGGTGTATCTGACCAACCACGGCTGCGGCCCGGATACCATGCTGTCCCATCTGTTCAAGCAGGAAATGGGGGATAAGCCCTACTTGCAGATCGAAGTGGACGAGCACTTCTCCAATGTGGGTGTCATCACCCGCATTGAAGCCTTCCTGAACAGCCTGAACCACCGCCCGGTGGAAGTTCTGCCAAGGACTTTGTGCTGGAGCAGGTCGATATCCGCCCCTGTCATCTCCCGGCGGTGCCGGAAAAGGATTTTCCGCTCTGGCTGCCGCCGCTGGGCGAATACACGGCATCATTGACCGGATATTTCCGTGCACAGGGGGTGGATGCCCGTGCACTGCCGCATCTCAGCGCTCATGCGTTGAGCCTTGGACGTGCCGAGACCAGTGCAAAGGAATATCTGCCCTTCCCTGCTTTGCTGGGCGGCATCCTTGCACAGCAGGAAGTAGACCCGGCACCGGCACAGTTCCTGATCCCGCAGACGCAGGGCGCAGAAGCGGATGGTCAGTATGCCCGCGTCATCCGGGCAGTACTGGACCGCAGAGGAAACCAGAGCGCCAAGCTGGTCAGCCCGATGCTGGAAACCCTGCCTGCAACGGCGCAGGACCGGGATGCCCTGTTCCGTGCACTGCTGGCCGGAGATATCCTGTATGCCGCCCCGGCGGCGATGCGCGCCGGAATTGCTGCTGCATGGGACACGCTGCCCGGCTGGGCACAGCTCCACAAGGCTGCGGTAGAGATCGGCAGATGCCCCGCCACGGGCCGCAGGCTTGCCACCGTGGGTACGCCGCTCTGCCTGACCGAGCTGGACAGCGGAGTGCTTTCTACGCTGGAAGCAGAGGGCAGCCAGCTGCTCCGCGCGCCGTTGAGCGAGGCGCTCTGGTTCCTTTGGAAGGACAACATGGATGCCAACAAGCCCTGTGCCAAATGGCTGGAACAGATGGCGCAGGAGATGCAGACCATCGGCGCAGAACTGGGTGCACACAGCACCTTTGCGCAGGACACTGCGGCCCTGTTTGAAACGGCAGACACCATCCTGCCGCACTTTGCGGGCGGGAATGGCCGCTACCGCTATGCAAAAGCAGTAGAGCTTTCCGGGCGGGCGGATGCCGTGCTGACCTCGCCCCACGCTATGAAAACGCTGCCACGATCCTGGATATGCGCGGCCTGCGGGATGCCTGCAAGGCACCGTTGTTCCAGCTTTCGCTGGACAATGACTGGGATGAAACGGCGTGGAGCCGCCTGCGTTCCTTCCTGTATTACTGCTGAAGAAACTGAATGACAAAGAACCCGTCCGGAATGCTCCGGACGGGTTCTTTGCGTCAGTTGTGATGAGGAAATCGCTTATTCGATCACCAGCAGAAGGCTCATTTTGAACTTGCCCTGTGCGGTGACACTGTGCAGGCCATTTTTATCAAAACGGAAGCTCTGGCCTGCGGTCAGCTCATAGTCCTGTCCTTCGTAGCCGATGACGGCCTTGCCTTCCAGCGCGGTCAGGATGGCGTTTCCGGGTGCACGGTGCGGGGTCAGGCCGGTGCCCTCGTCAAAGGCCATCAGCACGAATTTCATGTTGTCGGCGTGGACGAGGTCGAGGTTTGCAATGCTGCCGTCCTCGTAAGAAATGAGATCTTTCAGTTCGGTGGGCTGGCCTGCTTTGAGAATGTTGTTCATGGTGAAGTTCTCCTTTTTCAGAATGATTTCAGTATAGATCATGCCGCTGTCGGTTAGACAGCCGCAGAGCATTTTAGGCGGAACGGCCAGCAGCTGGCCGGGATGCAGCGGGACAGTACGGCTCTCTCCACCCAGAAGGAAATCGCCGCAGCCTTCCCCACCCAGATATAGGGTAGTGCAGTCGTAATACTCCGGGGTGATGGAGGTGCCGCTGCCCAGCGAGAACCAGGTAACAGGCACACTCTCGCCCAGTTTTGCTGGGCGGGAAACTGTCATGGCCTCCCGGATGGGACGCAGCTGGGAAAGCGTAAATGGCATCTTCATACGGCATTCCCTCGCAAGGCCACTGGCACAATGCTGCGCACGGCGCGTCCCTGATAATTCAACTCGTCCACGATGACCTGAACATCAAAGGAATAGGAAATGTTCTGTTCGTTCAGGATGGCAGCGGCCGGACCGTAGAAAAATTCACCCTTGCGGTTGAGCATCAGTGCTTCGTCTGCCACGCTCATGGCGTTGGTGGGATAATGGGTGTTCATAATGGCGCTGATGCCTTCCTCATGCGCCAGCCGCTCCACCATGTTCAGGACAAGGATCTGGTTGTGGAAGTCCAGACCGGTCTCCGGCTCGTCCAGAATAATGAGCTTGGGGTCGTTGATAAGGGCACGGGCAATGAGCACCATTTGCAGTTCGCCGCCGCTCATCCGGTTGCAGTCCTTGTTGGCAAGGTGAGAGATGCCCACCCGCTCCATCATGCTTCGGCCATTTCCAGTTCCTCTTTGCCGGGCTGCTGGAACATACCCAGATGGGCGCTGCGACCCAGCAGGACCATCTCCAGCCCAGTATAGGAGAAGGCAAACCCGTGGGACTGCGGGATGTAGGAAATGGTGCTCCACACTTCCTTCGGCTTCAGGGTGTGGATCTCCTTATCATAGAGCAGGGTCTTGCCGCTGTGCCACGGCAGCAGACCGATCATACATTTGAGCAAAGTGGTCTTGCCGATGCCGTTTGGGCCGAGGATGGCAAGAATGTGTCCCTCTTCCAGTGTCAGGTCGATATTTTCCAGTATGGCAGGCTGTCCGGGGTAGCCGAAACAGCCTTTCTGTACTTGCAAGATCATCGCAGGTTGCTCCTTGTCTTATTCAGCAGAGAGATGAACACCAGCGCACCGATGATGGCGGTCAGGATGGAAAGCGGCAGCTCAATGATGCTGATGGTGCGCGACAGCGTGTCGATCAGGATCATGAAGCTGGCACCAAGGCTCAGGCTCACCGGCACGACATAGCGGTTGTTGCTGCCCACCAGCATCCGGGCGCAGTGTGGGATCAGCAGCCCGATCCAGCCCACCTGTCCGCACATTGATACCGCCGAGGCGGTAATCAGCGTGGAAGCCAGAATGAACAGCATCCGGGTCTGTTTGATGCTGATGCCGCTGGCGCGGGCTTCGTCATCGCTCAGGGAGAGGATGTTCAGCCGCCAGCGCAGCAGGTAAATGACAGCGATGCCTGCGATGATGAGCGGGCAGCCGATGAGGATCTTCTGGTAGCTGGCACTGGTAAAACTGCCCATCAGCCAGTAGGTGATCTCCGGCAGCTTATCCTGCGGGTCGGCCGTATACTTGAGCAGCGATCCAACCGCATTGAAAAGAGAAGAGGCAATGGTTCCGGCCAGAACCAGATAGACCATGGAACGGCCATCGTTCTTGCCTGCAATTTTCAGGGTAAAGCAGACAGACGCAAGGCCGAACACCAGCGCAATGAGCTGTGTTTCCAGAATACTGCACGACAGAATGATGGCCAGAATTGCACCCACACAGGTGCCGCTGGTCACGCCCAAAATATCCGGCGTGGCAAGCGGATTAGAAAACAGGGACTGAAAGGTGTTGCCCGCACAGGTCAGTCCTGCACCTACGATGATGGCCATGAGGATGCGCGGCAGACGCAGGTTGATGACGATGGAATAGTTCTGCACATTGGCCGCGCTGCCGCCGGTCAGAGCTGTGCGCAGGGCGGTCAGCACTTCCCCGACCGGGACATTCATGCGTCCGAAGCACAGGCAGATTACTGAGGTGGTCAACGGCAGTGCCAGCATCAGCAGGATAGCCAGCGGGGTAAAGCGGCCTTTTTTTGATCCAGATGGTGTCCTTCATCAGTACAGCAGCATTTCCTCCAGCTCGTCATCGGTCACATCATAGCCATACCAGGTCTTGTAGTATTCCTTGATGGTATCGCCCAGCGGGTAATCTGCGAAAGCGTCCGGGTAGGTGTTGCAGGCCAGCCATGCCAGTACCAGCGGGGCATCCGGGTTCGGGGTGAACCAGTTCCACATACCGAGGGTGGTGTTGTACACGCGGCCGTTCTGCACGGCGGTCAGCGTGGAGAAGTCGGCACCATCCACGTTGCCGGAAAGCACATCCTCCGTGCGCAGGGGCTGCAGGCCGGGGCCGTCCAAGAAGAGGATGTCCGGATCCCAGCTGTAGACCTGTTCCATGCTGGTCTGGGCGAAACCAGTGGCTTCCAGCGCTTTGTCGGTCACGCCCAGATGCTTCATCCAGTAGGTGCCGAAGGTGCCGTTTCCGGAGACCTGCGGCACACCGTCCGAGTACTTCCACAGGATCAGTGCGCTGGGGCGGTCGCTCTCAGGAATATCCGCAATGCGGGCTTCCACATCGGCCACGATCTCGTCACCGGCAGCCACAAAGGCCTCGGTCTTGCCCGGTTCGCCAAAGATATCCTCCAGCAGTTTCAGCCACTCCTCATAGCGCTCCAGCGGGTCAGCCTCGGTGGAAGCACCCACGGTGGCAAAGCCGATCGAGGGAATACCGCTGGCCTTCAGGATTTCGGCATGGGAGGAGTTGCCCGCATTGTACAGGATAACATCGGGATTCAGCTTCATGATCTCCTCGATGTTCAGGTCGCTCTGCGCATAGACCGTATCGCTGGACTCCAGAAGCTCCGGAGCGATGTTTTTCAACACCGTGTCAGAAATAACCGACTTGAAAGAGCCGCAGTAACCCACGATATAGGGGGCACTGCCCTCAAAATAGGCCATGTAGGTGGACAGGATGGGGATCTGGTCGATGACCACACGGGTGACCTTGTTGGGAACTTCGACCTCATTGCCGCCGTGGTCGATGACAGTGTGGGTGCCGGTCTCATCGGAAGAAGCTGCAGAAGAAACTGCTTCGCTGGAAACAGAGGCGGATTCAGAAGCGGCAGCGGAAGAAGCTGCATTGCCGGAACCACCACAGGCGGTCAGGACACCGGCAGCGCTGACAGCAGCCATAGCAGCGAGAAAAGAACGACGTGTAATCTTTTCATGGGAAACTCCTTAAAATGATGAAAATTTCTGGTAGTTAGTTATACATAACCAACCGCAGAGCATTTTAGCAGATTCCCACAGGATTGTCGGTTGCTATGGCAACCACTCTCCAAAATCGGAAGAAGTCTTAAAGTTTTCCAAGAAAAAAACAGGGCGCGTCCACCTGCTGGGTATTCGTAAAACAGTTTTCGAGAAATGACACGGCAACTGCCTGTCAGGATTGGTTACGAGTACCTGGCTAGGCCGAGGAAGCATCAAGTCCCATGTCCGCACCGTCAAGGTGTTGGGTATGGGGCTTTTTGCATTTCAGGAACGTGTACACCTCTGGAAAGGTGTAACACACTAGACTTTGTACCAAAGTTGTGTGCCAAGGGTGCTGCGCCCCTTTGGAATCCCTGCTCACATCGCCTGTGGGCGATGTGAATTCGCTGCATAGAAAGCTCTCGCAAAGGCAAACCCGGCTGTTTGCGGCGAGGGAAAGGCACTTCTGCGGAAGTGTAATAACCCACTATGACACTTTCATCCTGCGGCCTGCAAAGTGCCGTGGGCTCTCCGAGGGGGAACGGTTGTATAAGGTGCGTTTCGGGCGAATCGCTGCGTACGTTCGTACGGAAGGTTGGTACGCACGTACGCAGTAAAACAGCCAAATTCTCGTATATATGGGTGGTCATTTGACCACGAGTGTGGTATACTTCACTTGGAAAACCAATTAAGGTAGATATAATGCACAGGGATGTGCTTTATATAATAAAAGCAGGATAAAAACGCAACGCATTTCTTTCTGAGAGATGCCAGAGCTGGTAGGTAGCCCAGCCGTCTACACCGCACGGTGTAGGTAAGTAACCTTCCCCTCCGGGTTGTCCGTTCCTGTAAGGATTTATTTCAGGAGGGTTTCGTTATGGACATTGATTCTACAAAGCTGACTGTATTTTTTGAGGCTCCATTCTGGATCGGAGTATTTGAACGTATTGAGAGAAGAAAGCTTTCAGTGTGTAAAGTCGTGTTTGGTGCAGAACCAAAGGACTATGAAGTCTGGGAGTATCTGCTCAAGAATTATAGTCGGCTGCGCTTCAGTCCATCTGTTGAGACAGTTGTAAAGAAAGAGTCTGTGAACCCAAAGCGATTGCAACGGCAAATCCGAAACGAAACAGTTGCCACAGGAATCGGTACAAAGTCACAGCAGGCGTTGCAAATGCAGCGAGAAGAAAACAAGCTGGTGCGAAAAGCACTTAGCCGTAAACAACGCGAAGCAGAAAAGCAGCGTCAGTTTGAACTGAAACAGCAGAAGCGAAAGGAAAAGCATCGGGGCAGATAATGCCCCTTTGCTTTTATCTAGCAGGGTTTGGGGCAGGCACGCCCCAACAAGAAGCAGTCCCAAAGGGGCAAGAATTTCAAGTATTGAAAATTTGTGGCCACGGGACGATTCTTGCTCTCACGAAAACCCACACTTTTTGAAAATCCGCTTTTCACAGCCAAAGGAGGATGCACCATGAAAAAAGAAATCGAAGCCTTTGTCAATGCAGCCAGTGAGCAGGAGTTGGATGCTGCATGGAACAACCTCTCGGCAGAGGAACAGCGAGTTTTCGAGCAGCTCATGGAGGAAGACTCACCCGAAGATGCACTGGCATTTTTTGCCCAGCTGTATGACGATGCCCCGAAAGAGCAGACCAGCGAAACCGTGAGCATCTCTGAAAACGAAATTTATTTCAAGCGGAAGCCCTTGACCGAAGAGCAGAAGAAACACGGATCTTATGTGGACGAGAACGGCAACCTCCATGTCAAGAACCTGTCCGCTTTCTGGATTCCAGAACTGACCACCACGGAGAAAGTCGGTCACACCACCTACACCGTGACCGGCAGCTATGAGGGCAAGG
>ENA-OQMZ01000046-OQMZ01000046.1-human-gut-metagenome-genome-assembly--contig:-NODE-46-length-42899-cov-7.597634_pt1 | contig 42899 bp, 50 predicted proteins | sample MGYA00242621_ERZ504862 | MGnify/ENA primary metagenome ERZ504862 (study PRJEB26092, sample SAMD00036393) | human gut metagenome | host: Homo sapiens | study: EMG produced TPA metagenomics assembly of...
AGAGAATACTATAAGCCTGTACGTGTACAAGGGCGGACAGGGTGAGATAACAGAGAAGAAATCGAGGTTTATAGCGACCGTAAGGCCTGTAGAGTCTGAGGATGAGGCTGTAAGCTTCATCAATGAGACGAAAAAGAAATACTGGGATGCAAGGCACAACTGCAGTGCCTTTGTTATAGGAAAGAGACAGGAGCTGACCAGATGCTCGGATGACGGGGAGCCTGCAGGCACCGCAGGTCGTCCTATGCTTGATGTGCTCCTTAAGGAAAATATCCATAATGCCGCTGTTGTAGTAACGAGGTACTTCGGTGGGGTGCTGCTTGGCACAGGCGGACTGGTGCGTGCGTATCAGCAAGCCACAAAGGCGGGGCTTTCGGCAAGTGAGATAATAGAGAAGAAGGATGGTGCAGTACTGTTTATCAGGACGGACTATACCGGAATCGGAAGACTCCAGTATCTGTTTGCACAGGAGAAGATTACGGTGATAGACACAGCGTATGAGGCGGATGTGCTCGTGAAAGCCGTTATCCCGGAAAATGATAAAAAACGCATAGAGAAAACAATCATAGAGCAGACAAACGGCACGGCAAAGCTTGAGTGGGGCGATGAGGTGACATTTGCTGAATATGATGGCGAGGTATTGCTGTTTAAAAATTAGCCGGTGCTCACATTTTAGCAGGACAAGCAGAATTTATATTCAATTACATTTAATTAAAATAAAAAAATGCTTGACACTATATAGCCACATGTGTATAATATCTTTTGTTGAGACAACACATTGGCCCATCGCCAAATGGTAAGGCAACGGACTCTGACTCCGTCATTTCAAGGTTCGAATCCTTGTGGGTCAGCTAAAGGGAACTTCGATAGAAGTTCCCTTTTTTCTTGTGTAATAATGCGATTTGTTATAAAATAAAAACGTATATGACTTAAACAGTTATAGAAGGATGGTGTGATATGAACAAGAATTTTTTGAGAATTATTAATCTTATAGAAGAACTCGGCTCTGAAAAAAAGACACCAATTACTATACAGCAATACCAGGATATCATTAATAAAAGCTCAAATCTTTGGATGTCCAATGGTGTGGATGAAGCGTTTAGATTTATCAGAAGTTACTTCAATTTTATAGACTAGAGGAATTAGATATGGCTTTTTCATTTGACAGCAGAATACGTTACAGCGAGGTGGATTCGTCATGCAGACTGAGCCTTACAGGGCTTACCAATTATTTTCAGGACTGTAGTGTGTTTCACTCACAGTCACATGATGTGGGAATCAGATTTCTTGCGGACAATCATATAGCATGGGTACTTTCATCATGGCAGATATGCATAAACAGACTTCCACTGCTTAATGAACAGGTAAAGATATCCACATGGGCATATGGTATGAAGGCGTTTTACGGTTACAGAAATTTCACGCTTGAAGATACAGGCGGCAGCACACTGGCATATGCCAATTCTGTCTGGGTGCTTGTTGATACACGAACCGGCAGACCGGTGAAGGTGCCTCAGGAGTTTGCGGATACATACGGTCTTGAGCCGCAACTTGAGATGGAGTGTGCAAAGCGCAAGCTTCATATTCCTGATGATATGGAGAAAAAGGGTGAGATTGTGGTTCCTCAGTTTTTTATAGACAGCAACCATCATATGAACAATGAGAAGTATGTTATGCTGGCGCAGCAGCTTCTGCCGAATGATTTTGAAATATCTGAGCTTCGTGTGGAGTACAGAAAAGAAGCAAAGCTTGGTGATACAGTTATATCATACGTGAAGTACACATCAAAGAGTGTGACAGTGGTGCTTGCGGATACGGATAAAAAACCGTATTCGGTTGTGGAGTTTTTGAGTAAGCCGGTACCGGGAAAATAATTATAATTCCATTATTTAACAACGATACAGTTTTGATACAGAAAGGACGGAAAAACATGAGATTAGGAGAATATCAGGAGCTTGTATGTGTAAAGAAGGTTGATTTTGGCATATATTTGTCAACATCTTCGGCTTCGGAGGAAAGGGTACTGCTTCCGGCAAAGCAGATTCCGGATGGAGTAAAGCAGGGGGATAAGCTTAAGGTCTTTGTATACAAGGACTCTAACGACAGACTTATTGCTACGACAAACGAGCCAAAGCTGACACTTGGAGGTTTATCAGTGCTTACTGTCAAGGAGGTGACTAAAATAGGGGCGTTCCTTGACTGGGGGCTTGAAAAGGACCTGTTTCTTCCTTACAAGGAGATGGTCAGAAAGGTCAGCGCCGGAGATGAGATACTTGTTACATTATACATAGATAAAAGCCAGAGGCTTTGCGCTACCACAAAGGGTATTTACCATATGCTGAGCACCGATTCGCCATACAAAAAGGACGATATGGTTTCAGGCCGTGTGTATGATTTTAGCGACAATTTCGGTACATTTATCGCTGTGGATGACAAATATTCAGCCAAGATACCGGTTTTTGAGAATGCAGCTTATCTGAAGCTTGGAGATGTGATAGAGGCAAAGGTCACTGATGTCAAGGCGGATGGCAAGCTGGACCTGACAATGAGGGAAAAGGCATATATTCAGATGGATTCCGACTCTGAAAAGCTCCTTGAGCTGCTTGATTCATACGCAGGTGTGCTTCCGTTTTCGGAAAAGGCAAGCCCGGAGGTAATCAAGAGAGAAACAGGACTTAGCAAAAATGCATTCAAGCGTGCAGTTGGTCATTTATATAAGGAAAGAAAGATTGATCTCACAGATGGCAAAATCCGTCTTAAGAAATAACAGTCTTTTTAATAAATTTTAACAGGAAAGAAGGGCAACAACATGAAAAACGTTATCAGTACAGACAAGGCACCGGCAGCAATCGGACCATATTCACAGGCTATCGAGGTAAATGGTATGGTATATACTTCCGGAGTGATACCGGTAGTTCCGGAGACCGGTGAGATTCCTGAGGCTCACAGCACAGGCAAAGCAGGCATTTACAAATCTGTCACATCTGCTTGAGGCAGCAGGAACAAGCATGGACAATGTGGTAAAGACTACAGTTTTCATCAAGGAGATGAATGACTTCGGTGCAATAAATGAGGTATATGCCACATTTTTTAACGGAGCATACCCTGCAAGAAGCTGTGTTGAGGTTGCAAGGCTTCCAAAGGATGTAATGCTTGAGGTTGAGGCTATTGCTGTAAAATAAAATTATTACATAAGTATTTCGTGTGACATAAGTCCTGTTCGTTGGAAAAAGTCAAGATTTTCTTAAGAATTCACTAAGAAAACGTTGACATATATATGTTGCTTTGTTATAATGACAAAGTAATATTTGTAACAAATTCGTAATAACTGTTACAAATTCATACAACGGAGGGTAAAATGAAAGTAAATTATGTGAAACTCACAGCCGGAGTGCTTACAGGTTTTATGGCTCTGTCCTCAGTGCCATATGCAGTATATGCGGCTGGACCTACTGCAGGAGTAGCTAGTTATACATCAGATATTGTTAGTACATCAAACACTCTTACAGCGGGTGTTACATCTATGTTGACAGATGTAATGTTAAAAGGTGATGATACATCAGAGACTGCAACAGATGTTGCGGCAACAGATGCCGAGCCGGTTAAATCAGCATATGCTGATACAGCGGTTGCACAGGTTAGCGACAGCGTTAATATACGTGCGAGTGCAGATGAAAACAGCGAGTCTCTTGGAAAGCTCTATAACAATGGAATTGGAACAGTACTTGAGACAACCGATAACGGATGGTACAAAATCCAGTCCGGTTCAGTAACAGGATATGTAAAAGGCGATTATGTTGTAGTTGGTGACGATGCACTCGTACAGAGCGCAGGACGTCGCGTGGCAACAGTCAATACTGAGACACTCAAGGTTAGAACAACAGCGTCTACTGATGCAGAAGTACTTGGTCTCGTGTCCGGAGAGGATGATCTCACAGTTGTGGATGAGTCAACAGACGGATGGGTAGGTGTATCTACAGCAGACGGTACCGGATATGTATCTACAGATTATGTGACACTCGATACAGAGTTCACTTATGCTGAGTCTAAGGAAGAGGAAGCAGCAAGACTTGCCAAGGAAGAGGCAGAGCGTAAGGCGGCTGAGGAAGCAGCCAGAAAGGCTGAAGAGGCAGCTAGAAAGGCTGAGGAGGCAAAAGCAGCCAAGGCAGCAGCAAAGAAGTCTTCTAAGTCTTCAAGCAAATCATCAAGCAGTTCTTCATCAGAGAAGAGCTATAGCGCACCAAGTGGTTCAAACGGACAGGCTGTTGTTAATTATGCATCACAGTTCGTTGGCAATCCTTATGTTTACGGTGGCTCAAGTCTTACAAACGGAACAGATTGTTCAGGATTTGTAATGTCAGTTTATGCACAGTTTGGCATCAGCTTACCACACAGCTCATCAGCAATGAGAAGTGTTGGATACGGTGTGAGCACAAGCGATATGCAGCCTGGAGATATCATCTGCTATAGCGGACATGTTGCTATCTACTGTGGTGGAAACACTATTGTACATGCAAGCAACCCATCAGACGGTATCAAATATACATCACCGGCTAACTACAAATCAATCATTGCAGTTAGAAGAATTTTCTAATAAATTCATGCCGGATAGGTAAATATGAATCTATAAAGACCTTCATCTCATCGAGATGGAGGTCTTTTTTACATATAGAAACTTTATTTTTGTTTATGATATTTGAAATAAGTGGCCTGTATGATATACATATATGCTTAAAAACGGGACTAATTTAAACAGAATGGAAAACTGGGCTGTCAAGCGTAATTTTTATCACATATATCAAAATAGCAACATGCACAAAAAAGTGGATATGCTGAACCCGGTAAATTCGGATTGGGGATAAATGTGGATAACTATCAACAAAAGTAAACCTCAAAGTGCCTTAAAAATGAGTTATGCACGGAGTTATGCACATTATCCACATTTTTGAATGTGAGCAAAAGAACAACTGTTTTGTAAAGTTCTGATAAAGTTGCACTAAATTAGTAATATTTCGGAAATAATATTGACATTTTAATTGTAAATAATAGTATTAAAATACTTTATAATTGTCGGACAACTTGAAAAGTGTTGATTATGTAAGTTAATTTTGTTATACTTCAAATTATGATTAAAAAGATAGATATTGCAGGGCTACAACTTGATAACTATACAGTACGCGAGATGATCATGAGAGTCGACAGGCGTATTTCAGAGAAGATACTCACTACAATAGAGGAAGTGAATATGGATACGCTGGCATTGGCGGAGTTTGATGAAGAGGTGAAGCAGTCACTGGAGGCATGCGATTATACTGTCATTGCGGATGAAGGCATACTAAGGGCGGTATCGGCAGATACCTTGCAGCGCCGGCATGAGATAGAAGATCATGACTTCTTTTATGAGCTTTTTAAGAGGCTTGAGAGAAATGATAAAAAAATCTTTGTGATTGCAGAGTCGCAGAAAGCTGTTGATGAGGCTGAGGAATTTCTGCTTGGATTATTTGACAGAGCGCTAATATCCGGAAAGGGTGTTCTTGATGACTCACCGGGATGCAGCGAAAACCTTGTCAATGAAATTAACATCGTTTCACCTGATGTGATTGCATCATTTCTTCCGTCTCCGGCACAGGAGAAGTTCCTTTTACACAACAGGGAAAAGCTGTTGATGAACCTCTGGTACGGAATCGGAAATAATAAGTTCATGGGGAAAAAGCATGGATTTATTGGAAAAATAAGAAAAATGCTTGATGTGAAGCGCCTTACGCATCTTATCAACACCTATGAACATAGACAAAACAGTTCGATATAGTTAATTCTTATAACAATAGAAGAAAAAATAAGAGGAAATGTGTAAAAATTGTACATTTACCTCTTTATTTTTTTGTGCGAATGTATTAAAATAATAGCAAGTATTTATGCAATTAGTTATAAAGTGACTGTGAGGCAATGCACAGTTACAAAAAGGGGAGAAGGAGAACGATTTATGATTTCCAATCAGATACTTCAAAATACAATTGATGGCCTTAAAGGAATTACGAGAACCGATCTTTGTGTGATAGATGTTGAGGGCAAGATTCTTGCAGCTACATTTCCGAACGCAGAGGCGTTTATAGAGCCGGCACAGGCCTTTGTTGCATCACCGGCAGACAGTCAGGTGATCAATGGATGCCAGTTTTTCAAAGTCTTTGATGATCACCAGCTGGAATATGTGCTTTTAGCGTATGGTGACAGCGAGGATGTCTATATGATAGGCAAGATTGCAAGCTTCCAGATTCAGAATCTTCTGGTTGCATACAAGGAGAGATTTGACAAGGATAATTTTATAAAGAATCTGCTTTTGGATAATCTCCTTCTGGTTGATATATACAATCGCGCGAAGAAGCTTCACATTGATATTGAAGTGCGACGTGTAGTATTTATTGTTGAGACAAACAGGGAGAAGGACGGCAACGAGCTTGAGAAGATCAGAAGTCTTTTCGGCGGTAAATCAAAGGATTTTGTTACAGCTGTTGACGAGAAGAATATAATAGTAGTGAAGGAGCTGGCAGAAAACGAGACCTATGATGATCTCAGAAAGACAGCCGAGGTGATTTTGAATCTGTTCAGATCCGAAGCGGATGGGGTGCATATTGCATATGGTACTGTTATCAATGAGTTGAAAGAGGTGTCGCGCTCATATAAGGAGGCCAGGATGGCTCTCGATGTCGGAAAAATCTTTTTCGAGGAGAGGAATATTATAGCATATTCCCAGCTTGGAATAGGCCGTCTGATATATCAGCTCCCGATTCCTCTATGCAAGATGTTTATCAAAGAGATATTCGATGGCAAATCCCCTGACGATTTTGATGAAGAAATATTATCTACTATAAATAAGTTCTTTGAGAATAGCCTGAATGTATCTGAGACTTCAAGACAGCTCTACATTCACAGAAATACTCTTGTATATAGATTGGACAAGCTTCAGAAAAGTACAGGACTCGACCTTAGAGTGTTCGAGGATGCCATCACATTTAAGATTGCCCTTATGGTAGTCAAATATATGAAATATATGGAATCAATGGACTATTAAGGAGAAAGTAATGATTAAACTTGAACATGTCAGTAAGGCATATTCTGCAGGTATACCTGCTCTCAATGATGTCAATCTGGAGATTGATGATGGAGAGTTTGTTTTCGTATGCGGAGATAGCGGATCCGGTAAATCCACTTTGATTAAGCTTCTTTTAAAGGAGCTTGATCCTACAGACGGAACGATTACTGTTGACGGAAGGAATCTGGCGCGCATTCGCCACAAGCAGGTTCCTAAATACAGAAGAAATGTTGGAGTCGTTTTCCAGGACTTCAGATTATTAAAGGATAGAAATGTTTATGAAAATGTAGCTTTTGCACTCAAGGTTATCGGTGCATCCACGGCTGTTATTAAGAAAAAGGTGCCACAGATGCTTTCTATGGTAGGGCTTGCTGCAAAGTACAAGTCAAAGCCGAGGGAGCTTTCGGGAGGAGAGCAGCAGAGAGTAGCTATTGCAAGAGCTCTTGTCAATGAGCCGAGCATGCTGCTTGCTGACGAGCCGACGGGTAATCTGGACAATAACAATGCGTGGGAGATTATGAAACTGCTTGAGGAAATCAACGAGAAAGGCACAACTGTTATCGTTGTAACTCATAATCTGGAGATTGTTAAGGTTATGAAAAAACGTGTTATCACTATAAAGAAAGGTCTTGTTGTATCTGACAGCAAGGATGGTGATAGTGATGAGGATTAATACGTTATTTTATTCAATTAAGCAGGGATTTAAGAATATTTTCAGAAACAAGATGTTTTCACTGGCATCCATAGCGACAATGGCAGCCTGTATTTTTATGTTTGGTCTGTTTTATATAGTTGTGACGAACTTCTCAAGCATGGTTAAGACAGCTGAGGAGGGTGTTGCTGTCACAGTGTTCTTTAATGAGGGCACTACAGAGGATGTAATAAAATCGGACAAGGCTCAGATAGAAAAGAGGGCTGAGGTTGGCAAGGTGGATTATCAGTCAGCGGCCGATGCATGGAGTGATTATCAGAAGGAGTATTTTGAGGGCTACGATGATGCTGCAGCTTCCTTTGGCGATGATAACCCTCTCAGTAATTCGGCAAATCTGCAGGTTTATTTGAATGATGTCTCTGCGCAGCAGACTCTTGTCAACTATATCAAGGGGCTGGAGGGCGTCAGAAAGGTAAACCAGTCGCAGGATGTGGCCAATACACTGACCGATTTAAATAAGCTTATCAGCTATGTATCGGGAGGTATCATTCTGATTCTTCTGTGTGTTGCGATTTTCCTTATAAGCAACACAGTTACTACGGGTATTGCGGTCAGACGAGAGGAAATAGCTATCATGAAGCTTATCGGAGCGACTGATTTTCTGGTCAGGTCTCCGTTTGTGGTAGAAGGTATTCTCATTGGACTGATAGGATCAGCGATTCCTCTGGGATTGCTCAGTGTCATGTATGGAAGGATTTGTGCATATATTGCTAATAAGTTTAGTTTTATAGGAAATATGATGACATTTATCCCGACAAAGGAGATTTTCTCTACACTTGTACCGGTAGCGCTTATACTGGGCGTTGGAATTGGCTTTTTGGGAAGTCGATTCACAATTCGGAAACATTTAAGAGTATAATAATAATTATGACGGCCTGGCTCCGATCGGAGACAGGCTGTTTTAAGTTCATATCATAATATAGAGAGGACAGGACTGAAATGGATAATTCAAACAACAACGGCTTAGAATACGATGATAATTCAGATATGAGCGATAAAAAGCCTCATAGAAAAGGCTTTAGAAATGGGTTCGGTGTCGGGATTGCTACAGGTATAGTGACCACCATTGTGCTTGGATTGATCGTGCTCTTTGCATACACAATGATTACGAGGCAGGAGCGTGTCATACCAGTTGCAAAAGCGCAGATGTGCTTGACGACAAGACCGTGCAGAAAATCGATGAGCTAGCGAACTACATAGATGAGTACTACTATGAGGATTACGATAAGGATGATTTGGAAAACGGTCTGCTGCATGGTGTGATGGAGGGGCTGAATGATCCTTATTCGGTTTATTATACCGCAGATGAGTATAAGGAGCTGCAAATCAGCACGACAGGCACTTATTATGGTATCGGGGCTGCGTTAAAGCAGGACCCGAACACAAAGCAGGTGACAGTTTCGAAGGTATACAGTGGTACACCTTCGGAGGAAGCGGGACTTAAAAAGGATGACGAAATAGTCTCTGTTGATGGTGTCGAGGCAACATCCGAGGATCTCACAAAGCTTGTTGCCAAAATCAGAGGTAAGGAGGGCACTAAGGTTACGCTTGAAATCAGGCGTGGCGAGGATACAGACCCATTTACCGTTGAGGTGGAGCGTAAAAATGTTGAGCTGCCATCAGTGGACAGCAAGCTGCTTGACAATGGAGTAGGATATATCCAGGTCAGTGAGTTTCAGACAAACACGGCAAGTCAGTTTGAGGATGCACTTGACGGACTTACAAATCAGGGTATGAAGGGCCTTATAGTGGATCTGCGTGCTAATCCGGGAGGACTACTTACCGCAGTGACAGAAATGGTTGACAGACTGCTTCCTGCAGAAACAGTTGGTAAGCTTCCTGCAGGAACCGTCGTGTATACAAAGGATAAAAATGGAAATATCCAGACATTTGGTGATGACGATGGTAAACAGATTGACTGTCCTATCGTAGTGCTTGTCGATGAAAACAGTGCAAGTGCATCTGAAATTTTTGCAGGAGCCATGAAGGATTACAATGAGGATGGTTATATTGATGCCACACTTGTAGGCAAAAAGACCTTTGGAAAAGGAATTGTACAGACTATCTATAATCTTTCCGATGGTGATGCTGTAAAGATTACCACATCGAAGTACTACACACCAAATGGTCACAATATCCATAAAAAGGGTATCGAGCCTGATGTAGAGGTCGATTATGAATATACAGGGGATACAAATGCAGACTATGACATGCAGTATGATGTGCAGCTTCAGAAGGCGATTGAGGTGATGAATGAAAAGCTTAAATAAGATTGCATGCTTTCTCATGCTGTGCTGGATGGTAGTTATCTTTATGTTTTCGGCGGAGCCGGATACCGAGTCGTCTGAGCTCAGCGGCAGCGTCAGCTATCGCATAGTTTCTGTGGTCAATACCATTACCGCAAGCCACTGGGATGAGAAGGAGCTGCTCGATAAGGCAGAGCTTATAGACTATCCGGTTAGAAAATGTGCCCACATGAGTGAGTATGCCATTCTCACATTGCTTGGATATGTGACATTTTTGTTCTTGCATGGCAGAAGAAGATTTTTGATTCCGATAGGCGTGACCTTCCTATATGCCTGCACAGATGAATTTCACCAGCTGTTCGTTCCCGGCCGAGCCGGCAAGTTTACCGATGTGCTGATTGATACCATAGGCGGTATCATTATGCTGCTATTTATTGCGCTTGTTACACGCGTAGCACGTAAGAAGCATACAGCAGGCACTGCAAAACCGAAAATATGAAAACATGAAGACACGAAGAGAAGTGGGCTGTAATCGTTGTCGGTCACACTGTTAGGTGTGAACAGTAACAGTCATGATAACAAGCGTGGTGATAAGCATGATTATAAGTGCCAAATTTAGTTGCAGTTTTCTAATATAATCGGTATAATAAGGGTATTGACGCTGGCTGAAAAAACATGGCAGATAACATACGTTTTTAATATGTGCCACAACCAGCTTCCCGCCCAGTAAACCCGGGTTTACGGACGGCATATAGCATGTTCCGAAGAAAAATATGAACTGCCACGGGGTTCCATTAAAAATATGAATGAAACAAAGTGAAAATAAAAAATTACTATCCGAAAAAAATCCCGTGGCTGACTTCATATTTTTCAGAGGAATATACTATGTGATAGCCGCACCCCACAGCCTGAATGCGGGAAGCGTCATTAAAGCCACAAAGCGTCTAAAATGCAAAGAAAGAGGTGATTCTGTGGTAGAGTTGGATAATTTCAAGTCCACGCTCCAAGGCTACAAAGCCCCACTACAGGAAGTGAGGGATTCACTTTGACCTGGCTAATAAAGAAGAAAGATCCAGGAATTAGAGCGAGAAATGGAAGCTCCTGACTTCTGGGATGACCCGGAGAAGTCACAGAGCAAGATGAAAGAGCTTAAGAGTATGAAGGATGATGTAGCTACATACGCAAAGCTCAAGGAACAGTACGAAGATATAGAGACGATGATTGAGATGGGCTATGAGGAGAACGATGAGTCACTCATACCGAGATACAGCAGATGCTTGATGATTTTGAGAGCACATATGACGGTATCAGAATGAAGACTCTTTTGTCGGGAGAATATGATAAATGCAATGCGATTCTGAGGCTCAATGCAGGTGCAGGTGGTACCGAGTCGTGTGACTGGGCGGCCATGCTGTTTCGTATGTACTCGAAGTGGGCTGACAAAAAGGGCTTTACCCTTGAGGTACTCGATTCGCTTGATGCGATGAAGCCGGTATCAAGTCTATTACCTTCCAGGTAAACGGAGAGAATGCATATGGGTATCTAAAGTCTGAAAAGGGTGTGCACAGGCTTGTTCGTATTTCGCCGTTTAATGCGGCGGGAAAAAGGCAGACCTCATTCGTATCATGTGATGTCATGCCTGATATTGAGGAGGATCTTGATATTGAGGTGAAGGACGAGGATATCAGAATTGATACCTACCGCTCAAGTGGAGCAGGAGGACAGCATATCAATAAAACTTCGTCAGCTATCCGTATCACACATTTTCCATCAGGGATCGTGGTACAGTGTCAGAATGAGCGTTCACAGCATATGAACAAGGACAAAGCCATGCAGATGTTAAAGGCAAAGCTGTATCTTTTAAAGCAGGAAGAGAATGCTGCAAAGGAGGCGGGCATCAGAGGCGAGGTCAAGGAAATTGGCTGGGGAAGCCAGATACGTTCGTATGTGCTTCAGCCTTACACCATGGTCAAGGATCACAGGACAGATGTGGAGACCGGTAATGCGGATGCGGTGCTCGATGGCAATATAGATATATTTATCAATGGTTATCTGAAGTGGCTTGCAACACGTTCGGATTAAGGAGGCAAATGTGGGTTTAGTTATAACTGTGGCGATATTAGCAGTTCTGACAGCTGCCGGAGTGACCGTTTACATTAAAGTCAGACGGTTGTCTGAAAGTCTTCTTGGTACACCTGATGTCACAGAGGGCATCAATCGTATCAGGGAGAATGTCTCTACGACTCCCAAGTCGGTTTCAGGCATGACGCGCCTTATGGAGCCACAGATAAAAAGGGATTTTCCGGAGTTTGTCTGGGAACAGTTTAAGAGAATGTCAGAAAGAGTGCTTGTGTCAGCACTTTGTGCAATCACGACTGAGGATATTTACAAGCTGGACCGTGAGGCTTCTGATGAGGTAAGACAGCAGGTGCAGGTGCGTATAGACAGCAATGAAGCAGCTGGCTTTACAGAGCATTTTGACGAGATCAGGGTGCATCAGACTGAAATCTCAAACTATGTGAAAAGAGATGGAAGGTGCGTCATCAGTATACAGAGTGCGGTTGAGTATTTTTACTACAAGACTGCCTCAGGAAAGCTTATCAGTGGTGATAAAGAGTATAAAAAGCAGACCAGATACAATATGGAGCTTGTATACATACAGGATATAGATATGCTGGATAATGCAGGGATAGGTAGTGCAGTTGGCACTACATGTCCGAATTGCGGTGCTCCGGTCAGAAGTCTTGGAGCAAAGAAATGTGAATATTGTGGCTCATATGTTGAGCCAGTCAATATAAAAGTATGGAAGCTGCAGAGCTTTCATGAAGTTGATTACAACCATATCTAAGGAGGAAGAAAATGGGAATTATTAAGGCAGTAAAACAGGCAATTGGAGGCGGCTTTGCAGATACATGGCAGGAGGTTATTGAGCCGGATAATATAGGCGACCAGACAGTCTATGCCAGGGGTGTGCTGGTAAACAGGGGGCAGAATAAAAAAGGCTCTGACGATATTGTTTCAAACGGCTCTATCATTCATGTATATGACAATCAGTTTATGATACTTGTTGATGGTGGCAAGATTGTGGATTACACAGCTGAGCCGGGCTACTACAAGGTGAGCAATTCATCTATGCCATCACTTTTCAACGGACAGTTTGGGGATTCTTTAAAGGAAACCTTTGACCGTGTGAGATTTGGTGGACAGACACCACAGTCACAGAAGGTTTATTATATCAACCTTCAGGAAATCAAGGGAATCAAGTTTGGTACGAGAAATCCTATAAACTACTATGATACATTTTATAATGCGGAGCTTTTCCTTCGTGCCCATGGTACATATTCTATCAAAATTGTGAATCCGCTTCAGTTTTATGCAGAGGCTATTCCAAAGAATATGGATCATGTGGAGATTACTGATATCAATGAGCAGTATCTGTCAGAGTTTTTAGAGGCATTACAGTCTGCCATCAACCAGATGTCAGCGGATGGTACAAGAATTTCATTCGTCACAAGCAAGGCATCTGAGCTTGGAAGATATATGGCGAAGTGTCTCGATGAAAGCTGGAATCAGATGCGTGGTATGGAGGTACAAAGTGTTGGTATCGCCAGCCTTTCATATGATGAGAAGTCTCAGGAGCTCATTAACACTAGAAACGAGGGCGCAATGCTCTCAGATCCATCTATTGCACAGGGGTATATGGTCAAAAATATGTCAGAGGGTGTCAAGAATGCAGGCAGCAACAGTGGTGGAGCTATGCAGGGCTTCATGGGTGTCGGCATGGGAATGAGCACCATGGGCAATATGATGAATGGTTTTACACAGATGGCACAAAATAACCGGTCAGCCGGAATGAATGCTCCGGGAAATGGTGCAGCAGGAGTGGCTTCAGGTGCCACACAGCAGGAGGATGCGTCAGGCTGGACATGTGAGTGCGGACAGAAAAACACAGGTAAATTCTGTAGTAATTGCGGCAAGCCTATGCCACAGGAGATTACAGAGTGGACATGTGAGTGTGGACAGAAAAATACAGGTAAATTCTGCACAAACTGTGGCAAGCCATTACCTGTAAACACAGAGTGGACATGTGAGTGTGGACAAAAAAATACAGGTAAATTCTGCAGTAATTGTGGAAAACCAAGAGCATAAGATGTTGCAAAGCTGTAATCTTTGTGTTAAAATCTTTGAGTCAAGGACAAATGTCGGTGTGTGACAAACACACACCGGCCATTTTGGAGGTAACTAAATGGCGGAGAAATCAAACTACTTCGTTTTACGGGCAAAGGCTGTACCGGAGGTGCTGCTTAAAGTAGTTGAGGCAAAGAGGCTGCTGGATTCGGGCAAGCTTGAATCTGTGCAGGAGGCAACAGATGCTGTTGGCATAAGCAGAAGCTCCTTTTACAAATATAAGGATGATATTTTCCCTTTTTATGAGGGGCGTAAAGGAAAGACAGTGAATCTTGTCATTCAGATGGATGACGAGCAGGGCATACTTTCCGTTGTGCTTAAGTCGGTAGCCGATGCGAAAGCAAATATTCTTACCATACACCAAAGTGTACCGGTAAATGGCATTGCGTCACTCACGTTATCTGTGGATGTATTTCCCGAGTCGGATGATGTGGATGATATGGCAAAGCAGATTGAGTCCTTAAAGGGCATACATTACGTAAAAATTTTAGCCAGGGAGTAACAAAAAGATGAAGATTGCAGTCATGGGTTACGGCACAATTGGATCAGGTGTCGTAGAAGTATTAGAAATCAACAAAGAAAAAATCGCAAAGAGAGCGGGAGAGCCGATCGAGGTCAAGTATGTGCTTGATTTAAGAGAGTTCCCGGGTACATCTATCGAGAACAAAATAGTTCATGATTATAAGGTTATTGCAGAGGACCCTGAGATCGGTATAGTTGTAGAGACAATGGGAGGCGTTGAGCTTGCATTTACATTCGTAAAGGCAATGCTTGAGGCAGGAAACAGGTAGCAACATCAAACAAGAACCTTGTTGCTGCAAAGGGTGCTGAGCTCATCAAGATTGCCAGGATCATGGAGTGAACTTCCAGTTTGAGGCCAGTGTCGGTGGCGGAATCCCTATTATCAGACCTCTCAACAAGTGTCTCACAGCAGATGAGATTGAGGAAATCACAGGTATCTTAAACGGAACAACCAACTACATGCTTACAAAGATGACAGAGGAAGGTGCAGACTTTGATGAGGTATTAAAGGATGCTCAGGATAAGGCTATGCAGAGAAGGATCCTACAGCCGACATAGAGGGACATGATCCATGCAGAAAGATAGCTATTCTCACATCACTTGTTGCAGGACAGCAGGTGGATTTCGAGGATATCCACTGTGAGGGTATCACAAAGATTACACCTGAGGATATTAAGTACGCAAAGGCAATGCACCGTGCAATCAAGCTTCTGGCTTCAAGCCGCAAGGTAGGTGACAGCTATACCTGTCTCGTTGCACCGTATATGATAGATGATACACATCCGCTCTCAGGAGTAAATGGAGTGTTCAACGGCGTATTTTTACGTGGAAATGTGCTCGGAGATGCTATGTTCTACGGCAGTGGAGCAGGAAAGCTTCCAACAGCAAGTGCTGTAGTGGCAGATGTTGTTGATATGACAAAGCATCAGAACACAAATATTTATATTGACTGGAAGCCTGAGAAGCTCACACTTGTAAGCTATGATGACAGTGTAAACAGCTTCTTTGTGAGAACTGACTCACCAAAGAGCGAGGTTGAGGCTGTATTCGGACATGTAGACTACATTGAGAATGTGGTTGACGGCGAGTATGCATTCACAACAGGCGACATGACAGAGAAGGATTTTGCCGACAAGGCATCAAAGATAAACGTTATCAACAGAATCAGACTGTAAAGGTCAAAAATATGGTAAAAGGCTTATACACCGCTCACACCTGTATGGTTAATGAGATGAAGCGCAATTACATATAGTATAATAATGATATGAGGGGCAAAAGGTATTTTGCCCCTCATTTATGATTAATCAGATTACGACATGCTTGCATGTGGTTACCGGCTTTTTAGTTCAAACTTAGTAATTGCAGATACGCATGCTCTGGCGTATAATATTTAAAAAATAAAACTATTCAGAGTCACAATAAAAACACACAGATACGGAGAAGTTCAATTGGAAACCGAAACAGTCACAGGATACGTTGATCATATAATATACAGAAATGCAGAAAACGGGTATACGGTACTTGTTCTTGTAGTGAACGAGGAGGAGCTCACATGTGTGGGCACTTTTTCGGACATTGCTGAGGGTGAAAATATAGAGGCGCATGGTGAGTATACAGAGCATGCCACCTATGGCAGACAGTTTAAGGTAGTAAGCTTTGAAGAGAAGGAGCCGGAGGATGAGATGGCTATTGAGAGGTATCTGGCTCAGGAGCCATACATGGTATAGGACTTGCACTCGCAGCACGTATTGTCAGGCGATTCAAGAAGGATACCTTCCGCATCATAGAGGAAGAGCCGGAGAGGCTTGCTGAGGTAAAGGGCATCAGCCAGAGAAAGGCTATGGAGATTGCGGACCAGGTCAATGCAAAAAGAGACTTAAGGGAAGCCATGATTTTTTTGCAGCAGTACGGCATCAATATGAATCTGGCTGTGAAGATATATAATAAGTATGGCGGAGAGATATACAGCGTGCTCAAGGAAAATCCGTACCGCATGGCGGATGATATCGACGGAGTTGGTTTTAAAACTGCAGATGAGATAGCGGCGCGGGTTGGCATCAAGACTGATTCTGATTTTAGAATAAAAAGCGGTATACAGTATGTTTTGCAGCAGGCTGCCATGGACGGACACACATATCTGCCGATGGAGGAACTTACGAGGCGTGCTGTATATCTGCTCGGAGTGGAAAGCTCGCAGGTTGAGGCACATTACATGAATCTGGCCATGGACAGGAAGATTGTCATGCAGCTAAAGGATGATATAACCCAGATTTATGCTAACACCTTTTATTATATGGAGGCAAACACGGCAGCCATGCTAAAGCAGCTTGATGTGACGTATGATGTGCCGGATATCGAGATAGAGGCTGCAATCAGAAATATAGAGAAAAAGACAGAGATGGAGCTCGATGAGCACCAGGTAGAGGCGGTGAAGGAAGCAGTCAGAAATGGCCTTTTAGTCATTACCGGAGGACCCGGAACAGGAAAAACCACCACCATCAATACTATTATCAAGTATTTTGAGCTGGAGGGCATGGATATTTTTCTGGCTGCACCGACAGGCCGTGCGGCAAAACGCATGAGTGAGACAACAGGCTACGAGGCACGCACAATCCACCGTATGCTTGAGTTAAACGGCGGCATGGACACAGGAAGCGCAGCTGGCTTTGAGAGAAATGAAAGGAATCCGCTCGAGACGGATGTAATCATCATAGATGAGATGTCGATGGTTGATATATCACTCATGTACTCATTGCTAAAGGCGGTTGTGGCAGGTACGAGACTCATACTTGTAGGAGATGTGAACCAGCTTCCGAGCGTGGGACCGGGCAGCGTGCTAAAGGATATTATTGATTCAGGTGCATTCCACACGGTAAAGCTTACAAAGATTTTTCGTCAGGCGAGCACGAGCGATATTATAGTAAACGCCCACAAGATAAATAATGGAGAAGAGGTATCGTTAGATAATAAGAGCATGGATTTCTTTTTTCTAAAGAGATATGATGCCGACAAGATAATAAATGTTACATTACAGCTAATAAAGCAGAAGCTTCCTAAGTTTATAAATGCTACAGAGTATGATATACAGGTGCTTACGCCTATGAGAAAGGGGCTTCTCGGAGTGGAACGTCTAAACGGTATATTGCAGGCGTATATGAATCCGGCAGACAAGAGCAAGCGCGAAAAAGAATACAGGGGCACGATTTTCCGCGAGGGCGACAAGGTGATGCAGATAAAGAACAACTATCAGATAGAGTGGGAAATCAGGACAAAATTCGGACTTTGTGTGGATAAGGGCATGGGAATCTTCAATGGAGATACAGGTATCATTGAGGAAATCAATGATTTTGCCGAGACCATGACCATATCCTTTGACGAGGGCAGAAAGGTGGAGTATCCGTTTAAGCTTTTGGAGGAGCTTGAACTTGCATACGCGGTCACTATACACAAGTCGCAGGGAAGTGAGTATCCGGCGGTCGTTATACCTCTTTTGAGCGGTCCGAGAATGCTTATGAACAGAAATTTGCTCTATACGGCGGTTACAAGAGCAAAGAAATGTGTTACCATAGTGGGTGATGAACAGACATTTTATGAGATGATACAAAACAACTCACAGCAGAGACGCTATAGCGGGCTTAGAGACAGAATAGTGGAGGAGACTATCTGATGAAAATAAGAAAACTTACAAATGAAGAGATAAAAGGGGCATGTGCCTTTGCGGTAAGTATATACAATATCGCAATCAGAGGCTGCTTTCGGACACTGGACTGTCATCGATATTTTGATGAATATATGGATGCAGACAGGCTGACGGACGAGGAAAGGACCGGTGCTCTTGTAGTATTTGGTGCGTTTGATAGCAATGTGCTGTGCGGAGTGTGCGGCATGACAAACGAGGGGCATATCACCATGCTGTATGTACATCCGCAGTATTTAAGACGTGGAATTGGCAAAAAGCTTCTGGAGCGAGTCAGGATATATGCACGCATGCAGCTTAAGCTCATGCAGGTGTCTGTAAATGCAATGCCGGCATACACGGCAGAATACTTCATGCATGTGGGCTTTAAGAGTGCATATCAGGGAGGCTTTTGCAATGGACAAGGCGATATGTACGTTCCTATGACAGCAAAAAGCATATATCAGGTGGAGTATACACCGCGACATATAGCTGATAAGACTTTTATTGCAATTTCAGTTGGCTTCACATGTCTTGTATTTGTCTCAGGCGTGATATATGCGGTATGCGCTGGGCTTACTCCGTAACGCTCAGATGCAGTTTTAATGGGCTGCAATAGTTGCCGGTCATACTTTGGTGTGAACAGTAACTAATATTGTATACATAAATATGCATATTTATGTAACAAAAACAGTTGAAAAATCGGCTGTATTATGATACACTTTTTACAATTTAAGCAGATATACTATGCAACTACACTTTATAAGAAAAAAGAGACGCCCTCTTTTTTTTTGCGCAGACGTAAGGTTAGTTGCAGCTAAGAAGCTTATGGTTACAAAGTATAACACGAAAGGGCAGGGTAAAGATGAAAGCATTTTTAATTCTTGAAGATGGTAATGTATTTACCGGAACCAGCATTGGTTCAACAAGGGAAGTCATTAGTGAGATAGTATTTAACACATCAATGACAGGATATCTGGAGGTACTTACAGATCCTTCCTATGCAGGACAGGCTGTTGTAATGACTTATCCACTTATCGGAAATTATGGAATCACACCGGATATGGAGTCGGAAAGACCATGGCCGGATGGATATATAGTAAGAGAGCTGTCACGTATGCCAAGTAATTTCCGCTGCGAGGGTACTATACAGGATTTCCTTGAGAAAAACGATATTCCGGGAGTGGCCGGCATTGATACACGTGCGCTTACAAAGATTCTCAGGGAAAAGGGTACTATGAACGGAATGATTACCACAAATGAGAATTACAATCTCGATGAGATTATTCCAAAGCTCAAGGCATATACTACAGGCAATGTGGTTGACAAGGTCACATGCACTGAGAAAAAGGTTTTAAAGGGCCAAGGAAAGAGGGTTGCCCTCATGGATTTCGGTGCCAAAAACAACATCGCCAAATCACTCAATGAAAGAGGCTGTGAAGTTACAATTTACCCTGCACACACAACCGCTGAAGAGATACTTGGTGACAATCCTGACGGAATCATGCTCTCAAACGGACCTGGAGATCCAAAGGAGTGTGTAGATATTATAAAGGAAATAAAGAAGCTTTATGACAGCAATGTGCCGATTTTTGCAATCTGCCTCGGACATCAGCTCATGGCACTTGCAACAGGCGCAGATACACACAAGATGAAGTACGGACACAGAGGTGGAAACCATCCGGTTAAGGATCTTGCGACAGGCCGTGTTTATATTTCTTCCCAGAACCATGGATATGTGGTTGACACAGATAAGCTTGACCCTAATGTGGCTGAGCCTGCATTTATAAATGTCAACGACGGCACTAATGAGGGACTTAAGTATGTGAACAAGAATATCTTCACAGTTCAGTTCCATCCGGAGGCATGCCCTGGACCACAGGATTCAGCATATCTTTTTGACCGCTTTATTAACATGATGGGAGGTAACCAGTAATGCCAAGAAATAATGATATTAAAAAAGTATTAGTTATCGGTTCCGGTCCAATCGTAATCGGACAGGCCGCAGAGTTTGACTATGCAGGAACACAGGCCTGCCGTTCCTTAAAAGAGGAGGGCATTGAGGTATGTCTGGTAAACTCAAACCCGGCAACTATCATGACTGATAAGCAGATTGCGGATCAGGTATATATAGAGCCACTTACTCTTGAGTCATTAAAAGAGATTATCATAAAAGAAAAGCCTGACAGCATCCTTCCTACACTCGGTGGACAGGCAGGACTCAATCTCGGCATGGAGCTCGCTGAGTGCGGCTTCCTTGATGAGCAGGGAGTAAAGCTTATCGGAACAACAGCAGAGACCATCTTTAAGGCTGAGGATCGTCAGGCCTTCAAGGATACCATGGAGAAAATCGGTGAACCAATCGCGGCTTCACAGGTTGTAAAGAATATCGAGGATGGTATCGCATTTACCAACAAGATTGGTTACCCTGTAGTTCTTCGTCCTGCATTTACACTCGGCGGTTCCGGCGGTGGAATTGCTCACGATGAGCAGGAGCTTATCGACATACTTTCAAATGGACTTCGCCTGTCACGTGTCGGAGAGGTTCTTGTAGAGAGATGTATCGCAGGCTGGAAGGAAATCGAGTACGAGGTAATGCGTGATGCCAACGGCAACTGCATCACAGTATGTAACATGGAAAATATCGACCCGGTCGGTGTGCATACAGGAGATTCAATCGTAGTAGCACCTTCGCAGACACTTGGAGATAAAGAGTATCAGATGCTTCGTACATCAGCACTCAATATCATCAACGAGCTTCAGATTACAGGAGGCTGTAACGTACAGTATGCCCTCAATCCTGACTCATTCGAGTACTGTGTTATCGAAGTAAACCCACGAGTTTCACGTTCATCAGCACTCGCATCAAAGGCTACAGGATATCCTATCGCCAAGGTTACAGCCAAGATTGCACTCGGCTATCACCTCGATGAGATCAAGAACGCTATCACACAGAAGACATACGCAAGCTTTGAGCCAATGCTTGATTACTGTGTAGTCAAGATTCCAAGACTTCCGTTCGACAAGTTCCTCACAGCAAAGCGTACACTTACCACTCAGATGAAGGCTACCGGAGAGGTAATGAGTATCTGCAACAACTTCGAGGGTGCCTTATGAAGGCTATCAGATCTCTCGAGCAGCATGTTGATTCACTTATGTCTTATGACTTTACTGGTCTTACAGATGATGAGCTTGAGAAACAGCTTGCAGTTGTTGACGACAGACGTATCTGGGTTATCGCAGAGGCGCTCCGCCGTGGAGTTAAATACGAGCATATTCACGAGATTACTAAGATAGATCTTTGGTTTATCGATAAAATCGCAATACTTGTTGAGATGGAGAACCGTTTAAAGACAGAGGAGCTTACAGTTGACCTGTTAAAAGAGGCAAAGCGTATCGAGTTCCCTGACAATGTTATCTCACAGCTTACAGATATTGATGAGGCTGATATCAAGAAGATGCGTTACGACAATGGCATTGTGGCAGCCTACAAGATGGTTGATACCTGTGCCGCAGAGTTTGAAGCAGAGACACCATACTACTACTCAGTATTCGGCAGCGAGAATGAGGCGGCAGAGACAAATCCACAGAAAAAGGTGCTTGTACTTGGTTCAGGACCTATCCGTATCGGACAGGGTGTTGAGTTTGATTACTGTTCAGTCCACTGTACATGGTCGTTTGCCAAGGAAGGCTGGGAGACAATCATCGTAAACAACAACCCTGAGACCGTTTCAACTGACTTTGATATTGCTGACAAGCTCTATTTTGAGCCACTCACAGCTGAGGATGTTGAGAGCATCGTTAATATTGAAAAGCCTGACGGAGCTGTTGTACAGTTCGGTGGACAGACCGCCATCAAGCTTACAGAGGCACTTATGAAGATGGGTGTCAAGATACTTGGAACAAAGGCTGAGGATGTAGACGCAGCAGAGGACAGAGAGCTCTTCGATGAGATTCTTCAGAAGACAGGTATCCCAAGAGCAGCAGGTGGTACAGTATTTACAGCTGAGGAGGCAAAGAAGGTAGCAAACGAGATCGGTTACCCTGTACTTGTCCGTCCTTCATACGTGCTTGGCGGACAGGGTATGAAGATTGCATGGAATGATGATGAAATCGAAGAGTTTATCGGCATCATCAACACAATCACACAGGATCATCCAATCCTTGTAGATAAGTACCTTATGGGTAAGGAAATTGAGGTTGATGCAATCTGTGATGGTACAGATATCCTGATTCCGGGTATCATGGAGCACATCGAGCGTACAGGAGTACACTCAGGAGACTCTATCTCAGTTTACCCTGCACATACTATCTCAGAAAAAGCAAAAGAGACTCTGGTTGAGTATACAAAGAGACTTGCACAGGCACTCCATGTTGTTGGTATGATTAATATCCAGTTTATCGATATGGACGACAACATCTATGTTATCGAGGTAAACCCACGTTCTTCAAGAACAGTACCATACATCAGCAAGGTTACAGGTATTCCAATCGTAGACCTCGCAGCAAGAATCATCATGGGTGAGACAATAAAGGGCATGGGCTACACACCTGGACTTGCTCCGACAGCCGATTACATTGCAATCAAGATGCCGGTATTCTCATTCGAGAAGCTGCGTGGCGCTGAGATTTCACTCGGACCTGAGATGAAGTCAACAGGAGAGTGTCTTGGAATTGACAAGACCTTCAATGGTGCGCTTTACAAGGCATTTGAGGGTGCGGGAGTCGAGCTTCCTAAGTACAAGCAGATGATTATGACTGTAAAGGATGCCGATAAGCCTGAGGCGGTAGGCGTTGCAAAGCGTTTTGAGAAGCTTGGATACAAGATTTATGCCACAAGAAGTACTGCAAAGTACTTACAGGAGCACGGAGTAAATGCTCTTCGCGTAAACAAGATATCACAGGAGTCTCCAAACGTCATGGATCTTATCCTCGGACACAAGATAGACCTTGTAATCGATACACCTACACAGGGTAACGGAGACAAGACAAGAGACGGTTTCCTTATCAGAAGAAATGCAATCGAGACAGGTGTTTACTGTATCACGGCCATGGATACAGCCAATGCACTTGCGCATGCATTAGAGACTGCTTCTGACAAGAAGACACCGGTTGATATTGCAACAGTTAAGAATCTTTAAAAGTATATAGAATATATTTTATCCCCGGACAGTATATCGGATATGCTGCCCGGGGATTTTTTATAAAATGAAAAATATGATGTGTTATGCCTGTATGCATGCCGCAGGTTATAATAGCACCGGTTTTTGTTAATCTGACGGAATAGTATAAGTAATACGTGTGAAAAATATGCAAAGTTTAATAGAAATTTGACAAATTATTAACAAAAGCAATTGATTTTTACATAAATTTGTAGTATAATAACTTTGTTAAAAAATTAACAGCACGGATGTGCAATACAATTTAAAGGAGATAATATAATGGCAAAGAAAGTTGTAATCGCAAGTGCTTGCCGTACAGCAATCGGCAAAATGGGCGGAGCATTAAGCAATACTCCAGCCGCAGATTTAGGTGCAATCGTAATTAAGGAGGCTTTAAACCGTGCAGGTGTTGCTCCTGAGATGGTTGACGAGGTTAAGATGGGTTGTGTTATCCAGGCAGCTCAGGGACAGAACGTAGCTCGTCAGGCTTCTATCAAGGCAGGACTTCCAATCGAGGTTCCGGCTATCACAATCAATGTCGTTTGTGGATCAGGTCTTAAGTGTGTAAACGACGCTGCTACAATGATCAAGGCCGGTGAGGCTGATATCGTTGTTGCCGGTGGTATGGAGAACATGTCAATGGCTCCTTACGCTATGACAAAGGCACGTTTCGGATACAGAATGAACAATGCAACAATCATCGATACAATGGTTAACGATGCTCTTACAGATGCATTCAACCACTATCATATGATGATCACAGCTGAGAATGTATGTGATAAATACGGCATCACTCGTGAAGAGCTTGATGAGTTCTCAGCAAACTCACAGCAGAAGTGTGAGGCAGCTATCGCAGCAGGCAAGTTCGATGATGAGATCGTTCCTGTACCTGTTAAGGTTAAGAAAGAAATCGTTGAGTTCAAAAAGGACGAGGGACCTCGTGCCGGAACAACAGTAGAAACTCTTTCTAAGCTTCGTTGCTGCTCAGGTAAAGAGGGCGGACTTGTTACAGCTGGTAACGCATCAGGAATCAATGATGGTGCTGCAGCAGTAGTTGTAATGAGCGAAGAGAAAGCTAAGGAGCTCGGTGTTAAGCCATTAGCTACATGGGTAGCAGGAGCACTTGGCGGAGTTGAGCCTGAGATCATGGGTGTTGGACCGGTAGCTTCTACAAAGAAGGTTCTTGCAAAGACAGGTCTTTCAATTGATGATTTCGATCTTATCGAGGCAAACGAGGCATTTGCTGCACAGTCAATCGCTGTAGCAAGAGATCTTGGTTTCGATATGAGCAAGGTAAATGTAAACGGTGGTGCTATCGCACTCGGACATCCTGTAGGAGCTTCAGGCTGTCGTATCCTTGTTACATTATTACATGAGATGCAGAAGAGAGGATCTAACAGAGGTCTTGCAACACTTTGTATCGGTGGTGGAATGGGATGTTCTACTATCGTTGAGAAGTACTAATTTTCTTTGCCAATAGATATATGAGGGGATGCAGGTGCATCCCCTTGTAGTGTGAATTAGTTTATTCACATCAGTTTATATATATATGATTAAGTTATGCTGCAGAGGCTTAGCACTTAAAGCTTTTTGCACCATAATATATTTTAGGAGGAATTAAAATGAAGGTTGGAGTTATCGGTGCTGGTACAATGGGCCAGGGAATCGCAAAAGCATTCGCACAGGTAGATGGATACGAGGTAGCACTCTGCGATATTAAGCAGGAGTGGGCTGAAGGCGGAAAAGACAAGATTGCAAAAGGATATGCAAGACTTGTAGCAAAAGAGAAAATGACACAGGAGAAGGTTGACGGCATTCTTGCAAGCATCACTCCTGGTTTAAAAGAAGATCTCTGCAAGGATTGTGACCTCATCGTTGAGGCTGCTTTCGAGGATATGCAGGTTAAGAAAACTACATTCGCTGAGTTAGACAAGATTGCTAAGCCAGAGTGTATTTTCGCTTCAAATACATCATCACTTTCAATCACAGAGATTGGAAACGGACTTACACGTCCATTAATCGGTATGCACTTCTTCAACCCTGCTGACCGTATGAAGTTAGTAGAGGTTATCGCAGGTGTTAACACACCTGTTGAGACAGTTGATGCAATCAAGAAGATTGCAGAGGAGATCGGCAAGACACCTGTACAGGTTAACGAGGCTGCTGGTTTCGTAGTAAACCGTATCCTTATCCCAATGATCAACGAGGCTGCTTTCATCAAGATGGAGGGCGTTTCAGATATCGCCGGAATCGATGCAGCTATGAAGCTTGGTGCTAACCATCCAATGGGACCATTAGAGCTTGGAGATTTCATCGGACTTGATATCTGCCTTGCAATCATGGACGTTCTTTACAATGAGACAGGTGACAGCAAGTATCGTGCATGCCCACTCATTCGCAAGATGGTAAGAGGCGGAAACCTTGGATGCAAGAGCGGCAAGGGATTCTACGTTTACAATGCAGACCGCACAAAGACACCTGTAGACGCACAGTAGGAGCAATAAAGCCATTCGTTGGCTTTATTTCGGATAAATTGAAAACAAATTATAAATTTCAAGGAGAATAAATCATGGATTTCACTTTAGATCAGAAACATGAGATGGCTCGCGACCTTTTCAAACAGTTCGCAGAGACAGAAGTTAAACCTCTTGCACAGGAGACTGACGAGACAGAGGTATTCCCAGCAGAGACAGTTGCTAAGATGGGAAAATATGGATTCATGGGCATTCCTGTACCAAAGGAGTACGGCGGACAGGGCTGTGATCCACTTACATACGTTATGTGTGTAGAAGAATTATCAAAGGTTTGTGGTACAACAGGCGTTATTGTATCTGCTCATACATCACTTTGTATCGATCCTATTATGACATTCGGTACAGAGGAGCAGAAGAAAAAATATGTTCCTGACCTTGCTTCAGGCAAGAAGATCGGTGCTTTCGGTCTTACTGAGCCGGGCGCTGGTACAGATGCACAGGGATGTCAGACAAAGGCCGTTTTAGACGGAGATGAGTGGGTTCTTAACGGATCTAAGTGCTTCATCACAAACGGTAAGGTTGCTGATGTTTACATCATCATTGCTATTACAAGCATCACAGAGGACAAGCGTGGACGCAAGAAGAAGAACTTCTCTGCATTCATCGTAGACAAGGGAACACCTGGATTCTCATTCGGAACAAAAGAGAAGAAGATGGGTATCCGCGGATCATCTACATACGAGCTTATCTTCGAGGATGCACGTATTCCAAAGGATGCATTACTTGGAAAAGAGGGAAGAGGTTTCCCAATCGCTATGCATACACTTGATGGTGGACGTATCGGAATCGCTGCTCAGGCACTTGGTATTGCAGAGGGCGCATTAGAGAGAACTATCGAGTACACAAAGGAAAGAAAGCAGTTCGGCCGTTCAATCGCTCAGCAGCAGAATACACAGTTCAAGCTTGCAGATATGGCTACACGTATCGATGCAGCTAAGTATCTTGTATACGCAGCAGCAATGAAGAAGGCAGAGTTTGCTAAGAACCCTAAGGTTTCTTACTCAGTAGATGCAGCAAAGGCTAAATTATTCGCAGCAGAGACTGCTATGGCTGTTACAACAGAGTGCGTTCAGTTATTCGGTGGATACGGATATATCCGTGAGTACGATGTAGAGCGTATGATGCGTGATGCTAAGATTACAGAGATCTACGAGGGAACTTCAGAGGTTCAGCGTATGGTTATTTCAGGCTCATTACTCAGATAGTTAAGAGAGCTATCATAACTGTAGAGCTACTTAGAATAAATAAAGGAGAACAAATACATGAATATCGTAGTATGTATTAAACAGGTTCCTGATACAAAGGGTGGAGTAAAATTCAATCCTGACGGAACACTTGATAGAGCTTCAATGCTTGCAATCATGAATCCAGATGACAAGGCTGGTCTTGAGGCAGCACTTAGAATCAAAGACGAGACAGGCGCAAAGGTTACAGTTCTTACAATGGGACTTCCAAAGGCTGATGCAATCCTTCGTGAGGCAATGGCTATGGGCGCTGATGATGCAGTTTTAGTAACAGACAGAGTACTTGGTGGAGCTGATACATGGGCTACATCTACTACAATTGCAGGTGCATTAAGAAATCTCGATTATGATTTAATCATCACAGGCCGTCAGGCTATCGATGGAGATACAGCACAGGTTGGACCACAGATCGCAGTTCATCTTGGACTTCCTGTAATCTCATACGCAGAGGATATCAAGGTTGAGGGAGATTCTGTAGTCGTTAAGCGTCAGTATGAGGACAGATATCACGTAGTTAAGGCTAAGATGCCTTGTCTTATCACAGCTCTTTCAGAGTTAAATGAGCCTAGATATATGACACCGGGCGGAATCTTCGATGCATTTGACAAAGAGGTAACTGTCTGGGGCAGAGCTGACCTTAAGGATGTTGACGATTCAGATCTTGGACTTAAGGGATCACCTACAAAGATTGCTAAGGCATCTGACAAGGTACCTAAGGGAGCTGGAGAAAAGGTTAACCTTGATCCAACAGAGTCAGTAAACTATCTCATGGAGAAATTCAAAGAGAAACATATCATCTAGTATGGAGGAACCAAAAATGGGTTTAGAAGAATATAAGGGCGTATATATCTACGCACAGCAGGTAGACAATAAGCTTAGCGACATCGCCTTTGAGTTAGTCGGTAAAGCTAAAGAGTTAGCAGCAGATTTAAATACAGAGGTTACTGCAGTACTTCTTGGATCTAACGTAAAGGCTCTTGCAACAGAGCTCGGTGAGTACGGCGCAGACAAGGTAATCGTTGTAGACAATCCTGCACTTGAGACATACAGAACAGAGCCATACGCACAGGCTCTTGTATCAGTAATCAACGAGTACAAGCCGGAGATCATGTTAGTTGGTGCAACAGCTATCGGACGTGACCTCGGACCAACAGTTTCAGCAAGAGTTAAGACAGGTCTTACAGCTGACTGTACAAAGCTTGAGATTGGTGATTTCCCAATCAATGCTATGCCTGGACAGGAGCAGAAGCACAACCAGCTTCTCATGACACGTCCTGCATTCGGTGGAAACACAATCGCAACAATTGCTTGTCCTGACAACCGTCCACAGATGGCAACAGTTCGTCCTGGTGTTATGCAGAAGCTTCCTAAAGAGGCTGGCAGAGCAGCAGAGGTTATCGAGTTCAATCCTGCACTCGAGGAGAACAACCGTTATGTTGAGATCATGGATATCGTTAAGGCAGTTGGCAACGTAGAGAACATCATGGACGCTAAGGTACTTGTATCAGGCGGACGTGGAGTTGGAAGCGCTGAGAACTTCGAGATGCTTCGTGACCTTGCTTCATGCTTCAAGGGTGGTATGGTATCATGCTCTCGTGCAGCAGTAGAGAACGGCTGGTTAGCACAGGATTATCAGGTAGGACAGACAGGAAAGACTGTACGTCCACAGATTTACTTTGCAATCGGTATCTCAGGAGCCATCCAGCACGTAGCAGGTATGGAGGAGTCTGATCTCATCATCGCCATCAACAAGGACGAGGATGCTCCAATCTTCGATGTAGCTGATTACGGCTTAGTAGGAGATTTAAAGAAGATCGTTCCTCAGCTTACAGCAGCTCTTAAAGAGGCAAATGCTGACGCATAATCGCATAATAATGCAATAAAATTACATTACTAATACATTTAAACACAGTACTGTTTATCGCAGTGCTGTGTTTTTTTGACCATAAATATAGCGTAATCTTTGTTATACTACGACATCTAGTCGCATATTATAAATTTACCCACACATTTATGAAAAATTCAGCTAATTTTACAATTGAGGCATTTATCCCAATGTGATAGAATAACAACGTTCAATCAAATGTGGAGGAATTGAATTTCGAAAAGTTAAAAACTTTAGCGCCATGCACCGGCAGGTACGTAAAAATGATGCCGGTTAACGAGGTTTCAGGTTATCGAAAATTCGGCGGATGCCTGGACGCATATATGGATGCGCATCTCAAACCAAATATGATGGAGACATCAAAACAAAGCGAGAGAACCATAAAAATCAAGTAGCTATTCAGAACAGAACAGTTACAATTTGTACATTTAAAATTATATATCGAAAAGGAGATCTAACACTATGTGTGGAATTATAGGATTTACAGGCCGTTTAGAGGCACAGAAGATTTTGACGGAAGGACTCGCAGCGTTAGAGTATCGTGGATACGACAGTGCAGGTATTGCTTATTTTAAGGATACAGGCAAGATTTCTATTCGCAAAACCGTCGGAAAGGTTAAGGATCTTCTAGCTATCTGCGATGATGAGAACAATTCAACCTGTGGAATCGGACATACAAGATGGGCAACACACGGCGGAGTTACCAATGCCAATGCTCATCCTCACAAGGTTGGAAATGTCGCACTCATCCACAATGGTATCATTGAGAACTACCACGAGATTGTAAACAAGTATGATCTTGCAGACTCTCTTATATCTGAGACAGATACAGAGGTAGCAGCGGCTCTTATCAACAAGCTCTATGACGGAGATCCAAAGGCTACTATTAAGAAGGCAGTAGCAGAGCTTCAGGGTTCATTTGCGTTCTGTATCATGTTCAAGGATCAGCCGGGAAAGATTTTTGCTGTCAGAAATGTAAGCCCGATGGTTGCAACATATTGCGATGATGGAGCATTTATTGCATCAGATCTTACAGCGTTTATTAAATATTCAAAGCGCTATTTTATACTTCCGGAGTACACTATCATGACAATGACTGCTGATGGAATCGAAATGGAGGATTTAGAGGGTAAGAAAGTTGAGCCGGATTATCTTGAGGTAAACTGGGATGTAACGGCAGCTCAGAAGGATGGATATCCGCATTTCATGATCAAGGAAATTCATGAGCAGCCAACAGCTATCACAAGGACTATCACTCCAAGAATCAAGGATTCACTTCCTTGTTTTGAGGATGATAATATCCCGGATTCGTTCTTCGAGGATATAAGCGACATAACAGTTGTAGCATGCGGTACAGCCATGTATGCTGGAATGGTCGGAAAAGCTCTTTTAAAGAACAAGTTTGGTATTCCCGTTTCTGTTGAGATTGCATCAGAGTTCAGATATGAGCAGCCTGTTCTCACAGACAGGTCAATGGTTATTTTTGTGTCACAGTCAGGTGAGACAATCGATACCTTAGAGGCACTTCGTCTGGCTAATAAGTATACTAAAAAGACGCTTTCTATCGTAAATGTAAAGGGCTCAACAATAGCCCGTGAGAGCAACTATGTACTTTATACACACGCAGGTCCTGAGATTGCTGTTGCAAGTACAAAGGCATACACAGTTCAGGTGGCAAGCTTTTACCTGATTGGATGCAAGCTTGGTCTTGTATCGGCCGTATGACCAAGGAAGAGGCAAAGACATTTATTGAGAATCTGCAGGAGGTTCCAAATCTCATTGAGTCAGTTATCACACAGGCACCTGAGATTGAACAGCTTACGAAGAGAATGACAAATGCTGCAAATGCGTTTTACATAGGACGAGGACTTGATTATGCATTAAGCATGGAGGGCGCACTCAAGCTCAAAGAGATTTCATATATTCATGCTGAGGCTTATGCAGCAGGCGAGTTAAAGCACGGTACAATCGCGCTCATCAGCGAGGGGGTTCCGGTTATTGCAGTTGCTACACAGAGCCATGTATACAGCAAGGTCATCTCAAATATCCGCGAGGTAAAGGCGAGAGGCGCATACGTTATCCTTCTTAGCAAGGACAAGGATATTACAGATAAGTCAATCTGTGATGTGCATATCTCACTCCCACAGGCACCGGATGAGTTTGTGATTTTCGAGTCAGTTATAATCTGTCAGCTTATCGCTACTACACATCAACAGGAAAGGGCTTAAACCCTGACCAGCCACGTAACCTTGCAAAATCAGTTACAGTAGAATAAATAATTTCCCCGGACATTTATACGATGTCCGGGGATTTTTTTTCACGCTTGTGAGATACAATGCAGCATATGTAAGACATAGATGTATATGTCGGTGATTCGCACTGCACCAACACATTTTATTAAAAAATTGTTAAAAAAATAACAAAAACTGCTTTACACATTTCTTGCACGGTGGTATGATACATAAATGCGGGTTACTCATACGAGAATCCAGCAGCCATACAATTTTCATGTGCGCTCTTATGCCGTGTGACAGAATCACAGCATAACAGAATTAGGACGAGACCCATATGGGCTTTTACCAAAAGAAGGAAAAACAATGCGCAATTCAAAAACAAACGAACTTGTACTGACAGGTTTATTCACAGCCATTATCATTATCATGGCATTCACACCACTCGGATATATTCCGCTTGTAGTTATCAACGCTACGATTATTCACATTCCGGTAATCCTTGGTTCACTTTTCTGCGGACCTAAAAAGGGAGCATTCCTTGGATTTGTATTCGGATTTACCAGTTGCCTAAAGGCAACTATAGTCGGAGGAACTCTTTCATCCTTTGTATTTTCGCCGGTGCTTGCCGCATCCTTGGTCGGAACCTCAGGTATATTTAAGAGCTTATTCATAGCATTTGTTCCAAGAATTTTAGTAGGTGTTATACCTTATTTTGTATATATAGGCATCAAAAAGGTGCTTGCGTCAGAGAAGAAAAATCTCTGGGGCACAGTTTTAAATGTGCTCATGTCAGCATTCCTTGCATTCGGAGTATATGCATTCCTCGGCAAGATGTCAGAGTCACTTTCACAGGCAGCCGCTTTAGGAATCGGCATAGCAGTCGGAGCTGTAGTATTTATAGTAGTTGAGGCTGTATTTATCAGAAAGAGCACACAGGTTATTCCGTTTGTATATGCAGGTGTAGCCGGTGCCATGACCAATACACTGCTTGTAATGGGCTCAATCTTCGTGCTTTACAAGGATGCTTATGCAGATGCAATCGGTGTGGCAGGAAACGCGGTGCTGGGCGTTATCACAGGAGTCATCAGTTTTAACGGAGTAATTGAGGCAATAGTTGCCGCAATCATCGTATACCTGGTTGGATTGGTTTTAAATACTATCAAACCAATTGCAGCAAAATAAATTCAGATAGATTTAAAATAAATGTGAAATTGTATGTACGGCGGACTGATAAGGTCCGCCTGTTTTATAAGCAGTTGGACTAGGAATGGTAAAAAGCATTTGAGTTAAAAGAAAGGCATGATACAAGGTGAAACATATGCATGAAATAGACATAATGGATATCGGCGGCTTCAAAATAGGCCAAGCCGAGGACACTAAGGGCTTGACCGGCTGTACGGTATTTCTTTTTGATAAACAGTCACCGGCGGGAGTTGACATAAGGGGAGGCGGACCGGCTTCGCGGGAGACACCACTTTTAAATCCTGTGGCAGATGCAAAGGGTATCCATGCTCTTGTACTGTCAGGCGGCTCTGCCTTTGGTCTGGATGCAGCGGGAGGCGTGATGAAGTATCTCGAGGAGCGCGATATAGGCTTTGATGTGGGAGTCACAAAGGTTCCTCTTGTGGTGCAGTCGTGTATTTTTGACCTGGTAATAGGTGATAAAATGCAAGGCCAGATGGCAAAATGGCATACAAGGCTTGTGAGAACGCTTCTTATGATACCTTTTTACAGGGAAATTATGGACCGGAATGGGCGCAACAGTCGGCAAATATATGGGGCGTGAGCGCAGCATGAAGAGCGGAATAGGAGCCTATGCAGTACAGCTTGGAGAACTAAAGGTTGGAGCAGTGGTGACACTGAACGCACTTGGTGACATATATGATATAGATACAGATAAGAAAATTGCCGGAGCACTGGATGAAAATGGGCTGCTTTTGATGACGAGACAGCGTATTTTGAGGCAGCGGCGAAGATTCAGAATATGTTTACAGGAAACACCACAATTGGTACAATAATAACAAATGCAAAGCTTGACAAGACCGCACTCAACAAGGTGGCATCCATGGCTCACAATGGCTATGGCAGAGCAATCAGACCCGTGCATACGATGGCAGACGGAGATTCAATCTATGCTGTATCAGTGGGCAGTGTGCCTGCCGATATCAATCTGGTGGGGCCAATGAGTGCCTATGTCATGGCAAAGGCCATTGCCAATGCAGCTAGAAGTGCAAAGTCTGTGGATGGCTACAAAGCATTTTGCGATGTAAACAAAAAATGACTGCAGAATAATAATAGTTTTATACAGAGGTGAAAATCATGTTAAAAGGAAAAACAGTAGTTTTGGGAGTGACAGGAAGTATAGCGGCATACAAGATAGCAAACCTTGCGAGTATGCTTGTAAAACAGCACGCCGATGTCAACGTCATAATGACACACAATGCAACAAATTTTATAAATCCAATCACATTTGAAACTCTCACAGGCAACAAGTGCCTCGTGGACACATTTGACAGAAACTTTGAATTCAATGTAGAGCATGTGGCGCTTGCAAAGAGAGCAGACATCTTTATGGTGGCACCTGCATCAGCCAATGTGATAGGCAAGATGGCAAACGGAATCGCAGACGATATGCTTACCACCACAATACTTGCAGCCAAATGTCCTAAGCTTGTTTCTCCTGCCATGAACACCAATATGTACGAGAACAGGATTGTGCAGGACAATATCAAAAAGCTCGAACACTACGGCTTTGAGATGATAAAGCCGGCTGAAGGATATCTTGCATGCGGAGACACCGGTGCAGGAAAAATGCCGGAGCCACAGACACTTTTCAACTACATAATGAGGACAATAGCCTGTGAAAAGGACCTGGCGGGCAAGAATGTACTCATCACAGCCGGAGCGACGCAGGAAAAAATAGATCCAGTACGTTTTATCACCAATCACTCAACAGGCAAGATGGGGCGTGCCATAGCAGAAAACTGTATGCTCCGCGGTGCGCATGTTACACTGGTCAACGCTTCAGTATCGGTTGAGCCACCTATGTTTGTAGATGTGGTAAATGTGACATCGGCCGCAGACATGGCAGACGTGGTGAAATCAAAGGCTGCTGAACAGGATATTATCATCATGACCGCAGCAGTAGCGGATTTTTGCCCATCACATCCGGCTGATGAGAAAATAAAGAAAAATGACAGCTCATATGAGTCTGTAATTGAGCTTGAGCGCACAGAGGACATACTTTCATACCTCGGAGCACACAAGGCTAAGGGACAGCTCATATGCGGTTTTTCTATGGAAACCCAGAATATGCTTGAAAACTCGAAAGCAAAGCTTGCAAAGAAAAATGCAGATATGATAGTGGCAAATAACCTAAAGGTAGCAGGCGCAGGCTTTGGAACAGACACCAATGTGGTCACACTCATCACGGCTGACGACTGCACAGAGCTTGAAATCATGGACAAGAGCTGCGTTGCGTCAAGGATTATGGACCGGTTGCTGCAGATGTAGAGCTTCGATTTTAGGTTGAGAGTGGGTGCGTGGAGCGGGTGGCGTACAGATTACATGTCACCTGCTCTTATAACTCCTTAGCCTAGTGGTAGTAAATGCCGCCATCAGCAGAGCTTATTAGGCGCGAAAAATCAAACGCGCATTTTACCTCAATATATAAATTCAGGTTGTGCTGCTTGAACGAGTATTTTCCGCGCCGCTTTTGCTGATGGCGGCATATAACTTCCACACGGCACGTCGTAAATCGAGCAGATGACATATAATCTGTAAGCCACCCACTCCACGCACCTAATATACTTTTATGATAAAATTTAAGAACTACATCTGCGGTATTGTTACACCATGCAGTCCACTGTCGGCAGCTCCCCGGTCACATCGAGGAAGAGATTTGTAAAGGTCTGCTCATAGTAAGGCTCCACCCAGAGCAGGCCGATGCCGAGCGACAGCACGCAAAGCACAAGCATACCGATGAAGCTTACGTTAATGTAGATGACTCTGAGTATGTTGCCGCGAATCAGCTTTATGGCATGAGTCAGACATGCAAATACTGATAAATCATCGCGAGAGAGTACCAGATACAGGTAAAACGGAAACAGAACCAGTACAATAAAGCTGAGTACGGCACTTGCAGCATATAAAGCGATAGCAATTCCCATAGTGTCGCCGCTTAGCTTGAAAAAGTTTTTTGCTACAAGGAAAGGCGCCTTTGCAATCATAGAGATGGCATAATATATGATGTATGCTCCGAAATATCTGTTGGAGTGATTCATAAAGCAGTAGAATACATCGCTGATACGGCACTCTTTCTTTCTTGCCATATTAAGGTGGAAACGTATGAGTCCCATCTGCAGCACGCCGACCACGATAGATAAAAGCACCTCGGCAATGTAGTAGATGACGGTCTGAACCTTTGTCGCATATACATTTCCGAGCAGGTAGGTAAACGGCAGGTCACTAAACAGATTTATGAGTGTGACAGTGAGAAAAACGCTCATGCTAAGTCTGTATCTTCCGTTCAGGTTCTCTCTTGATATTCTTTTTAATTCTTTGGATTTCTTTTTTGGGTTCATTATATTTCTCCTGAAATAATAGTTTTGAATTAATGCTTAAGTTAGGCTTAAGTTAATGTTTAAATTAATGCTTTGACAATTGTCAGATATATAGCATATACTTGTATTCATATGGTTACACAAAATCACAGGAAGGACCACTAATATCATGCAGACAGATGAAACAATCGACAGGTATTTCTATATAACGGGCTGGATATGCATAGCTATATTTGCGGCTCTTGCGGCAGTGATTGGAGTATGCGGTACGCAGATACTCACAAAGGTGCCTCCGTGTCCGCTGCACGCATATACAGGCTACTATTGTCCGGGGTGCGGTGGCACGAGAGCCACATTTGCGCTGCTGCATGGACATCTGATAAGGTCGTTTGTACTCCATCCGTTTGTGCCGTATACAGCCGTTTTTGGAGGCTGGTTTATGCTGTCACAGACACTGCAGCGGATAAGCCGCGGCAGGCTGCACATCGGAATGCACTTCAGGCCATTATATATGTGGCTTGCACTTGCCATTATTGTGGTAAACTGTATAGTCAAAAATATGCTTATATTATTTTGCGGTATTCATCTGCTTAAGTAGCTCATTGTAGTCGATACCGGTCAGGTTCTGGTATTCCTTTAATATACCCTCTATGCTTCCGTATTCGTGAAGCATGGCGGCAAACGAACCGATATAGATAATAAGAGTGATAACAACAGCGGCAAACGCAATCCAGAATGAGGTCATAGCCATGCTGCTCATTGAGGTGGCACCGCCTTTTGACAGTAACGCAAAAATCATGGCAAGCGAGCCGCATATGATAGACACATAAATACAGCTGCACGACGCGATGGCAATTATTGAAAGCACAAGTGCTGCAACCTCCATATTGCGTGAGCGTTTATTGTAGAAATTGTTGTTGGGATTAAAGCCCGGCCCATAATTGCTGCCGAAATTATAGTTATAATCCTGATTATAATCAAATTTTTGTGGATCCATAATCAAATTCCTTTCTATAAAGTTGATTTTATTGTATCACTTCATTTATAATACGAAAAGAATAAGTTTTTTAAAGAGGTAAAAAAATGGATATTATTGCTGCAATTGCAGAAGAACTGCAGATAAAAAAAGGACAGGCCGAGGCCGCTGTCAAGCTGATAGATGAGGGAAATACCATCCCTTTTATCGCCAGATACCGAAAGGAGGCAACCGGCTCATTAAATGATGAGGTGCTCAGAAATCTCTTCGACAGACTGACATATCTACGTAATCTTGAGGACAAGAAGCAGACAGTGCTTGCAAGCATTGAGGAGCAGGGCAAGCTTACGGATGAGCTTAAGAAGGCAATCCTTGAGGCACAGACACAGGTGGCGGTTGACGATTTGTACAGACCTTACCGTCCGAAGAGAAGAACCCGTGCCACAATCGCAAAGGAAAAGGGCTTAGAGCCACTGGCACAGACCATTTTAGCGCAGGAATCGTCTGTTGATATCATGGCAGAAGCAGCTAAATATGTGGATGCAGAAAAGGACGTGGCAGATGAAGCGGCTGCACTTGCCGGAGCAAAGGATATCATTGCAGAGAACGTATCCGACAATGCCGATTACAGAACAAAAATCAGAGAGCTTACCATGCAAAAGGGGCGTCTTATATCGACAGCCAAGGATCCGGAGGCAGAGTCTGTCTATGAGATGTACTATGAATTTGATGAGGCTCTTTCCAAGGTGGCAGGTCACAGAACACTCGCAATTAATCGTGGTGAGAAGGAAAAGATCCTTACAGTAAAGATAGAGGCACCGACAGAGGATATCATAAAATATCTTAAAAAGCAGGTTATCACAAATGATGGAGCGCCTACAGCAGCCGTACTCACAGAGGTAGTGGAGGATGCGTACGACAGGCTTATTGCACCTGCCATAGAGCGTGAAATCAGAAACAATCTGACAGAGGAAGCAGAGGATGGTGCCATAAAGGTATTCGGAAAGAACTTGGAGCAGCTTCTCATGCAGCCTCCAATTGCAGGACAGGTTGTGCTTGGATGGGATCCGGCATTCCGTACAGGCTGCAAGATTTCTGTCGTAGACCCTACAGGAAAGGTGCTCGATACCACAGTAATCTACCCGACAGCACCACAGAACAAGGTCGAGGAGGCAAAGGCCGTAATCAAAAAGCTCATAGACAAGCATCATGTCACTCTTATCTCACTTGGAAACGGAACAGCATCGCGTGAGTCAGAGCAGGTGATTGTCGAGCTGTTAAAGGAAATTCCGGTAAAGGTGCAGTACATCATAGTAAATGAAGCGGGTGCGTCAGTATATTCAGCCAGCAAGCTTGCCACGGAGGAGTTTCCGAATTTTGATGTGGGACAAAGAAGTGCCACATCCATGGCGCGTAGACTTCAGGATCCGCTCGCTGAGCTTGTAAAGATTGATCCAAAGTCAATCGGAGTCGGACAGTATCAGCACGATATGAACCAGAAAAAGCTCTCAGAGGCACTCGGAGGAGTTGTAGAGGACTGCGTAAATAAGGTTGGTGTAGATTTAAATACGGCATCAGTTTCACTGCTTGAGTATATATCAGGCATCTCAAAGACCATTGCCAAAAACATTGTGGACTACAGAGAGGAAAACGGTAAATTCACATCACGTTCACAGCTTCTTAAGGTAGCAAAGCTTGGACCGAAGGCATTTGAACAGTGTGCAGGCTTCATGCGTATCTCAGACGGAAAGAACCCGCTTGATGCCACAGGCGTGCATCCTGAGTCATATGATGCCACAAAGGCAGTGCTTGAAAAGCTTGGCTACACAATGGAGGATGTAAAGAACAGAAATGTAGTTGGAATCTCAAAGAAGATATCTGATTACAAGGCGCTCGCAGACGAGGCAGGAGTTGGTGAAATCACACTGCGTGACATCGTTAAAGAGCTTGAAAAGCCGGCAAGAGACCCGCGTGAGGATATGCCAAAGCCAATTCTAAGAAGCGATGTCCTTGAGATGAAGGATCTCACACCGGGTATGGTATTAAAGGGCACAGTCAGAAACGTAATAGATTTCGGATGCTTCGTGGATATAGGAGTGCATCAGGACGGACTTGTGCATATCTCAGAGATATGTGACCGCTATATCAAGCATCCGCTTGAGGCTGTCAGTGTAGGGACATAGTAGATGTGCAGGTTATGAGCGTTGACTCAACAAGCAGCGCATCCAGCTTACCATGAAAATCGGACAGGGTACAGACAAGGCCGGTAAGTCAGAACACAGCGGCAGCGGCAAAGACAGTGTTGCCAACAAGGCTGACAGAAGTAATAGAAATAACGGTGGCAAGAATAGCAGAAACGATAGAAATAGTACAGGCAGCAAGAATAATAACAACAGAAACAAAAAGCCACACTACATAAAGGGCAAGAAAAATAATTTCTTTGACAATATTATTCTTGATAATTAAAAACACCTTGACAAAACGCCATAAAGTGCATATCATGTGTTTGTAAGTAACTATTCAGTACAGAAATATGCGGTACCGCATATTTCGTAAGAAAACGTATATTATGTAGGAGCAAGCGCCCATCAGCGTAGCTGATTCTAATGCGCTTGCGACTCGCAACTGTGAAGGTACTGAACAGTTACGATTGTAAAATAAATAGGAATTCTTCAGGCAGGGTGCGATTCCCTACCGGTGGTACAGCCCACGAGCCGCAAGGCATGATTCGGTGTGATTCCGAAGCCGACAGTATAGTCTGGATGAGAGAAGATTATTAGGTGTCATTACACTGTGATATTAAGTCCCGGAAGATTTTCTTCCGGGATTTTTTAAATCAGCTATTCAGATTTTAGATAGCTGCACTCACAATATCCTCAGGATTCCTTAAGCATCAAAGGAGTGTAAAATGGACGTAACAACAAACAACACAAAATCAAAAGTAAACATCAGACTTTTAGTCGGCACAGGAATGTTAAGCGGACTTGCATTTGTACTTCAGTACCTCGAGTTCCCAATTCCAATCATGCCGGGCTTTATTAAGTTTGATTTCTCAGATCTGCCTGCACTTATCGGCGCATTTGCATATGGACCGTTAGCAGGAGTGATTGTAGAGTTTATCAAAAACCTGCTTCACTGTACAGTAACACAGAGCTTTACGGTAGGAGAGCTTTCAAACTTTATTCTTGGAGCAGTATTTACAGCAACAGCAGGACTTATCTACAAGAAAAATAAGTCAAAAAAGGGTGCAATAATCGGCGCTGTAGTCGGTTCAGTGGTAATGGGAATCGTCAGCTTCCCGTCGAATCTGTTTATCGTGTATCCTGCATACACAAAGTTCATGCCAATGGAAGCAATCATTGGTGCCTACAGTGAGCTTCTCCCATCAGTAGGCAAGCTGTGGCAGGCACTTTTAATATTCAATGTTCCGTTTACCATCGTAAAGGGACTTATATCAACACTTATCACAGTGCTTATATACAAGAGACTGTCACCGGTTTTAAAGGGCAGAGGATAGAGAAAATACCTGACACAATATATATTAGTCACAAACATAAAGAGCGCAGTCAATTGCGCTCTTTTCTTTTTTTAAAAGGAATGTTATAATAAATCCAAATATTTAGTTGGGAGCAGGATATGAAGCTTGAATTTGATGTAAAAGTAACAGAAAAAGATTTATATTCATTTAATATAGAGCAGGCGTACAAGGGCAGTCAGGGTGTCATATCATTGCTGTTTGCTGTGCTTTTGGCTGCGGCAGCAGTGTTAAGCGCACAAAAAGGCAATACGGAGTATGTGGTGCTTTATATTATAGTGGGTATTCTGGTGCTGCTATATGTGCCGTTTTCACTCAAGGGCAGGGTAAAGATGATTATGAAGACAAATGAAGTTTTCTCAAAGCCACTGCATTTTGAGATAGATGAAAAGAACATAAAAGTAAGCCAGGGCGAGGAGATGGCGCAGCTTCCGTGGGAGCAGGTGTACAGATTCGTGGCAAATGATAAGAGGATACTTATATTCAGCAACAGGAAGAATGCATACATTCTCTCAAAGGAGCAGCTGGGTGACAGCTACGAGCCGTTAAAGGAGCTGGCAGGCAGTACACTGGAGAAATACAGACTGAAAATCAAATAAACAAAATAGATATAAGATAAAATAAATAGATAAGGGTATAAGCTGGTAATATGAGTAGTGAAGAAAATATAACAGTAATAGAAAGCTTTTCGGCAGATGATACGCATGCACTTGGGGTTACGCTTGGACTGCAGGCAAAGCCGGGGGATGTGTGTACACTTGTGGGTGATTTAGGAGTGGGTAAAACAGTGCTCACGCAGGGCATAGCAGAGGGGCTTGGCATCACAGAGCCTATAAACAGCCCTACATTTACCATAGTGCAGGTGTACGAGGATGGCAGGCTGCCGTTTTATCATTTCGATGTATACAGGATTGGTGACATTGAGGAGATGGATGAAATAGGCTATGAGGATTATTTCTACGGAGATGGGCTTACGATGATAGAGTGGGCAAATCTCATTGAGGAGATACTCCCAAAGAAGAGAAAAGAGATTACTATTGAAAAAGACCTGGAAAAAGGCTTTGACTATAGAAAAATAACAATAAAAGAGGTTTTATAATGAAGATACTTGCGCTTGACAGCTCAGGGCTTGTGGCCAGTGTGGCTGTCGTATCGGACGATAATCTGATAGGAGAATACACGATAAATTATAAAAAGACACATTCGCAGACGCTTCTTCCGATGCTTGATGAGGTGGCTAAGATGACAGAGCTTGACCTTAAGACTATAGATTTTATTGCAGTCTCAGCAGGACCGGGATCGTTCACAGGGCTTCGCATAGGCTCTGCGACGGCGAAGGGGCTTGCAATGGCACTGGATAAGCAGATAGTTTCTGTACCTACCGTAGATGCACTAGCATACAATCTGTGGGGCAGCGCAGATGTTGTGTGTCCGCTTATGGATGCAAGAAGACAGCAGACCTATACAGGGCTGTATGATTTTACTGATGGCAGGATGAATACCATTTTACCGCAGTGCGTAGTGATGATAGAAGAGATAGTTGACCAAATCAATGAGCTCGGCCGCAGGGTGATTTTCCTTGGAGACGGAGTGGATGTGTTCAGGGATTATATTAATGAGCACGTAAAGGTGGACTATGACTTTGCACCTGCCATGTGCAATAAGCAAAGAGCATCGGCTGTAGCATGTCTTGGACAGGTGCTCTATGAGCAGGGCAGGGCAGAAAATGCAGCAGACCATAAGCCTGAGTATCTCAGATTATCACAGGCGGAGAGAGAGAGACAGGAAAAGGAGAGAGATTTTAGAATATGATAATAAGACCCATGGAGCCGGAGGATGCAGACTCGGTGGCGCAGATAGAAAAAGACAGCTTCACACAGCCCTGGAGCAGACAGGGATTTTTGGATGCCATGAGGCTTCCGGAGAATATCATGCTTGTGGCACAGGAGGATGGCGAGATACTGGGGTATCAGTGCACGTATGTGTCATTTGATGAGGGAGAGCTGACCAATATAGCAGTCAAAAAATCAGCACGAGGAAAAGGTGTGGGTGCGCATCTTATCAGATGCCTGCAGGAAAAGGCAAAAGAGTCAGGTGTTGAGCGCATTGTGCTCGAAGCCAGGGTGACTAATGAGGCTGCGATATCACTGTATCAGAAGATGGGGTTTGTAAACCTTGGAATAAGAAAAAATCTATATGAGCATCCGGTAGAGGACGGTGTCATCATGTCCTATACTGCGGAGGAAAATTTATGTTAGACGTGTGTTTACTTGGAACAGCAGGCATGATGCCTTTGCCAAACAGATGGCTTACGGCACTTTCACTAAAATATA
>ENA-OQMZ01000047-OQMZ01000047.1-human-gut-metagenome-genome-assembly--contig:-NODE-47-length-42464-cov-1.816166_pt1 | contig 42464 bp, 60 predicted proteins | sample MGYA00242621_ERZ504862 | MGnify/ENA primary metagenome ERZ504862 (study PRJEB26092, sample SAMD00036393) | human gut metagenome | host: Homo sapiens | study: EMG produced TPA metagenomics assembly of...
CACGCTACGGGTCGGAGTAGCCAGCACAGCCACATCCACATCTTTCAATTCCTTTATATCTTTCACCACAGCGTATGCTTCCAACTCGGCAGGCTTGTTTTCCGCACCGCTACGACGGACGATACCTGCAATCTCAAAATCGGGAGCAGCTCCAAAGCCTCCACTACATACTGACCAATGTTACCGTATCCAACCACGGCCGCTCTTATTTTTTTCATCTTTTATTGGGTTTAGTTTACTATTATCTGTTAATTCGCTGCAAAAATAAACATTTTGCCTCGTTTTTTTGTTCACTACGACCTAATAATTTAAAAATATTCTTGCCGAACTTATAATTTAAAAGATAGATGTCCTATTTTGCAAAGAACTGTAAATTTCAAATGAAACAACCATGATAGAATATATTAAAGGAGACATTGCGGAGATTACTCCGGCAACGGTGGTTTTAGATTGTAACGGGATGGGGTATGGCATCAATATCTCATTGAATACGTATTCGGCCATTCAGAATCAGAGCAATACGAAATTATATATTTATGAAGCGATCCGGGAAGACGCCTACGTACTCTACGGATTCTCGACCAAACAGGAACGGGAGTTGTTTTTGTTACTGATTTCCGTATCGGGCATCGGCGGCAACACGGCACGTATGATTCTGTCGGCCTTATCCCCTTCCGAGCTGTGCGGAGTAATCAGTTCCGGTAATGACAAATTATTGAAAACGGTAAAAGGCATCGGCCTGAAAACTGCCCAACGCATCATAGTGGACTTAAAGGACAAGATCGCCACTTCGGGCGTGGAGACGGTGAACAGTGAAATGTTTGCCAATCCGGGCAATACGGAAATTCATGACGAGCTGTCGCCGCACTCACCATGCTGGGATTCGCACAAGCCGCATCACAAAAGGTAGTGGCTGCCATACTGAAAGAGGAGCCTGCCGCCCCGGTAGAAAAAGTGATCAAGCTGGCCTTGAAGCGATTGTAAGGGCCGTACATGAAACAAGGAACACGGACAATGCGGACTTTGGGGAGGTTCTCTTCAGGATCCGCATTGTTTGTGTTCCCATCCACATCACTTCTCTTCCTCCTGTTCCTGCATTTTGCGGGTTATCAAACTCTATTTTCAAGTTCGCTTCTTTCTTATCTTTACGGATTTGTTCCATGCCGGACAGGATGCGCGCCAACTCCGTCAATTCTGCAATCGCCTTACGGTCATTGGGTTGCATAGCCGTTTTATAAGTACGATCTCCGATAAACTGAAGTTGGATATTCTTATCTTTGTTCGCTACAATAAAAGCGATAACGCCGCCGTCTTCCCCCATCTTGTAATCGGCCTTCTCGATTGCACGGCCCAAGTCAGTGGTTTCATAGCTGTCTTTCGAGGCGGGAGTTTCGGCAAAGGTATCCCCCACACTCACTTTCACCGCCGTGTGATGCAACGTGCCGCCAGCACAATAAATAGAGGTAAGGGACATTTCCCCCTGCTCGTTCACTTGCCCGCGCAAGAATGAACGGCCTATATTCTTTTCTACTGTCTGGGTGGGATAAAAATAGTTACCCACCTCCTGATATGCAGTATCTTTCTCAAGAACAAAATTACCCTTGACGGAATCCAGCTGAGCTTGTTTCACCACCATCATGCTATCCAGGTAAATCAGACTTTTCCGCTGTTCTTTCAAATCCACCTGCTGCATCAGCTTGACTCCCTGTTTTCTGGCTTCAAACGCTTTCGGATAAAGGATGCGGATACTGTCTATCTGCAATTTGGCCTCATTAAAGTTCTCTTTTTCTAAAGCCGCTTCGGCCTTACGCAAATTTTCTTGCGCTTTCTTCTCGCCGCCATCATCACAACCGGCCAGCAACAAGGCAAATAATGCTACTAATCCTATCTTTTTCATGTACTTGATCGTTTTATATGCAGGCAAAAATACAATTTAATTGCGTGATTTCTCCTTATCCTGCGCAAAAAATCGTAAATTTGCCCCTCTTTAAGATGAATATGGAACTAAAAGAACACTTTAATAATAAGATATTCAAGTTAATCTCCGAAACGGCAGACGAACTGGGATTGGAATGTTACGTTGTAGGAGGTTATGTACGAGATATATTCCTGAAGCGTCCCTCGAAGGATATAGATGTAGTCGTAGTAGGGAGCGGAATTGAAATGGCACAGCCTCGGCAAGAAGCTGGGACGTGGGGCACACGTTTCTGTTTTTAAAAACTTCGGTACGGCACAAGTTAAATACCATGACACGGAAGTGGAATTTGTCGGTGCCCGTAAAGAGTCGTACAGCCATGACAGCCGCAAGCCTGTAGTAGAGGACGGCACCTTGGAGGATGACCAAAACCGGCGCGATTTCACGATCAATGCATGGCAGTGTGCCTGAACAAAGCACGTTTCGGTGACTGGTAGATCCTTTTAACGGGCTGGACGATTTGAAAGAGAGAACTATCCGTACACCGCTGGACCCGGACATCACTTTCAGTGACGATCCGCTCCGCATGATGCGTTGTGTCCGGTTTGCCACACAACTGAACTTCTATATTGACGACACCACTTTCGAAGCACTGTCACGCAACAAGGAACGCATTCATATTATCTCCAAAGAGCGCATCGCCGACGAGTTGAACAAGATCCTGCTCGCCCCCATACCGTCCAAAGGCTTTATAGAACTGGACCGCTGCGGACTGCTGCCTTTGATTTTCCCCGAACTGGTGGCGCTGCAAGGAGTGGAAACCCGGAACGGGCGTGCCCATAAAGACAACTTCTATCATACCCTGGAAGTTGTGGACAATATTTCCAAACATACCGACAACCTATGGCTGCGTTGGGCTACGCTGTTGCATGATATAGCAAGCCACGTACCAAACGCTGGGAGCCACGTATAGGATGGACTTTCCATAATCATAACTTTATCGGTGAGAAAATGGTTCCGGATCTCTTCCGCAAGATGAAACTGCCCATGAATGAGAAGATGAAATATGTCCAAAAGTTGGTCAGCCTGCACATGCGCCCCATTGTTATCGCAGATGATGTAGTAACCGATTCCGCCGTGCGACGTCTGCTTTTTGAAGCCGGAGATGATATTGACGACTTGATGATGCTGTGCGAAGCGGACATCACTTCAAAAAATGAAGCACGAAAACAAAAATTCCTGGATAACTTCAAACTGGTACGCCAGAAGCTGAAAGACCTGGAAGAAAAAGACCGGATACGCAATTTCCAACCTCCGGTAGACGGAGAAGAAATTATGCGGATATTCGACCTGCAGCCCTGCCGTGAAATAGGCAGTCTGAAAAGTTCTATCAAGGATGCCATACTGGATGGAATCATCCCTAATGAGCATGATGCTGCTTTAGAACACATGTTGAAGAAAGCAAAAAGCATGGGATTAACTCCAAAAAACTTATAAGAAATTGACCATACACTATACCAAAGGAGAAGAGTGGGCCAATACCCTGTCACATGGCGTTGGTATCCTGATAGGTATCGCCGGCGGCGGTTATCTGTTGCTTACTGCCATGAAAAGTGGCAATCCGTGGGCAACAGGCGGCATGTGGCTCTACCTATTCGGTATGCTGTCTTCCTATATCAGCTCCACCTGGTATCATGCCAGCAAACCATCTCCTCACCGCGAAGTGTTGCGCAAATTCGATCATGCTTCGATTTATCTGCATATCGCAGGCAGCTATTCCCCCATCATGCTGATAGCCTTGCGGGAAGCAGATATTGGGATGGGGAATTCTTAGTTTCGTATGGCTATGCGCCCTCGCCGGGATCATTCTATGTTTTTGTAACCTGAAAGAACATAGCAACCTGGAAACAATTTGCTATATAGCCATGGGATGCAGCATTTTTGTAGGTTTCAAGCCGCTCTGCCAACATGTGCCTCCCGCTTTTATTTATTGGTTAATCGGTGAAGGAGTGTCTTACATCACCGGAGCTGTTTTTATTCCTTCCCCAAATTGCCCTATATGCACTCTGTTTTCCATCTGTTCGTATTAGGAGGAACGGTCTGCCACATGATGGCATTGTGGTACATTTTATAACCTTCCCATCTTCAATAAGTTATCCGTTTTGGAAAACTTTTATCCATTTTTTAAATAGAAAGTTTCCCAAAATGTTATACCTTTGCAGCTGTCCGACAAGGTGAAGTTAACCACTTCCAAGAGGGAATGCCGTGAAAATCAGCAACAGTACCCGCTGCTGTAATTCTCGTAGACTGAAACAATATGCCACTACAAAACCATTTGCGGGAAGGCGTTTTAAGGGAGAGATAAGTCAGAAAACCTGCCTGGAAGGACAGCCAAGTTTTTTAAATTAACAATTAATTTTTCAAACAATGAATTACGCTGAGATTTGTATTATTAAGCGTGATGGAAAGCGGGAAGACTTTTCCATCAGTAAAATTAAAAATGCAATCGGCAAGGCATTCCATGCCTCCGGAATTGACAATGAAGACAAACTGATTGCTGAAATTACCATGCGGGTTATCAGCAATTTCGTATCTCCAACCATCAGTGTGGAAGAGATTCAGGATCTGGTAGAAAAGGAACTGATGAAAGTACGTCCCGAAGTGCCAAGAAATATATTATTTATCGCGAATGGCGGAATACGGAACGCGACCGTAAAACGCAAATGAAGCACATCATGGACGGCATTGTAGCCATCGACAAAAATGATGTCAACCTGAGCAATGCCAACATGTCCAGCCATACTCCCGCCGGACAGATGATGACTTTTGCCTCGGAAGTTACTAAAGATTATACCTATAAATACCTGTTGCCTAAAAAATATGCCGAAGCACATCAGTTGGGCGACATACATATACATGATTTGGATTACTATCCCACCAAGACTACCACTTGTATCCAATATGACCTGGATGACTTGTTCGAACGCGGCTTCCGCACTAAAAACGGAAGTATCCGTACTCCACAGTCCATTCAAAGTTATGCCACTCTGGCCACCATCATATTCCAGACAAACCAGAACGAGCAACACGGCGGACAGGCTATTCCCGCCTTCGACTTCTTTATGGCGGAAGGGGTACGGAAGACATTTCGCAAACATCTGAAAACTTTAACCGAGTTTTATATAGAAGTAGAGGGAAAAGAACCCGGAACAGAGGCTCTCAAGAAAATTGAAGAGAAAGCATACGCCATGACACGCAAAGATACACATCAGGCCATGGAAGGATTCATCCACAACCTGAACACCATGCATTCGCGAGGGGGAAATCAAGTCGTGTTCAGTTCCATCAATTATGGAACAGACACTTCTCCCGAAGGCCGCATGGTCATAGAGGAACTGCTGAAAGCTACCATCGAAGGCCTGGGTACCCGTGGCGAAGTACCGGTCTTCCCCATACAGATATTCAAGGTTAAAGACGGAGTATCTTATTCCGAAGAGGACTATAAGAAAGCCATGGAAAACTTCGAAGCGGCACTGGAAGGCAAAATGGAATTCCAAGCTCCCAATTTCGACTTGTTTCTGAAAGCCTGCCGTACCACCGCAAAAGCCTTGTTCCCTAATTTTATGTTTTTGGATACTCCTTATAACAAAAATGAGAAATGGGATATCAAGGACCCTAAACGTTACCGCTATGAACTGGCAACTATGGGATGCCGTACCCGCGTATACGAAAATATAGCAGGTGAAAAAAGTTCATTAGGACGTGGCAACCTGTCATTCACCACCATGAATATGCCCCGGCTGGCCATCGAAGCACGCATCAAGCAGAAAGTCTGGAAGAGTCAGGCAAGAAAGAGGCCATAGAAAGAAAAGCAAAAGAAATATTCATGGAAAGTGTACATGCTTTGTCCGAACTGATTGCCGAACAATTGTATGCACGCTACCAGTATCAACGTACAGCCCTGGCACGCCAGTTCCGTTCATGATGGGGAATGATGTGTGGAAAGGCGGAGGAAAACTTTCGCCCAACGACCAGGTGGGGGATGTATTGCGTCAAGGCACATTAGGGATAGGCTTTATCGGCGGACACAATGCCATGATGGCTCTTTATGGAGAAGGTCACGCACATAGCCAGAAAGCATGGGATACATTATTCGAAGCCGTTACGGAAATGAATAAAGTGGCAGATGAATACAAACAGAAATATCAGTTGAATTTCTCCGTACTTGCCACTCCTGCCGAAGGACTTTCCGGACGCTTCACCCGTATGGACCGCCGCAAATACGGCATCATTCCCGGCGTGACGGACAATGACTATTATGTAAACTCTTTCCACGTAGATGTAAAAGAGCCCATCACCATCACCGAGAAGATAAAACGGGAAGCTCCTTTCCACGCCATTACCCGCGGAGGGCATATCACTTACGTGGAACTGGACGGAGAAGCTCAGAAAAATGTAAAAGCCATAGCCAAGATTGTAAAAGTAATGCATGACGAAGGCATTGGATACGGTTCCATCAACCATCCTGTTGATACTTGTCAGGCTTGCGGTTACAAAGGAGTCATTTACGACAAGTGCCCTGTTTGCCAGAGCGAGAATATAATGCGAATGCGTCGCATTACCGGGTATTTGACAGGCGACCTCAGCACTTGGAATTCAGCCAAGCGTGCTGAAGAACGTGACCGGGTAAAGCATGGATAATCAGCATGAACTTGTTATTTACCTATCCTGAAACAATAGTCGACGGTGAAGCATCCGCTATTCCATCTATCTGGCCGGATGCCGTCACCATTGTCGCGGTTGCCAGAATCCCGAATCCTGGAATCCATCGGCAGGCACTCCGCTCACACCGGAAAAAATAGAAAAAATGATCTGCGAAATAAATGCCAATCCATTATTGGACGGAATCACCTTTTCCGGTGGAGATCCACTTTATCATCCCCAAGAATTCCTGGCTCTGGTCAAACAGATCAAAGAAGCTACCGGACAAAACATCTGGTGTTATACTGGATATACATTTGAACAGATACAAAACGATGAAATGTTAAACCCGATACTGGATTATGTGGATGTTATAGTAGACGGACGATTTGAGCCGGATTTGTACTCTCCTTACTTGGAATTTCGGGGCAGCAGTAATCAACGCATCATCCGTGTGCGATAACGCTAAAAGAAATAAAAAAGGGGTGTTTTCTTGATATATATCATGAATTCACCCTTTTTTATGTTTTTCAGCATATATTTACTTGCTAATTTCAAGAAAAGCCGTACCTTTGCAATGTGGTTGTGAAACCAAATATTAAGTTAATAAAGAAAAGAACAAAATTAGGTATTAAGTATTAAGGTAAAGATTTTAATTTAAGGTATTAAGATTTAGGTAAAGAAAGATTGATTTAGAAAGGTATTAGTAGTAAGATTTAAGGTAATTAGAAAAAGAAAGTTTTCAGGAGATTAGTTTTATAGGTATTAAAAGAGTTGTTTTTTTAGGTACAAGAGAGAGGATAACACAACTGAGACGAGAAAGATGAAAAGAACCCCATAATGGAGGGGGGTTCTTCAGGATGTGAGCGGGTTTGATAAAAACTTTCGCTCTTTTTTTTATGTCTTTTTTTCACCACGGGAGAGAAACAATATAAAAACGCAGATTTCCGCAAAGACGATTGATTCAATCTTTGCGGAAATCCGTGCCTATCGGCATTGTTATAAAAATGCCGTGTCCTTTTCTGTCATGCAGACCTAGAACAAGAATCGCATGATATCATTAAAGTTCGCCCAAATGAGCAAGGCAAACAATAGGAACATGCCTACCATCTGCGCATATTCCATAAATTTGTCACTCGGCTTACGACGGGCAATGATTTCATAAAGCAGGAATAATACATGTCCGCCATCCAATGCCGGAATAGGCAGAATATTCATAAACGCCAAGATGATTGACAGAAAAGCAGTCATTTCCCAAAAGCGATGCCAATCCCATACTTTCGGAAAAATACTTCCTATCGTTCCAAAACCACCTACGCTCTTGGCTCCTTCTTTAGTGAACACATATTTCATATCGTTCACATATCCCTTCAACGTATTTACCCCCAATTGCACCCCTGCAGGAAAAGATTCAAAGAAACCAAATTCACGGGTTGTTTCTTTATAATCAGCCAATGAAGAGAATGTTGCACCCACTCTAAACAAAGAGTCTGTACGACACCGTTCACGGTGTCACGCAGTCCGTTACGCGAATATACCATTGTAGAGAAGCATCTTTATCTCCTGTAGCTTCCGCATCAGCCTGCATATTATCCAGTTTTTCCACCAATGCATTCCATGAGTTCAACATTTCACCGTTGACCGCGACCAGACTATCACCCTTCTGTATACCGGCCTTATCCAAGCCACCGCCCGGTATCACCGAGTCAACGACATTAGGAACTAACGCCGTAACAAACATCGGATCATCCTTTGCTATATCCAACAAGCTGATCTCAGGCATATATACTTCGGCTTCCTTTCCGTCGCGCAATACAGTCACTGTACGTGCCTCAGCAATATCACGAAGCATATCCACCCCGAAACGCTCCAATGGTTTTTCATCTGCACGAAGAAGAATATCACCGTCACGGAAACCTATTTCCCGGGCACGCTCATTAAATTTCATACCATGAGTCATGTCTTGCAGCGATACAAAAGAATCTCCCCAATGGAATAAAATCATGGAATAGATGAAGATAGCCAGCAAGAAATTCATCAAGACACCACCCACCATGATAAGCAGACGCTGCCAGGCCGGTTTTGAACGAAATTCCCATGGCTTAGCAGGCTGTTTCATCTGCTCGGTATCCATAGACTCGTCTATCATACCCGAAATTTTCACATATCCCCCCAAAGGCACCCAGCCAATACCATATTCCGTATCACTGTTCTTCGGTTTGAATTGAACAAGAAAACCACGGATCAAAAAATATGTAGAACTTCTCTACTCTTACTTTAAAAAGACGTGAAAAAAGAAAATGTCCTCCCTCATGAATAATGACCAATAATGAAAGGCTCATTATCAATTGAAGAGCACGAATCAAAAATGTTTCCATCTAACTATTTACTATTTTATAATTTATAATTAACATAATTCTCTGCCAACTACCATTTAAGATGACAAAAGGGACAACGCTACCGACGCGCCTCAGCATCAGTATCCACATAGTCTTCATAAGTCGGTTCCTTGATATAAGCAACTTTACCCATAGTCTGTTCTATGACATCACTCATACCCAGAAAAGATATTTTGTCTTTCAGGAAAGCATCCACCACCACTTCATTAGCTGCATTCACTATACAGGGCATATTTCCGGCCCGATACAAAGCCTCGTATGCCAATGCCAAATTACGAAAACGTTTGGTATCAGGCTGTTCAAAAGTCAGGTCTGTTATACGGGCAAAATCCAACCGCTCGAAAGAAGATTTCACGCGCTCCGGATACGAAAAAGCATATTGAATAGGCAAACGCATATCGGGCATGCCCAACTGTGCTTTCACGGCCCCATCCTCAAACTGCACCATAGAATGAATGACAGATTGTGGATGAACTACCACTTCAATTTGCTCCGGACGCATTCCGAATAACCATTTAGCCTCAATCACTTCAAACCCTTTGTTCATCATGGAAGCCGAATCAATGGTTATCTTCGCTCCCATCTCCCAATTGGATGCTTCAAAGCTTGTGCTTTGGTCACTGTTTGCAACTGCTCCATGGTATAAGTACGGAACGGCCCTCCTGAAGCTGTCAAGATCACTTTCTCCAACCGGTTATTTATTTCCAGACACTGGAAGATAGCCGAATGCTCCGAATCCACGGGAAGTACAGGTGTATGGTACTGATTTGCCAGTGCATTAATCAACTCCCCGGCTACAACCAGTGTTTCTTTATTAGCCAAAGCAATAGCTTTACCTGCCTTTATCGCATTTATAGTAGGACGCAATCCGGCATAACCTACCATAGAAGCCAGTACAATGTCAATAGGTTGTGATTCCACAATTTGAGAGAGCGCATCCGCTCCTGCATATACTTTGACAGGCAGATCACTCAGCGCCTCTTTCAATTGAAGGTATTTTTCCTCATTGGCTATCACTACCGCCTCGGGCATGAACTTACGGGCTTGTTCTACCAATAAATCGACCCTGTTATTGGCTGTCAACGCATAGACCTCATATAAATCTGGATGTTCCTCTATTACCTGTAAAGCTTGTGTACCGATAGAGCCGGTAGAACCTAATATCGCTATTTGTTTTTTCATAATGTTGTTAAAATACAATGTATTTTGAGGGATCAATCGCACGTCCCTTATGCCATAATTCGAAATGCAGATGCGGTCCGGTAGTTTTTTCACCGGTATTTCCTACCAATGCAATAGCTTCACCACCTTTCACCGGATCTCCTTCTTTCTTTAATAACGAACCACAATGTTTATACACCGACACAAAATCCTGTCCATGCTGTATCTGAATAACATAACCGGTTTCTGCCGTATAAGTAGACAAAATCACTGTCCCATCCAATGTTGCCAACACACTTTCATTTGGATTAGCGGCAATGTCCACACCGTAATGCCTGTTCTCCAAGTCAAAATTAGATGACATCATGCCCCGTGTAGGACGATAGAATATCAATCCGGAAGCGACATTATTATCATCAACAGCCGTCAGATTATATCGTTCCGATTCTTCATATTGCTTGCGAAACTCTTCTTCCTGCCTGGTACGTTCCATCAAAGAATCAGAACGAAGAATGGTCAGAGAGTCGATAGATTGGACTGTATCAGCTTTTACTTTCCCGCTAAATATATCCTGAATGTTCATGATATACATATTCTGCCTCGTCACCACTTGTTGTAACGAATCGGCCCGCAAGGCATTGGTCACCACCTGCGCACGTACCTCACTGTTCATATATCCCGGCAAATAGTTACGTAAAGGAGTAAAAACAATGATAGTTGCCGAAATCAGGAAAATTACCGTTACGGCAGACAGCAATACAGACACACCATTGAGTTTGGAAACGTGCAGTCCCACAATCTCCTCCAACGTATTTTCATTGGTAATGGTCAGTTTATACTTAAACTTGAAATTATGCCAAAATGCTTTCCTTCCTTTTTTCTTCATCGTGCGCACCTTCTATATTTATATCAAGCCATCAGGTACTTCGACCGTCAGCAAACGCTTTTTCTTATCCAATTTGATGATAAATTCCTCGTGGGCAGGCAGCAAAAGTTCCTCGCCACCTTTCTCAATGGCAAAAAGGACATTCATCGTACTGTCATCCACCGCCACAATCTCGCCCAACTCACCATGATTCACATCTTCCACCTTAAAGCCAATAAAATAGTTCCAGGTAGGTATATCATCCGAATCTTCCTCCTCACCGACATATTTCTTCGGGAAATAGACCTCTACATTCGTAAACATACGGGCCTTTTCCGAGGTATCCACCCCTTCCAGTTTGACTAAAGCAGTGGTATCTGAACGAAAACGATACTCTTCAATAAAGAAAGGCACGAATATACCGTCTAACAAACAGACCAGATACTCACATTCCACACGGTCAAAAATATCATCCGTAAAAGTGAATGAGATTTCTCCTTTTACTCCATGCGGTTTGTTGAATATACCAATCTTGAAAACTTCATCTTTCTTAATCATGATTGATTTCTCTAAATTCTAGTAATACGTGCGCCAAGCGCATTCAAACGCTGGTCTATATTCTGATATCCCCGGTCTATCTGCTCTATATTGTGTATGCGGCTTATACCGTCGGCACTCATTGCCGCTATCAGCAAAGCGATACCGGCACGGATATCGGGTGAAATCATATTTCCGGCGCGAAGCTGGAAATTACGGTCATGCCCTATCACAACGGCACGATGAGGGTCACATAATATAATCTGTGCTCCCATATCTATGAGCTTGTCCACAAAGAACAGGCGGCTTTCAAACATCTTCTGATGAATCAGTACACTGCCTTTCGCCTGTGTAGCCACCACCAGTACCACACTGAGCAAGTCGGGAGTCAGCCCCGGCCAGGGAGCATCTGCTATGGTCATAATAGAGCCATCAATAAACGATTCTATCTGATAATGTTCCTGCTCGGGGATAAACAGATCATCTCCCCGCTGTTCCACTCTGATACCTAAACGACGGAAACTTTCTGGAATAATGCCCAAATTTTCATGCGATACATTCTTAATGGTAAGCTCACTTCCTGTCATAGCTGCCATTCCGATAAAACTGCCTACTTCAATCATATCAGGCAACACCCGATGCGTACAGCCATGCAGACTTTCCACTCCTTCAATAGTCAGCAAATTAGATGCAATACCGGAAATCTTCGCCCCCATGCGGTTCAACATACGACAAAGTTGTTGCAGATAAGGTTCACAAGCTGCGTTGTAAATGGTCGTTTTGCCCTTCGCCAGGACAGAAGCCATCACAATATTAGCCGTACCGGTAACCGAAGCTTCATCCAGCAACATATAAGTACCTTCCAAATGCTCTGCGCAAATACTGAAAACACTTCGTTCCTCATCATAATTAAAACAGGCTCCCAGTCTCTGAATACCGATAAAGTGAGTGTCCAAACGCCGGCGGCCAATCTTGTCACCGCCCGGTTTTGAAATCAAAGCCTTTCCAAAACGGGCAACCAACGGACCAACCAACATGACTGATCCACGCAGACTGGAACATTTCTTTAAGATTCATCACTCTCCAAGTAGTTCAAATCCACAGTGTCAGCCTTAAATGTATACGAATCAATCCCTGTTTTGATACCTTGACACCCATATCACGTAACAACTGAATCAGATTGTTCACATCCAGAATGTCCGGAATATTAGTTACGGTCACTTCTTCCGAGGTCAGCAGAGTGGCACAAAGAATCTGTAACACTTCATTTTTAGCACCTTGCGGGTGTATTTCGCCGTGCAATTTATGTCCTCCTTCAATTACAAACGAAGCCATGGTATCATTTTTTAGGAATTAATATTTCTTTCTTTGATTGTTGTTTTGTTGCGGTCTGCGCTGATTGTTGTTCTGTTGCGGCCTGCGTGGAACATAAACACGTTGCTGTTCATTCAAATGCAAGTCTTCAGGGGTCAGATTAATCATTCCCTTAGAGTAATCGCGAAGATCATCCAAGATTTTCTGATCCTCCACCCCGTCTTTGTTCCAGTTCAGGAAACATTTCTTCATGTGGTTTGCAATCAGGCTGATCAGCTGCTTCTTCTCCTCACCTTCCGGATAGTCCACTGCCTTTTTAATCATGTTCTCCAAAATACGTCCATAATGACGGTAACGGATTCCATTATGCGGATAAGGCAACATATCGGGTTTCACCTCCAGGCTTTCTTTCTTCACAATTTCATACGGATAATCGATATCCAGCTTGAAATCGGCCATAATAGCCAAATGATCCCATAATTTATGTTTGAAATCGGGCACATCCCGCAAATGCGGAAACATACCGCCCATAATGTTGATAATCGTGTTCGCACAACGTTGGCGCTCAGCTCTGTCCTCGATGGTCAAGGCGTGGTCTACCATGTTCTGCACACTTCTGCCATATTCAGGAAGGGGTAAAGTTCGTTGTTGAGTATTATACTCCATATATATTTAAAATTTATGATTTATGCACTGATTTGTTCATCGGCTGTTACAAAAGCTTTTTGGGTTTGGAAGCTACAAACTCTTTCAAATAGAAAGGCTCAAAATAAGCCACATCCTTAAAGTTCTGCCTTACCATTTCCTTTTCTGCCAATGGGAACATCCATTTACCTAACGGACGGATGTCATCAATAAAATGAGCATTGGGATGAGTAATCTGCCCACGGCATTTGGCTGCACCGTTACCAAAAAATAGACCGGATGTTCATTCAGGAACTCCAAATAGGAATGCTCATCAACAATATCGGCGGCAATTTCCCTTTTCACGCCCAATGCGCGGTCATAAACAGCTGCATAGACTTCCATGCGACGTGCGTCTATCATAGGACAGAGCAAGGCATCCTCAGGCAAATCATGATGTAACAACACCGGCACACACAACACCTCCAATGTCGGCAGACCGATAAGTGGCAAATTACGTCCATAGCAAATACCCTTCGCCATAGAAACACCAATACGCAGCCCTGTGTACGAGCCGGGCCCGCAACTCACAGCCACTGCATCCAACGGCATACCATGACTGTCGACAAAAGATAAAGCCTCATCTACAAATACGCCCAGCTGCACGGCGTGTGAAGGTCCTTTCAAATCCTCTTTGGAGAACACCGCCAATCCATCCTCACTGACGGCAACAGAGCAGGCTCTGTTGAAGTTTCAATATGCAAAATACACGACATAATGCTCTACTTATATAATATAATCTGCAAATATACACTTTTATTTATACTTCATTTCCATAAAAAGATTACTTTTGCAAAAAAACATATTAGTTATGATACAGTCAATGACCGGATACGGTAAAGCAACCGCTATATTCGGAGAAAAAAAAATTAACGTAGAGATCAAGTCTTTAAATAGTAAAGCAATGGACTTGTCTACACGGATCGCTCCTTTATACCGTGAAAAAGAAATGGAAATCCGCAATATGATTTCCAAATCATTGGAACGCGGTAAAGTTGATTTCAGCCTGTGGATAGAGAAAGACGTTTCGGATACAGCCACTCCCATTAACGCCGCCCTTGTAGAAAACTACTACAATCAGATAAAATCTATTTCCGAAATGACCCATATACCAATGCCCGAAGATTGGTTTGCAACCCTTCTACGAATGCCTGACGTACTGACCAAAGCCGATGTACAAGAACTTTCGGAAGACGAATGGAGGTAGTCGCCGGGTAGTGGAAGAGGCCATCAACCATTTGGTAGATTTCCGCAAACAGGAAGGAAGCGCCTTGGAAAAGAAATTCAACGAAAAGATTGACAACATCGAGCGTTTGTTAAAGTCCATCGAACCCTACGAAACAGAGCGTGTAGCCAAGATACGTGAACGCATTACAGATGCTTTGGAAAAGACCATCAGTGTGGATTATGATAAAAACCGCCTGGAGCAAGAATTGATTTATTACATTGAAAAATTAGATATTAACGAAGAGAAACAACGACTGAGCAATCACTTGAGATATTTCCGTGAAACCATGGCAGGCGGTCATGGACAAGGAAAAAAACTTGGTTTCATAGCACAGGAAATGGGACGCGAAATCAATACGACCGGCAGCAAATCCAATCATGCCGAAATGCAAAACATCGTAGTGCAGATGAAGGACGAACTGGAACAAATCAAAGAACAGGTGTTAAATGTAATGTAACCGGTTCACATACCGGACACCATTCTCATAAGCAAAGAATCAAGATATGGCAACAGGAAAACTTATCATTTTTTCAGCCCCCTCAGGTTCGGGCAAATCAACCATTATCAACTATCTGTTGACACAAAACCTGAACCTGTCTTTCTCTATTTCTGCCACCAGCCGCCCTCCTCGCGGAAAAGAACGGCATGGTGTGGAATATTTCTTCCTATCTCCTGAGGAATTCAGACAACGCATTGCCAATAATGAATTTCTGGAATACGAAGAAGTATACGAAAACCGTTTCTACGGAACCTTGAAAGCACAAGTGGAAAAACAATTGGAAGCCGGACAAAATGTGATTTTTGACGTAGATGTGGTAGGCGGATGTAATATCAAAAATATTATGGCAGCCGCGCATTGTCTGTTTTCATTCAACCACCCAGTGTAGAAGAACTCCGTAAACGCCTGCAAGGCCGTGGTACTGATGCCCCCGAAGTGATTGAAAGCCGAATCGCAAAAGCAGAATTCGAATTGGGGTTCGCCGATAAATTCGATACCGTGATAGTAAATGACGATTTGGAGAAGGCAAAGGCGGAAGCACTGAAAGTTATTAGAAACTTTATTGAACAATAAGACGATGATCAAAGATCCGAAAAAACTGGCCCAAAGAATGTCGATACTTTGTATCCTCATTGGTTTTATAGCTTTGGCTGTGGGTATCATTGCAATGGCAATGGAACAATACATTATTGCCATTGCAATGGGTATTGTCACTGTAGGACAAGTATGGAATTACAATAAATGGAAAAGAGTAAGATAAAGACCGGTATTTTCGGCGGCTCATTCAATCCTATCCACATGGGCCATCTGGCACTTGCCAATTATTTATGTGAATATAACGGACTGGATGAAATATGGTTTCTCGTCTCTCCTCACAATCCATTAAAGCAACAAACGGATTTATGGATGATAATCTGCGATTGGAACTGGTAAAACTGGCCATTGCGGATTATCCCAATTCCGGGCTTCCGACTTCGAATTCCACCTGTCTCGTCCTTCCTATACTATACACACATTGGATGCTTTACACAAAGCCTATCCCAACCGGGAATTCACCCTTATCATCGGGGCGGGACAACTGGCTTTTATTCCCCCGCTTGGTACAAAGCAGAGGAGATTTTAAAGAATCATCATGTAATGATCTATCCCCGTCCGAATTTCACTATTGATCCAACAACCCTTCCTCCTTCCGTGCAATTAGCCGATACTCCGTTATTGGAAGTCAGTTCTACTTTTATCAGACAGGCACTGGCGGAAGGACGAGATATACGATATTTCCTGCATCCGGCAGTATATGAACGACTGAAAAAATAAAAATCCCCGGGAGGATACAATCCAAATTCCCCGGGGAAAAACACATCAATTATTTAATCTAAAATTCAAAGGACGCACTCCATTAACGCTTTGCCAGCAGTACCTTACTATTTATCAATCCGTCCAACTCCCAGCCCTGTCGTATCCTTTTTATATGAGTGCCACGCCAAAAACTTCCCAGCTTCATCTAACGTATATACATATTTCTGCGTAGGGACAAACGCTTTTTTATTTTTATTCCACAAAGAATAATCAATATGCGCTTCTGTGTCTGTGTACGTAACTTCCATACAATAATAATTTATCCAATCCGTGCCATTCCATTTCATACTTTTCTTCTCTATGATTTGTCCCTTATCGTTGTATCTGAACTCAAAACGATACTCCGGAGTCAGGAAAGTACCTTCCTGTTCATAAACGACCTTAGCCGACACCCGACCATTTTCCACCTCTTCATTTGTAATCTTCACAGGCTTGGCCGCATTCAATGTTAATACACTTGTCATTGCAAAAAGAACTGCCATCATGGCTTTAGTGAGCATTGTAGTTTTCATAATGTCTTATTTTTAATGTTTATAATTCGTGTTTATTTGTGTCTTTATTTATAAGACGCAAATGACTCTCAAAACGTTGCAACATGATCCGTTTTTTTCTTGAGTCGCTTCACTTTATAAAGTGCAAAGTACATGCCATGGAATTAATCCACTAAGTATCAACAAGTAAACATAAAAAGGGTGTCCGATTATGGACACCCTGTACATTATTAACGGACAAACAGTCTATTCTTTCTGCTTTTCAACACGATGCAAGACTACCAGAACAACTTCGCTGGGAGTAAATAAACGGACGTCAACGCGCGAAGTACCCAATCCATTGGTTATAATAATCGGAGTACCTTTGCTATTCTCTTTCCAACCAGTCAGAAAACGGTTCCATAAATAGAGTGCTTTACCGGAGAATATTTTTTAAACAAGCTCACCTGCCCACCATGAGTATGCCCCGCTAACACCAAATTGGCATTCGATACATCGGTATCTTCTGCATAATCGGGAGTATGCGTGAGCAATATAATAAAATCATCCGCCAGAAAATGCTGGGATGGAGAGTCACCATTCTTTTTTAAATCAAACGGATTGCGTACACCGCTCACTATAATATACTGACCATCTTTCATCAGCTTATAGCTTTTATGTTCCATCAACCGCACATGATTCTTTTGCATGGCCTCCACCACTTCGGAATAACAATAGCCATAATCATGATTTCCCATCACAGCGAATGTTCCGTAAGGCGTATAAACTCTGCTCAAGGCGGTGAACAAAGTATCCAGATTTCCACCTTTCTTGCCACGATAATCTCCACCCAACAGCAAGACATCGGCATGCATGGACTTTAATGCCCGCACCGCGCTGTTCAATTCACTCCTCTTAAAGCGACTCTCATAATGAAAATCCGAAGCAAACCCTATCCGAAAACCGTCAAAAGCGGGTGGAATATCATAACTATAAAAATCATATTGCTTCACACGCCCTACCCCCGGAAACTCGGACAAAGTAGCTGTGGCGCAAGAAGACAAAAGAATAACCGCTAAAAGCAAAAAAAGAAACTGTTTCTTCATAATCCTTTCTATTTGGAGACAAAGATACAGAATTAATTGTTTTATCTTTGCACAACCTTAATTATAAATAGAAATGGAAATTGTTCAAGTTAACTCAATAAAAGCATGGCTTCTAGCCGCCCGCCCTAAAACATTGGGCAGGAGCCGCCACTCCGGTTTTACTGGGATGTGCCTTGGCCTATGCAGACAGCTGCTTCCAAATGACACCAGCATTGCTTTGCTTTGCCTTCGCTTTTCTGATGCAGATAGACGCCAACTTCATTAATGATTACTTTGATTACCTGAAAGGCAGTGACCGTGAAGACCGTTTGGGTCCTGAACGTGCCTGCGCGCAAGGATGGATCACACTGAACGCCATGAGAAAGGGAATCGCCCTGACCACAGCAACAGCTTGTTTAGCAGGGTTATGCCTATTAGCTTATGGAGGGATTGAAATGATTCCAGTAGGAATTTTATGTGTTTTATTCGCTTTTCTTTATACAGCAGGACCTTATCCGCTAGCTTATCACGGATGGGGAGACATACTTGTCATTGTCTTTTTCGGATTTGTACCGGTAGGCTGCACTTACTATGTGATGTGCCGTGACTGGACTTGGAATGTGACACTCGCCTCTCTAGCTTGCGGACTGATTATAGATACCTTGTTGATGGTGAATAATTACCGTGACCGCGATCAGGATGCAAAAAGCGGAAAGAAAACAATCGTAGTACGCTGGGGAGCCAATGCAGGGCAACAATTATACTTATTTTTGGGATTGGCTGCCGCATGGCTTTGTTTATTGTTTATCCCGACCGGGCACATTTGGGCTGCATTATTACCCCAAATTTATCTGTTACCTCACTTCATGGCATGGCAAAGAATGGTAAAAATCAACAGGGGAAAAGAATTAAACAGCATATTGGGAGAAACCTCCCGCAATATGCTGCTATTCGGCGTATTACTAGCATTCGGCCTTATCCTATAATCTTCCAGCAAGATCTTGCCAGAAGATATTTCCCAATAAAGCGCAACAAATCATTCCGCTTTCTCTATCAATACAGTGGCATAAGCGGAAATGCCCTCCTCCCTGCCCGTAAATCCCAGTTTCTCTGTAGTGGTAGCCTTTACGGAAACATCATCCACATCAATCCTCATCAAATGAGCAAGTACCAACTGCATTTCCGGAATCCGCGCTTTCAATTTAGGACGTTCAGCACAAATCGTTGCGTCCACATTACCTACTTTATATCCTTTTGCAGCAATCAGGTCCACCGTTTCAGCCAATAAAATCTTGCTATCAATATTCTTGAATTCACCCGCAGTATCAGGAAAATGATAACCTATATCACGCATATTGGCAGCTCCCAGCAAAGCGTCACAAATGGCATGAATCAACACATCGGCATCCGAGTGTCCCAATAGCCCCAATTCATGTTCAAATTTTATTCCTCCAAGCCATAGTTCACGACCGGTTACCAGTTGGTGCACATCGAACCAAATTCCTACTCTTATTTTCATCTTACATAAAAATCTCAATAATTTCTCACCTTTCCAAATACCCCTGCAAACTGCTAGTCCTATGCCGACTGGCCCTACTCCCACAGGAGTCCCCGTATAGAGCAAATCTCCAATCTTTAATGTAAAAAACCGACTAACGTATGCAATTATCTCATCCACCTTAAACAACATATCCGCAGTGTTGCCTCTCTGCACTGTTTTTCCATCTATATCCAAATGAAAGTTTAAATTCTGTATATCCTTAAATCTGTCTACCGGCACAAAATCACCTATGGCAGCCGAGCTATCAAACCCTTTACACAGCTCCCAAGGCTTACCTTCCTCCCGAAACTGCCGCTGAAGGTCACGTGCCGTAAAATCTATTCCTACCGTCACCGCATCATAATACCGACTGGCAAAACGCGGAGCAATATTCTTTCCCAAACGATTAATACGTACTACCAATTCTGTCTCATAATCCACCTGCTGAGAAAAATCAGGAATAAAAAACGGCTTGCTGTCTTTCAGCAGAGCCGAATCCGGTTTCATAAAAATAACCGGTTCTTCCGGTAATTTTTCATCAGCATGTAACTCGTGGCAATGTGCAACGTAGTTCATTCCTACGGCTATAATCTTCATATTATTATTCTTGAATTACATTTAATCTGTTAAACATTACAGCCAGATGAGCATAAAGTGATGTATTCTGCACCACAATATTTTCCGGTACACGAATACGGAACGGTGTAAAGTTCCAAACAGCCTTAATGCCACCCGCTATCATTTTATCTGTTATCTCCTGTGCTATATTAATAGGCACAGTCAATACCCCGATATTCACATCACAGGATTTCATTTTTATCTCAAATTCATCCGAATGATAAATAGGAATTCCATTTATTTCCTTCCCGACCAATCCGGGATTAATATCAAACGCACCTACTATCTCTAATCCAAAATGATGCAGCCCCGAGTCGCGCAATAAAGCACCTCCCAAACTACCGACACCAAACAAAAAAGCTTTATGCATTTTGGTAAATCCCAAGAAACGCTCCAGCACCTCTATCAACGCATCAATCTCATACCCCACACGTGTACGGCCGGATATATTTACATAAGAAAGATCTTTCGCTATTTGGGAAGCATCTACATTGATTTGCTTGGATATTTGGGTAGAAGACACGTACGTTTCTCCCTGTTCTTTCATCAGTTTCACATTCGAAAGATACCACGGAAGTCTGCGCAAAGTCGGCTCAGGCACTTTATCCGAGAATTTATGCATACGTATATCCATCTTTTTCTTTAGGTATTATCATTAGGTAATTTGCAAAAGTACACTTTTATTTGTTACATTGACGGATAGAGTATAAAAAAAGTCTTATCTTTGAGTATTCATTTAAGCAAAATTCACATGAAAAATAACGATTGGAAAGAACGTCTGAATGTGGTTTATTCCACAAATCCTGATTTCAAGTATGAAAGTGTTGAAGAGGAAGCGGTTGAGACATTAGATAAAAAACAACAGAAACTCCGTGTCAATATAGAAAAAAAAAGGACGGGGTGGCAAAACCGTGACATTAATCAACGGGTTCATCGGAACAGAAAATGACCTGAAAGAGTTGGGTAAATTATTGAAAAGCAAATGTGGAGTAGGCGGTTCAGTAAAAGACGGGGAGATCCTTATCCAAGGAGAGTTCAAGCAACGGGTCATCGAGTTATTGAAAGCTGAAGGATATACCCAGACCAAATAACCGGAAAAAAGAAAGGGACTGTTGTCACACAGTCCCCCATTCTATAATTGCGGAAATCTTATTCAGCACGTAAAGTGAAACGTTTGAAAGCAACGATCTGCAATTCAGGATCAGCTTCCTTCAACACTTCTCTTACAGTCTTCTTACCATCCATGATATCCTCCTGGTTCAGCAAGCAAACTTCCTTCAAGAACTTACCCAGACGACCTTTAGCAATGTTTTCAATCATCTGTTGCGGCAAGTTGGCAGCTTTTTCAGCAGAAACAGTAGCAATGATTTCCTTAGCTTTGGCAATATCTTCGTCAGTATCCAGCCTTAGCCTTGTTACTTTCCATGTGCTCTTCGCTGTCTACATGTGCAGGTTGATACCAGCCTTCTTCAAAGCAACTTCAACAGCCTTGTCTACTTGTTCTTTCTTAGTTTTATCAATAGCTACCTGTATTTCAGCTTCTTTTACAGATTCAGGAACACCGGCTTCATCAATTGCAATAGGATTCATAGCGGCAATCTGCATAGCAACTCCGTGAGCGGCAGCTTCAGCTTCCTTATTCATGGCAACAATAGTACAAAGCTGGTTATTTCCCTGGTGGTTATAAATAGAAGTATAAGCACCTTCAACCACATTGTAGCCATCCAATTCCATTTTTTCACCAGTGATACCGCTACGGTCTGTTACTGCATCCTGTACAGTACCGTTACCCATAGGCAAAGCCTTTACTTCTTCCAAAGTCTTGCATCTGTTGGCAACAGCAGCATCCAGAATAGCTTGAGTCAACGCTACGAAATCAGCATTTTTAGCAACGAAGTCGGTTTCGCATTCAAAGCGATGATAGCAGCAAATTCGCCATCCTTTTTTGCCAGCACACAACCTTCAGATGCTTCACGGTCAGAACGTTTTGCAGCAACAGCCTGTCCTTTTTTACGGATAATTTCCATTGCTTTATCGATATCGCCGTTTGCTTCAGTCAAGGCGTTCTTGCAATCCATCATACCAGCTCCACTAATCTTACGAAGCTTGGTTATTTCAGCCATAGTTACAGCCATAATATTCCTTTATTTTTTAATTGTTAGTAATATCTTTAAAACAGAATTGAGAATTGAAAATTGAGAATTGAGAATCAACAGCATAATCTGCCCCTTCCCCAATTTTCAATTCTCAACTCTCAATTTATACTATTAAGCTTCTTCGTCTTCTTTCAAGAAAGCGGCAGCCTTAGCAGCATTGATAGCTTCTTCTTCGGCTTTATCCATACGAGCCTTGGTATTTTTCTTCTTACCAGCACCCTTAGGAGCATTTTCACCGGCAGCTTCCATATCTACTTTTTCAGCTTTTCTTTCTTCCAAGCCTTCAGCGATAGCGCCACAACAAGCATCCAAGATCACTTCTACAGACTTAGTAGCGTCATCGTTTGCAGGAATCACGAAGTCTACGTTTGAAGGATCTGAATTTGTATCAACGATAGCAAATACAGGGATACCCAGACGGTTAGCTTCACGAACTGCAATGTTTTCTTTCAACACATCGATAACGAACAGTGCTGACGGCAAACGAGTCAAATCAGCGATAGAGCCTAAGTTCTTCTCCAATTTAGCACGCTGACGAGAGATTTGCAGAACTTCTCTCTTAGAAAGGTTTGAATAAGTACCATCGTTGGTCAACTTATCGATAGTAGCCATTTTCTTCACAGCCTTACGGATAGTCGGGAAGTTAGTCAACATACCACCCGGCCAACGCTCGATTACATAAGGCATATTTACAGAAGCAGCTTTCTCAGCTACTACTTGTTTAGCTTGTTTCTTAGTAGCAACAAACAGGACTTTCTTACCTGATTTTGCGATTTGTTTCAGTGCATCAGCAGCTTCATCTACTTTAGCAACTGTTTTATGGAGGTCAATGATATGGATACCATTGCGTTCCATGAAAATATAAGGAGCCATTGAGGGATTCCACTTTCTCTTAAGGTGTCCGAAGTGGCAACCGGCTTCCAATAATGTATCGAAATTAGTTCTAGACATTTTGTTATTCTTTAAATCGTTTACTTTCTTTTTTGTTTATCTCAACCAACCATCGGGTAGTCCGCTACCAAGTAGAGTCCCGCTGGTTAGATACTAAAACGCTTCTTAACCAGTTCCAAGTAAAACCGGATATTAACGTTTACTGAACTGGAATCTACGACGTGCTTTGGGCTGACCCGGTTTCTTACGTTCTACAGAACGAGAATCACGTGTCATGAAGCCTTCTGAACGAAGAGCTGTTTTATCTTCAGGGTTGATTTTAACCAGCGCACGGGCGATAGCCAGACGCAAAGCCTGTGACTGACCTGTAAAACCACCACCGTAAAGATTTACTTTGATATCATATTTTTCAGCAGCCTCCAGCTTGTTCAAAGGCTGTTTTACTACATACTGAAGAATAGTTGATGGAAAGTACTGTGCAAGGTCTCTCTTGTTAATAGTAATCTTTCCTGTACCTTCGCTTACGAACACGCGTGCTACGGCGCGTTTACGTCTGCCTAATGCATTTACTACTTCCATTCTTTATTATTTAAGTGAGTTTATATCAATTGATTTCGGAGTCTGAGCTTCATGTTTATGTTCACTACCAGCGTAAACATACAAATTGCCCAGCAACTGTGCTCCCAGACGATTTTTAGGAAGCATACCCTTTACTACTCTCTTCAACAGTTTTTCTTCACCGTTAGGTTTCTTCATCAACTGGGCAGGAGTCATTTCTCTCTGACCACCGGGATAACCTGTATAGCGCAAGTAAACCTTGTCGTTCCACTTGTTTCCGGTAAATTTCACTTTGTCTGCATTAATGATAATAACATTATCACCGCAGTCAGCATGAGGGGTAAAGTCTGGTTTGTACTTTCCTCTCAACAGTTTCGCAACTTTCGAACCGAGACGGCCTACGACCTGATCGGTTGCATCGACAACAACCCATTCTTTATGAGCTGTTTCTTTGTTTGCAGAAATGGTCTTGTAACTTAAAGTATCCACTCTTAAATTCTTTTTTAAATGTTAACTACTAAAAAACAATTCTTCCCAGCGTTTCTAACCGTTCCCGGACAAAGAACTATTAACACGCTAAGAATTAATTCTTTATAAACTTTTGATAATAATCGGCTTGCAAAGGTACGGCTTTTCTTTGAACTGACAAACAAATTAAGATATTTTTTCCTCCTGCTTTTTGCATACAAAAGGCTGATACAACCACATCTAGGCTTTGAATAACGGAGTAAAAACATAGGGAAGAAATTTTGATTCTTCCCTATACATATACAGTTATTCATATATTTTCAACGATTCCAGCCACTCTCCATCTCAGAGCAAGTACAAACAGCCACAGATGCCGCATTGTTTCCACCGGACTGACGAAGCTTTAAAAGTTCAGTTGCTGAGATCCGAACTACTTTTCCATCGGGACGACCATAACACAGTGTCCCTTCGCGCCGTGCAGTTTCCTCTATCAACCGCTGTTCCGCTAATTCTAAACCATAACGCAACTTCGCACTTAATTCCTTATATTCTTCTTCAGTTGACATAACTTCTGATTTTAGTAAAAAGTTCTTGATTATAGATATGGACCTCATCTCCCAAACGGAAGGCGTCCGCCACAATAACACGCGGTGTGCAGCTATTGTCCGCAAGCATCCAATAATCCACGCAAGGCATATAAATACGGAAAAAGTTTTCCAACCCCGAACGATAACGACGACGGATAATGGGAGCAGGTACATCATGCCCTCCGTTGGCAACACGCTGTTTCACTCGCTCTATAGCCAGTTCAGGCGAATTCAGCCAAAAATAAATAAGGCTGACACTATATCCTTGATTTTGTGCCTGCTGGATAAGATTGATATAAGAACGGGTAGACAATGTAGTTTCAACAGAAAAACTGACTCCGGCTGACAACAGTTCTCCGATGCGTTTCAGCATCAGTCGTCCCGCTTCGATTGCTACACTTGAGGGGTTAAAAGGAGAAAGTCCCTTGGCGATTTCATCGGCATTGACAAATTCACGGCACTCTAAAATTTCGGGTAATACCGTATACGAAGCAGTCGTTTTACCAGCTCCGTTACACCCCGCTATTATATAAAGTTTAGACATTAATCTCCTTTTCTATTTCTGTTATTGGCGACAAAGTTAACGATTATTTCCAATTTTTGTTCTCGAAAAGGCATAAAAGTGATGAAGAATAGCACATTTTTTGAAATTCTGTGCAAATTAAGAAGAGATTACAGGAATTTTACCGTATATTTAAGCAACCTGCAAACAGGTAACAGTTACTCACTACATCATTTTATTGGAAACAATTAATACATAGACACCTTTCATTTAAGTATCCAAACAAGTAATCATATAAACAAGACACATATCCCACCATATAGATAGGGACCACGCTTTCAAAAAATGAAAGAGCAGACCCCTCCCCAATGACTATCCTTTGTTTATAAACAAAAGATTCAAACTTATCTGACCAAATCCTTGGGATAAACAGGAGGCATTTTCACCCGTTTCCAAGTTTCATAATACCAAGAATTGATTTCATTTCCATCCTTATCCGTTTTCACAAAAAACTTCAGTACCATGACATCGCCCCCCTTCATCTCAAATTCCAAAATATTATCCACACCTACCAATTGTGGAAGATGCAGATTTTTCTCCACATGCTCTGTATAAGCATTAGGAGCAGTCTGCCGATAGGTACCGGAACCAATAATAATAGCTCCATGATTAGGAATCATGGTCATATTGGTAAACTTGCCGTCATCAGACAAAATTTTAAAAGAATTACTTGGTTTCAACTCACCCGGCACCTGAGGAGTACCTGATACATAAAAGCACATCTGCCAAATCCCTTTCAAGTTGACAGGGGCTGCATCTGATTTTTCCTGTCCCACTACACGCGAAGTACCGATTAGCAAGAATGCTATCATCAGTAGGAATAATTTTTTCCGTTTCATAGCTGTATATATTTAGTTAACAAATTGCGTTATGTGGATACAACAAAATTAGAAAAAATTTTTCAAAACTTTCTGCTTTTTCAAATAACTTTTTTACAGTTAAACACAAAAAAAAAATCCTGCTCTATGTTATAGGGCAGGATTTTTTGAATTATTATTTCCTACAATTAGAATTCAGCATTGCGCGGAGTACGTGGGAAAGGTATCACATCACGAATATTGGTCATACCGGTAACAAACAGCAACAACCGTTCAAAACCAAGTCCAAAACCAGAATGAGGACATGAACCAAACTTGCGGGTATCCAGATACCACCACATATCCTTCATCGGAATTCCCAGTTCCTGAATGCGGGTCATCAATTTGTCATAATCAGCCTCACGTTCAGACCCACCTATTATTTCGCCAATCTTCGGGAATAATACATCCATTGCACGCACCGTCTTTCCATCCTCATTCTGCTTCATATAGAATGCTTTGATTTCTTTCGGATAGTCTGTCAGGATTACAGGACGTTTAAAGTGCTCTTCCACCAAATAACGTTCATGTTCAGAGGCTAAGTCTACTCCCCAATATACCGGGAATTCAAATTTATGACCTTTTACTACAGCTTCCTCCAGTATCTTGATACCTTCCGTATAAGGCAGACGGACAAATTCTTCCTTCAGCACGCCCTGCAAACGTTCTATCAATCCTTTATCGAACATATCGTTCAAGAACTTCACATCATCATAGCAGTTGTCAAGCGCCCACTGTACACAATATTTAATAAAGTCTTCGGCCAAATCCATATTATCAGTAATATCATTGAACGCAACCTCAGGTTCAATCATCCAAAACTCGGCCAAGTGACGCGGCGTATTGGAGTTCTCCGCACGGAATGTAGGTCCAAATGTATAAATAGCCCCCAAAGCAGTAGCAGCCAATTCACCTTCCAACTGTCCGGAAACCGTCAAACTGGCTTGTTTCCAAAGAAATCATCATCATAAATAATCGCTCCGTTTTCATCTTTCTTCAAATCATAAAGATTCTTGGTAGTAACCTGGAACATCTGTCCCGCACCTTCACAATCGGATGCTGTGATAATAGGTGTATGAAAATAGAAGAAACCACGTTCATGGAAGAACTTATGGATAGCGATAGCCATGTTGTGGCGGATGCGGAATACAGCTCCAAATGTATTGGTACGGGGACGCAAATGAGCGATCTCACGAAGAAACTCCATCGTATGACCTTTCTTCTGTAACGGATAAGTATTATCACAAGTACCTAATACTTCGATTCCACGCGCTTGAACTTCGGCAGCCTGACCAGAGCCAATGGATTCGGTCAACTCACCGTTCACACTGATACATGCACCGGTGGTGATCTGCTTCAACATTTCTTCGTCAAAGTTTGCCAAATCAACAACAATCTGCACATTATTTATTGTAGAACCGTCATTCAGGGCGATAAAATTTACCTGTTTGCTACCGCGGCGGGTACGAACCCAACCTTTTACATTGACCATCGCACCAAAATCACGGCGCTTCAGCAAGTCAACAATCTTTGTTCTACTAATTTTTTCCATTGTTTTGTCTCTTTATTGTTTATTATTCAAATGAGCCCATGCGGAGCATGTTCACTTCTTGTTCCGTCAGGTAACGCCAGTCACCGCGACGCAAACCTTTTTTTAGTCAGGCCAGCAAAATAAACGCGGTCCAGCTTGATTACCTTATATCCCAAGGATTCAAAAATACGACGCACAATACGGTTCTTTCCGGAATGGATTTCAATACCGACTTGTGACTTGTCTGTTTCCGATGCATAGCTGATGGCATCTGCATGGATCTCTCCATCATCCAATGTCACACCTGCTGCAATCTGGTCAAGATCTGCCTTGGTTACATTCTTATCACAATATACATGATAAATCTTCTTCTTCAAATACTTAGGATGAGTCAGCTTGGAAGCCAAATCACCATCGTTAGTTAACAGTAATACACCGGTAGTATTACGATCCAAACGCCCAACTGGATAAATACGCTCCTTACAAGCACCTTTCACAAAATCCATTACAGTCTTACGTTCCTGAGGATCATCAGAAGTAGTCACACAATCCTTCGGTTTATTCAACAAAATATAAGTTTTACGTTCAATACTTACCGGTTCGTCATGGAACTTCACTTCGTCAGTACGCTTGATCTTAGTACCTAATTCGGTTACCACTTCACCATTTACACTGACTACACCTGCTGTAATAAACTCATCAGCCTCACGACGGGAACATATACCTGCATTAGCCAAGAACTTGTTCAGACGAATCGGCTCATTTGGATCGGTCAATATATCTTTATATTCAATCTGTTTCTTCAGACTATACTTTGCATTCGGGTTATAATCAGCCGTACGGGGGCGATAGGGACGATTGTATCCACCACCTTGATAACCACCGGTACGAGGACGATAAGGACGGTCGCCGCCTTGATTATAACCGCCGGTACGAGGACGCGGAGTGTAAGAACGCTGTTCACCACCTTCACCGCTGTTAAAACGGGGACGCGGAGTATATGGACGCTGCTCACCACCTTCACGATTATAATTTGTACGAGGACGGTATGAACGTTGTTCTCCTCCATCCTCACTGTTAGGATTAAAGCGGGGACGTTGCGGACGGTCACCATTATTATAGCGATTATAGGAAGGACGGTCACCGTTGTTATAAGAAGAACGGTAAGGACGGTCGCCACCTTCGCGATTATAGCTGTTCGTACGAGGACGGTAAGGACGCTGTTCGCCGTCGTTGTTGTATCTGTTGTAATTACTGTCTCTGTTATAAGACTTATAACCACCATCACGGCTTACATTCTGGTTTTCTTCGTTTGCAGCACCTTCTTGTCTGCTTTCATTTTCTGTACTCATGGTTTTCCTTTTGTTTATTAATTAATGTATAACGCCCTCTCGGGCTTTTTTTGATTAAAATCCAACTAACTATTTTTTAAATACCTGTATAATTATGCGGTGTAATCACTCGCAGTTCCTTTTTAATATCTTCGCTTACATTTAGTGTTTCTATGAATTCTTTAATAGCCCCTTCTGTGATAGCTTGGTTTGTACGGGTCAAAGCTTTCAATGCCTCATACGGATGAGGATAGGCTTCGCGGCGCAAAATAGTCTGGATAGCTTCCGCCACCACACTCCAACAATTATCCAAGTCGGCATAGATTGCTTTCTCATTCAGCAACAGTTTACGCAGACCTTTCAACGAACTTTGGATAGCAATCACAATGTGACCGAAAGGTACACCGACGTTACGCAACACAGTAGAGTCTGTCAAGTCACGTTGCAAGCGGGAAACAGGCAACTTAGAAGAAAGATGCTCCAAAATAGCGTTTGCCATACCTAGATTACCTTCAGCATTTTCGAAGTCGATGGGGTTTACTTTGTGCGGCATAGCGCTGGAACCGACTTCGCCCGCTTTAATCTTCTGTTTGAAGTACTCCATAGAGATGTACTGCCAAAAGTCGCGGTTCATGTCAATCATAATGGTATTGATGCGCTTCATGGCATCAAAGATGGCTCCCAGATTATCATAATTAGAAATCTGAGTAGTATATTCCTCACGTTCCAACCCCAGCTTCTCTGCCACGAACTGATTTCCGAATGCTTTCCAGTCATATTCGGGATAAGCTACATGATGTGCATTGTAATTACCCGTCGCACCACCGAATTTAGCCGTGACAGGACAAGCTTTCAATACAGCCAGCTGACGATTCAGACGATAAACGAAAACCATGATTTCTTTACCCAGGCGAGTAGGAGAAGCAGGCTGCCCATGTGTTTTTGCCAACATAGGGATATTTGCCCATTCTTCAGCGTATGTAGTCAACTGAGCAATCAGCTCTTCAATTTGCGGATAGTACACTTGTTCCAATGCCTCCTTTATAGACAAAGGTACAGAAGTATTGTTTATGTCCTGTGATGTCAATCCGAAATGAATGAATTCCTTGTATTCCTCCATTCCGCCCAACTTATCGAATTCTTCTTTGATGAAATATTCTACAGCCTTTACATCGTGGTTTGTTACACTTTCGATCTCTTTAATACGCTGTGCGTCAGCTTCTGAAAAATTCTTATAAATAGCGCGCAATGCATCAAAACGTGCATGATCAAGCTTTTCAGCTGTGGCAACGGTAGTTCACACAGAGTGATAAAGTATTCAATTTCTACCTGCACACGGTACTTGATGAGTGCAAATTCAGAAAAATAAGAGGCCAAAGCTCCCGCTTTTCCTCTGTATCGACCGTCAATAGGTGATATTGCCGTGAGTAAATCGAGCTCCATATTATATTCTTTGATAATTATCAGACTGCAAAATTAATTCTTTTTCTTGAGTTTAACGGCCTGAAGATGCATAAAGTTTGCGAAAATGAAGATTTATTTCACAAATCCCTTTTTAGTCCATTTCAGACTGTTCCAACGCTGTACAAAGATAATACCACGAAGATTTCATCCAGCACAAACGCACACCACATACCTACCAATCCCCATCCCCAATGAATGCCGAACAAGAAAACCACAACCTACGGCAACACTCCACTGAACAACAAATCCTACATAAAACGGATAATTTACATCACCCGTTGCACGTAAAGCATTCGTCGCATAAATATTAATAGCCCGTCCCACTTCCAAAATCACATCAATAAACAGGATAATAGTACCCAGACGGATAATTTCCGGATTATCTGTCAACCAGCTAAACAAGGTATGCCCCATCAAAGCCCAGATACAGGATAAAACCAAAGAAACCAAAATAGAAATACGCATCACATATTTGCCTAACAGATAGGCTGCATGAATTTTCCTTTCACCTACCAGATGTCCGATACAGATGGCTCCACCTTGTGCCATGGCAATAGCAAACAAATAAACGAACATCACTATATTCACCACATAGGTACGGGTAGCCAGCGCTTCATTCCCCAACATATTAATAAAATAGGTCAATACTACCTGAGAGAAACTGTAGGACATATTTTCTCCGGCCGAGGGGACTCCGATTTTCAACAGGTTTTTCAGCTCGACAAACGGGAAGGGGCAAAAATAGGATAACGGAAATCTGGGAATATGCTTGCGGAAAAGAATTACAAAAAGTATCACCATAGATACCCCTCGGGCAAATGCTGTAGAGATAGCCGCACCTTCCACTCCCAAAGCCGCATGCCGAACTTACCGAAAATCAGACGAATAGTTACCGATGATATTCAGAATATTCACAACTACCGTTACCATCATGGGATAAACCGCTTTGTTAGCACTACGCAAAGAGGCAGAAATAGTCAGAGATATGGCTTGAAAAAAAGCGAATAACCCCTACTATCTTCATGTAACTCACTCCATATTCCATCAGTTCGGGACGAAGTCCATCATAGATAGCAGAGAAGTGGCTCCGTAATGCAGAATAGCACTGACAAACAGGCCGAACACCAAATTGAGTATCAATGATACTCCCACCACCTGCACCATATTCTTGTGCATTCTTGCTCCCAAATATTGCGAACAGAGTACGGAAGTTCCTATATTAATCACCTCGAATATCAGGAAAGCAAACATGATGAGCTGGTTGACCACCCCGACGGCAGCCACACTATTGTCTGAATACTGACTCAGCATCACGGTATCTACCGCGCCCAGCATCATAATCAGCAATGTTTCAATGAAAATAGGAACCGCCAGTCTGGCAAGGTTCTTTCGTACACTTCTCGGTTCTTGAATTACGTCCACTTGTTACCCTTGATTTTCAGGGTGCAAAGGTACAGACTTTTCACGATGTAACGGTTTGATTTATATCAAGAAATACGAACTTAAGATTTTTACAAGGAGATAAACAGGAATCTGATCTTTTCTTTTTATCTTTAGAACCGAATCTTAAATCAACATATTAACATGAAAAAAGGACTCCTCTTGTTATCTGCAATTCTTGCATTGGGCTCCCTGTCTTCATCCGCCCAAAGAAGAACGGCTACCATGACTGATGAAGAAATGTACCTTGATGCCATGCATCGTAACATCACTACCGAAAAGATTTTCGGTTATGTAAAGCAACTTTCAGACCCGGCCTTGGAGGGACGACTCGCAGGTTCGCCCGGAATGGCTAAAGCTGTAGATATCGTAAAAGGATATTTTAAAGAGTGGAAACTAATACCTCGTGGTGAGAATGGTTCCTACATACAGCTATTCCCCCACCCTTGTGTAGAGATACAACCGGGAAGCACTATGGATATCCTATTTCCTGTCACCCAAGACAAGAAAAAAACTGTATGGATCTCCAAGACATACCCTTGGGCAGATGGTTGGTTTGCCGGAGGAATGACCAGTAACGGAGAAGTGACAGCCGATGTGGTATATGCCGGATTTGGCGTTACAGCACCCGAATTAGGATATGATGATTACAAAGACATAGATGTAAAAGGCAAGATTGTGCTGGTAGAGGGAGAAACACCCAATATAAGCCGTAACCCCGATTCACTGGCCATGTGGTACAAACATACTTTGCACCAAACCAAGCTGAACAACGCTGCAGCCCATGGTGCGGCAGGCTTGTTATACAAATGGGTTCCCGGTCCGAATGCCCCTATAATCCGGGATTTGTCTATTGTCATGTTACAGACACTGTGGTCAATGATATTTTCAGGGGAACAGGCAAGACCTATAAAGAAACCATCCGGCAGATTTATAAGACTCAGAAGCCTGCCTCTTTCCATACCGGAAAGAGAGCCCACATCAAAATGAATGCTACCTATAATCCCAATGCTACTGGAAAAAATATTTTGGGCATGATCAAAGGCAGTGATCCTATACTATGCAATGAATATGTAATCATTTCCGCCCATCTGGACCACTTAGGAATGATTCCTTTCCTAATTGAAGGAGCGAATGACAACAATTCTTCCTCCGCTGCCATGCTGGGAGTAGCCGAAGCACTGGCAAAATCAAAGATAAAACCGAAACGCAGCATCATCTTTATGAGTGTGGACGGCGAGGAGGCCGGACTCACCGGAAGTACCTACTACACCAACCATCCCCTTGTGCCCCAAAACAAAGTGGTAGCAATCCTGAATCTGGAACAAGTGGGTGTAGGTGAGATGCTAGGAGCGAATTATCACTATAAATACCCCGAACTGGCTGAGCTATCAGAGAAAGCCAATGATAGGTATGTACATCGACGTCTGTTCACTAGTGAGACTCATTTCCTGACCCGCCCTCGCACAGACGGTGCAGTCTTTATGAAAGCCGGCTATCCATGTATAGACTTATGGGCCTTGGGAGGCGGTTATTACCATCATCCCAAAGATAACACCCAATCTATCAATCCCGATATCCTCCGAGCTGCAACCGAATGGTTATACTGGACTACAATTTTTATAGCAGACAAGTAACCGGATATAAGAAATCCCGGCGAGTCATCGCTCTGCCGGGATTTCTTTATCTAACCGATGTTGTGTATGTGTTGTCGTAGATGTGCTTGGTGTTGTGTCATTGTTGAGTCAGATATTCCTTATACATTTTTTCTATCTCCTTCATGGGAATATCCAATGTCTTCACTTGTCTGAAAAACTCAGGCAGGTCTTCATGCAGGAATGTATTTTTCCGTAAAGCAATAATCCGGTCTTTAGCCCCTGCCGATACAAAATAACCAATGCCGCGTTTATTGTGAATGATCTCTTGTCCCTGAAGGTAATCATACGTGCGGACCACCGTATTTGCATTCACCTCCACTGTGGCGGCGTATTCTCTGACCGATGGAATACGCTCTTCTTCCGTATATTGTCCTTGCAGGATTTCATCACATATCCGGTCAGCTATCTGCAAGTAAATGGATTTACTTTCTTTAAATTTCATAGCAAACGGAATTTGGGTTTAATAACTTGTGAACGGGTAAAGAGCCGGTAACTCAGCCACCAGTTGAACATGGTGAATGCACTGAAGAACGCCACCCCTAAGGAAAGTAACTTGTTTAATGTCACCCACTGGAAATTAGCTTCCAGCCATTCGGCGAAACTACGCATACCGTCATTGCCTACCCATGATATGATATGTACTGACAAAACCGAACACAGAATAGAAATAAGCATCAATGTACCCAATGTCTTGAAAAAAAGGTTTCTTGTACCAATAACTACCCCCTAGAATATAAAGTGAATGTGACCACACCAAGAAAGCCCATCCGCACAGCTCACCCAGCCAGTTCTGGTAGGACATATTCAAAGCGGATCCCGATCCCCTAAATACCTGTTCTCCATCTATAGCAGCCATAGAAAGAAGATGGTACAACACTGATTGATGGAATGCCTCGGGCAAATTAAACAAAGGAAGTACAAGATAACGCGTAATCTCTGCCAATGAAGCGGCAACATAATGGCTGCGGCCATCCCTACCGTAACAATTAAAAATCGTGCTACAAATTTCTCTATCATAGTCGCCGGAAGCATCAGAAAAGCGATACGTTTTTCTTTTGTAATCATGTTTTCCATAATGTTGGCAGCATAAGCAATACTGGCAATACCAATGATAAAAACAAAGGTCCCCATTATATTAGAACAATAAGTAGTAAACGATATCTGAGAAGACCTACCAGAACTCATTGTCCACATATGAAGTATCATTACCAAGGCGAATGCAGCATAAATTCCTATCAAACGATAAAGATTCGTTTTCCAATTTTCCATAATCTCGCGTTTCATTACCATTGCAATACGCGAAAAGCTAAAGAAGTTATTCGTATCCATAGTGTTTGTGTGTGTTACTTGTTAAACATGGTTTGCATTTTTTCTCTCTCTGCCAGCATAGCGTTGAATAATACTTCCAGATTCAAATTCGTTTCCTCATTCTCAGTGTTCGGGAAGATGACACTGTTTCCCTGGACGGACGGCTGGACATAGAGTGCTGTGTCCGTCGGTTCATTCATGCCTTGCTCTGCAAAATAGACTTTGTCACAGATGGTCTTTACCGATGCATTCAACAATACGCGGGTACCGTCAATAATAACCACATGATCCAGCAGGCTGTCAATATCTCTCACCTGGTGCGTAGAGATGATGACTGATTTTTCATCGGTCATGCCCGAAGCGATTACTTTACGAAACTGACTTTTAGAAGGAATATCCAATCCGTTGCTGGGCTCGTCCATTACCAACAAAGAGGTATTGGTAGCTAATGCAAAGCACATAAATGCTTTCTTCTTCTGTCCCATCGAAAGTTCGCCCAAATGAATATCTTCATTCATATCAAAATCACGAAGGCAAGTGCTCAAGAGTTCATTGCTGAAATTCGGATAAAACGGAGTATTCAGCTTCAAGTATTGTTTCAAACTGACTGATGGCAAAGCAAATTCTTCAGGCACTAGAAACATGTCCTGCAAAGTCAGGGGATAGCGCATGGAAACATCCACCCCTTTGTAAAGCACCCGTCCGGCCTGAGGACGAAGCAAACCTGTCATTAAATAAAGCAAAGTAGATTTACCTGTACCGTTCTTCCCTAAAAGGCCGTAAACTGAACCTTTGTCCAATGCTAGCGAGAAGTCATCAAAGACTTTCTGTTTTCTCTTTCCATAACTGAAAAACAAGTTCTTTACTTCAATCATCATTGTGTTTATGGTTTAATTAGTTATTTAGTGTATTAGTTGATTAGTACACTGCAAATGTATATAGTTTATTTGAATAAACAAGAAGAATGACTCATCTTTAATATTCATTAACTATGAAACGAATTAAGCGGGCGGCAACCAAGTACTGTCCGCTCAACTCAAATGATAAATGAAAAAAGAAGGACTATTTAATTCCTCCTAGTGCTTTAGTAGCAGTTTCGTTTCCAGGATCAATTTCCAATATCTTATTCCAATACAGTTTTGACTGGTTATAATCTTCTTTTACAAAATAATAATATCCCAAATAGCTGTTACATTCCACCAACACTGATTTAGTAGCATCAGGCTTCTGTTCCAGAATACTCAGTGCAGCCTCATAATAAGGCTTTGCCAATCCCTGAGTTGTTTCAGGATCACGCAAAGAATTAACACGGGCACGCCAGAAGTTTCCTAAATAGTTATCGGGAACTTTAAGCAGCCACTTGTGCAAAAATAGTATCGGCTTCAGCTAGATAAAGTTGGTTGCTTATCCTGATAAGCAGAATCAGTAGCCGCATAATAGTTCAAACGTCCATATAAAAACAGGTCACTAATATCCGGATCACCTTTCATTCCGCCCAAATAATTTTTATAAGCCTCTATGGCCTCGGAAAATCACGTTCCTTTTCGTATACATCAGAGATATCTTTATAGATTTCCGTATGCGATTTGTCCATAGCCAGTGCTTTGTCGAACTGTGCCACCGCTTCATCATACTGCTTGTCAGCTTCCAGCAAACGGGCGAAATAAACGTAATCCAAATATACATAATCCGGATTACCGGGATTAGAAAAGAAAGTGGCGGCTGCTTCCAGTCCTTCTTTGTAATCCTTTAACTCCAGATTATCATACATCGCCAGACGCTTCAGCACATGATTTTCCGGAGCAAGTTCCAAACCTTTCTTTACCATATCCGAAGACTGCGCATAATCCTTATTCAGATATAGCAACGTGGCATAGCGGGTATAGTCCTGTTCGGTAGGCGTACCTACTTTCAGATAACTTTCATAAGCTTCTTTTGCTTTGCCATACTGCCCCATCGTATAATATACATCGGCCAATTCCTTACTGATACGGTTATCGTCCGGAGCCTTAGTCTGCAAACGCATCAACATATCCAGTGACAGTTGAGGGTCTACACCTTTATATACCTGTGCATATTTAAAATAAGCTTCGCTGCAATTTTCATCCAGATAAATAGCCTGGTTATAATCACTGCTGGCTTTGTTCACATCATTTAGTTTCAATGCCACATCACCACTCAGCAGATAGGCTACAGCACATTTACTGTTCACATCTTTAGCGCGCTGTGCATATTCGGCAGCTTCTGCTGTTTTTCCCTGGTCCAGATAAGCCCGGCCTATCTCTACCAACAAGGAAGTATTCTTCTTATTTTTACCTTTCATCAGTTCATCAAAAGCCTCGGAGGCTTTTGCCGGATTCTCCTTTATCATCGTGGCAGCCTGTTTCACTTGGGGTGACCATTCGCTGCCTGCTGGTGTCTGTCCCCACATAGTTACGGCCAGGCACAGGCTCATCACGGTTAATACTAATTTTTCATGGTTTCTTCTTTTTTGTTCATTTATTATTCCTCTTTTACATCTACAATCCTCACAGCAGCCGTAGCAGGTACCAGTCCTGATTTCAAGATGATACGCTGTCCCCGGAAATCTGTCAGGAAAGAAGTCAGACCACTGGGCAGGCCACTTTTAGGATCATTGAGTAAAATGTACACATTGCGAGTTAGCGGATACTGGTTCAAAGCCAGATAAGCTTGATAAGGCTTGAAACTATTTCCCACTGTAGCCGAATCCGCACGGCTGACAGCCATTATCCGAATGGCGTCATTGAAAGAGAGTCGCGTACTATCCGCAGGATTTCCTATCCAGTTGACACCGATAACCCTAAAGCTGCGGGATTCTTAGCCACATACGAAATCACCTCCGGATTTGTTTTCTGCGCCTTCAGGTCCTTCGACAAAGGCATACCGCCGCAGATCGAATCAAGTACATAATGTACGGTGCTCGAATTGGGATTATCAAATACCAGTTGGAGCTCACCCAAACGGGAAGCAGGATTCAACTGTTTCCAGTCAGTAACTTTCCCCGTCAGTATTTCTTTAAACTGGTCAACCGTAATTAATGAATCCGTATTTTGCTTGTTCACTATCAAGGCCAAACCATCTGTCGCCATCTTTACCGATACAGGAAAGAATTTCTTGTCATTAAGATAGGCTGTTTCCTGCTTGGTGAGTTGCTGGGTGGTTATAGCCAGACGTACACTATCCGCCAGCAAAAGTTTCATGGCTTCCACTTCGCTGCAATAAATGGGATGCACGGTGGCATCCGGTGTCAATGCATGAAACACCTGTAACTCCTCTTCTATAATGGGACGGAAAGTTTCGTCCACCGCTATCGTTATAGTGCCAGAGGTCAACGTATCGTCTTCCCCCGGTTTGGGTTTGTTGCCGCAGCCCGAAAGCAGCAGCAACGAAGCAGCCAATAATGCAATATACAGCTTCATCATCATATATAGATATTATTGTAGCTTAAAAGTTATAGGAACGGTATAGTACACGGGAACATTACGTCCGTTCTGTCTTCCCGGAATCCACTTCGGCAATGACTGGATCACCCTGATGGCTTCCTTGTCGCAATACGGGTCCAGAGAACGCATCACCTTCACATCCTTTACGTCACCTGTAGCCGAAACCACAAAGCGGACAAACACTTTACCCTGTATTCCATTTTCCTGCGCAATGGTAGGATAATGCAAATTCTTTGCTATAAAAGACAGCAATTCTCTATCACCACCCGGGAACTGAGGCATCTGTTCTACCATAGTATATGGTTTTTCTTCTGCTTCGGGGGCTTTGGTTATCACTTCTTTCAGTTCAGCAATATCTTTACCGTTCAGCTCATCATTACCTTTCACATCGGCAATAGAGATAGCCACTTTGGTCTGAGTCAATTCTTCCTGACTCCTTATCTCTTCATCATCACGCACTTCTTCATCTTTTTTGATGACAGGAGCTGTAAATTTGATAGAGCTTTTCAGAGCGGGAGGCGGAGCCACCGGTTCCACTTTCTTGAACTCTTCCTGTTTCACTTCGGGTTCTTCCAGTTGTGACAAGGTAGTCACCTCTGTCATCACCTCTTTCTGCTTCGGGGTTGCCAGTTTTACCAATGTCGGTATACTGAAACTTATGGCAGCAATGATCACTACAATCACCATTGCCCACGTGTGGCGTTTAGGTGAATTGGCACGCATCTTATAGGCACCGTATGCCTTGTTCTTACCTTGGAATATCAGTTCACACCATTCAGGTGAGGTCAAATCTATTTTTGCCATTTTCTTTTCCTCCTTTTAAATGTGTGTTACTATTCCGCAATGTCTTTACTCAGATCGCCCTTCGTATCATAGTTCTTGATCAAGAACTGATCTGCATCAGCGATGTCTGTAATTACATACTTACCTATATTGCATATTTGCATTTCATCCAGAGCATCAATCAGATTCTTGTATGAAGAGTCATCCGTTGCTTTAATAATAACAGTCGGGGTATCCTTTCCGCTTTTTATTTCAGCTAGTTTTTTCGTATACTCCTCCTCTGATATCTTTAGATCAGCTTTCTGTTTTTTCAGATCGTTTACTTCACGAACTGCCGCCGAGTTCTTTTTAAGAAGAATGGAACGCAGACCATCTGCATTATAGGAAGTTTCCTTCAGCGATGTATAGTCTTTATAATTAGGTTCTCCTTCATAATAATACAATTTATCTCCTCCGGCCAGTAACAGGGTAATTGCTTGTGAAGCCTTCACCTTGCTCTGCTGCTCTTCAGTGATGTTCTTGTCATTGCTCGGCATACTTATTTCCATCGTCTGAGGTTTGCTCAGCGTGGTACACAGCATAAAGAAAGTAATCAGCAACATGTTCATATCCACCATAGGCGTAAAGTCTACGCGGACAGTCATCTTTTTTTGCTTTCGAACCTTTTCCTTTTTTGCTGCTTTCTTGTACTTCAGCACTCATAATTATTCGGTTTTATTTATCAGAAGTAGTCTTCAGAGAAGTAATCAGATTGTACCGGTTCTCTCTGAGGTCCTGAAGTGAGCTCATTACGTTTTTAATCACAGCGTAGGGAGTTGACGCATCAGCTTTGATAGCAATACGTAAATCAGGATTCACCTGACGAGCACTGCGTACCCATGATTTAAACTGATTATCTGTACTGTCACAGGGGATACCTTCATTTTTCAACAGTTTATCCTGCTGGTCGGAAGGCAGATCCAGATATTTCTGCATGCTTCTCATTGGAACACCAAATGTAGAAGCTGTCACAAATTTCTTCTCCTGCTCAGGAGTAAAATCAACTCCGTACTCCTCACCCATTTTCTCCAATACGGCCTTCATGTCGGGCTGTTTGTCGAGGCTCATAAATATTTTCCCTTGCGGGTCCACCAGAATCTGAAGGATATTCGTTTCCGGAATCTTGATTTCAGAAACGGAGGCTGGAGTAAACACCTGTACCGGCTCCTTCTTTACGAATGTTGAAGTCAACATAAAGAAAGTAAGCAGCAACACAGTGACGTCACTCATGGCCGTCATATCTATGAACGTACTTTTCTTTTTAATCTTTGCTCTACCCATAGCAGTTTATTTTAAAGGTTGGCACGATTATTTATGAGAAGCCGCAAAGGTCTGTACAATAGAGAAACCTACTTCATCGAGGCTGTAAGTCAATTTATCAATCTTATTAGTGTAGTAGTTATAAGAAATAACCGCCAATGCACCTGTCAAGATACCGAATGCCGTATTGATCAACGCCTCGGAAATACCTTGTGACAAAGCCATGGAGTCCGTACCACCACCGGCAGACAAAGCTGCAAATGAACGGATCATACCAATTACCGTACCGAGTAGTCCCATCAAGGTACCCAATGTGGTGATTGTACCGATAACAGGCAGATTCAGCTCCATCATAGGGAGCTCCAGTGCAGTTGCTTCTTCCAATTCTTTTTGAATGGCCAGTACTTTCTGGTCCTTGGAAAGTGTCGCATCGTTTTCCACGTCGGCATACTTTCTTAAAGTCGAAGTAACTACATTGGCTACAGAACCGCCTTGTTTATCACATAGCTCTTGTGCCTTCTTCATATCACCAGCGGCAAGGTAGATTTAATATTAGCGACGAATTTCACCAGCGAACCTCTGCCAAAAGCAGACCGGATGGCTAAATAACGCTCAACGCTATGACGGTGAGCAACAGGGTCTGGATAATGGGCACCACTACACCACCTTTGTAAATTGTTCCCAGGAAACTGCCCGGCAACGGATGGTTATTAGGTCATTATTCATAAAGTTGGATGGATTCCCCAATATGAAGTGATAGACACAAACTGCAATGATAAAGCAGCATATAATTACCCAACCCGCATTTTTAATACCTACAATCTTATTAGTAGTTTTATTTTGAATAGTTTCCATGATATATGTTTTAATTAATCGTTATAGTTAAATGACAATTCTATACCAACCCCGACACTCTGCAGGCGCCGGAGAAGGTGAAACAACTAAATTTATAACGATTAATTAAATCAAAATGCGTCTCAGCGTGAACACGAAATAATGACATGCCGGAGACACACAATGAATGGGATTAGACGGAAAGATCTTAGCGCGGTCAGTTGCCAGTATTTCTTCCCGTAGTGAAAAACGACCTATGAGAATTTTTAAGAAGTTCTGTTGAAGTTCCTCTGCTCTGCGGATACGGAGATCGTCGGGCATTAGTTTCGCTAATACCTGCTGTTGCCCTGTGAGTAAAGAGTGGGTGAAAGACATGGTATCCAATGTAACCATGATCAGATGCCATATTATCTTGATGTTCTGTAGTAGTAGCATATCTGTCAATAGCGGAAGAAACAACATCTGCATCGACTCCCTGATAATTAAACATTAAAAGCAGGACTATTAATCCTATTTTGACGATAAGCTTCATTTTGGCTACTAGTTTCGAAAGATTCTCGGTTTATATTATTGAAACAATTCTATTGTTTTTTTGTTCACGCAGACCTAAAAATTATTCAAGTTCAAGTGGTAAATATATTCGATAATCATAAAGAAATTATGAAATACAATCTTTTTAACCCCTTTTCTAATTCTAAATAAAAACCTGCCCCTTCCGGACAGTTCCGTGGGAAACGTACCCACACCCACGGGGAAAAAACGGTAGAGGTCACATTTCATGCGTGCGGATACAAAAAAAGCTCCGGAACTTCTTCAAGTCCGGAGGCTTCAATCAAAACGGCGGCTACCTATCTCCACTGTGACGCAGTACCATCGGCGTGACAAGGCTTACTTCTCTGTT